>OMJG01000532.1_pt1 | contig 27736 bp, 20 predicted proteins | sample 1646431 | NCBI WGS metagenome assembly OMJG01 (sample SAMN03771674, study PRJEB25209) | food metagenome | isolation source: Cotija cheese | place: Mexico:Jalisco,Michoacan | collected 2011-12-12
GTCAGCAAGGTAATGAGTGAGGTTGTCAGCAAGGTCGCGAGTTTCCACACGAGGTTGCTGGGCCGCCGTCAGGTAGTCCTGGCAGGAAACGGGCGCTGGGAGCCCGGGGATCCGAGTGGAGTGACTCAGCGGTGGTGGCGGATGAGGGCGACCATGCGGTAGTCGAATTCCTGCCAGCTCGAGATCGAGGCACCGGATTCCATCGCCACCTGGAAGTCCTCGACCTCGGTGCGATCGGATTCGAGCGGAATGTCGAAGGGCATCTCCACGTAGAGCAGCCCGCTGGCGTCGGTGTGGACGATGTCGAAACCGGCCTGCTTCGGGTCGAGTTCGTTGTTCATCACGATGAGCAGCCGGTCCTCGGGAGCCGAGTATTCGGTCTCGATGCCATCGACATACCCCTGCTGCGACCGCAGCTCGCGCTGGGCCTGGATGACGAACGCCGAGTATGCGCCGATGCCGATGACCGGAATCCGTGAGGTCAGCGCTTCGGTGGCGACATCAATGAGCCGCGACCGGGCCTTGCGCCCCAGCGGGGACAGATCCCCACCGGACATGGCGACCCCGTCGAAGCCGACCAGCGAGATCCGCCCGTCGTCGTGGTTGGGGTTGAGGATGGTGATGTCGAGGCCGAATCGCGAGTACCAGGGGCGGGTCACCTCGGCGCTGTCTTCGTCCCACCACACGTAGAAGAGGAACGGCACGTTGATCCCGGCCTCCGAGTAGAAGAACGGAGGACGCCGCTCACCTGCGGTGACGTCGAAGGGAACGACGTTTCCCTCGATCGGGGCCGGGCAGGTGGCGAACGAGGTGAACGCGAACGGGTAGTTCACCGCACGGTTGAAATCGACGACGAGCGACCCGTCCTGATTCGGCACTCCGAGATCGATGGTCCGCCACGCCGAGGTGGTGCTCCCGTTCGTCGAATCGTGGAAGTCCAGCTGGAGCCCGGTCTTCGGACACCCGGTGGCGAGCAGGTTCACCTCACCGTGCTGAGTGTCGAACGTGACGATTCCCGCCGCCTGCGTCTGCAGCTGCAGATCCTCTTGAGCGGTTTCGATCGTGTAGGTCCGGAACGGGTCGAACCGGGTGAATCGGGCGAGGAAGACGAAGTCCGGGTCCGGGTCGAAGACCGGAACCTCGAAGAACTTGCCCAACAGCGGGGACTTCGAATTGCGCACACGCACACCGAGGCGGCCGGCCCGGTCGATGAGTTCGTAGAGGACGTTGCCGACGGTGAACCAGTTGAGCGATCCGCCGGTCGGAATTTTCGCGCTGAACCCGTTCTCTTCGACGCGGACCTGAGGTCGGGCGGGCACGGCGTCGTGTCCGCCGGTCGCCTGTGAACCGGCACCCACACCTGCTTCCGCACCAGCAGAACCATCCGCACCAGCCGCAGAATCAGCGCCCGCACCGGCCGCGCCGGTCTGGTCCGTGACCCTCGGCAGGGTCGAGGTGTCGCTGGGCACGGCCGGGCTGGTCGCCCGGGTCGGCCCCGAGTTGGTCGCAGCCGCGCCGTTTGTAGCCGCGCCGTTCGCTCCTGCGCCGTTCACCCCAGAGCCAGCCCCATTCCCAGGACCAGTCCCGGATCCAGCCCCTGAACCAGCCGGATCCGACCCGTCTGGGCCGTCGCCGACCGTGCTGAGCAGGTCAAACGTCTCCGCCGCGGGACCGGCCTTGATGCCGGGATCCAGGGACACGGTCACCCACCCGTCGTCGACGGTGAAGGTGCCGGGAGCGTCGGCCCAGGTCGATTCGTCATCGAGCCAGTGCAGGCCGACGACGCTGAGCCAGCCGAACGGTTTCGCCAGTGCCGAGTTCCGTGAGTCGCGCCAGGTGTTCCACTCCGTCACGAACTGGTTCACGTCGAACACTCCTTGCCGTCGCTGGTGCAGTTGCAGGGTCGCCGCCCCGCCTGATTCTCGGACGCGGTGGCAACCCGGCGCCTGAGACCTGATCTTCTTCACCTCCAAACTACCGCAAACGATAGGCTGGGGAAATGAATGAATCACTCCCGAGACCGGACCGGGCCGCGACGACAGCGGCCGACCTCGGCGACTTCGTCAGCGCCTCCCCCAGCTCCTATCACGCGGTGGCCACCGCCGCGAAACGCCTGGAAGAGGCCGGATTCTCCCGCCTCGACGAGTCCGCCCCCTGGGCGCTGACGCCCGGGACCGGGCACTACGTCATCCGCGACGGCGCGCTCATCGCTTGGATGAATCCCACCGTCACCGAGGCGGCTGACCGGTTCCGCGTGTTCGGTTCCCACACCGATTCCCCCGCTTTCAAGCTCAAACCCGGCGGCGAGTACACCGTCGAGGGCACCCGTCAGGTGGGAGTCGAGATCTACGGCGGGCCGCTGCTGAATTCGTGGCTCGACCGCGAGCTCGCCTTCGCCGGGCGGCTCAGCCTTGCCGACGGCAGCATCGTGCTCGCCCGAACCGGGCCGATCGCCCGCATCCCGCAGCTCGCGATCCACCTGGACCGGCAGGTCAATGAAGGTCTGGCCTTGGACAAGCAGCGTCATACCGCTCCTGTCATCGGTCTGGCCGATCTCGCTGAGGCCGACATCATCGAACTGCTCGCCGCCTCCGCCGGCGTCGATGCCGAAACTGTCGTCGGTCACGACGTCTACACCATTCCCACTCAGGAGCCGGCCCTCTTCGGTGCCGCCGAGGAATTCTTCGCCTCGCCGAGGCTGGACAACCTGCTGTCCGTCCACGCCGGCGTCACCGCACTGACCCAGCTCGATGCCGATAGGCTCGACGGCATCCCCCTGTTGGCGGCCTTCGATCATGAGGAGATCGGGTCGAATTCGCGTTCGGGTGCGTGTGGTCCGTTCCTCGCCGATGTCACCGAGCGCATCGTCGCCTCATTGCTGCCGCAGTCGACGCGCAGCGATTATCTCGCATCGATGGCCTCCTCGGTGTGTGTCTCCTCCGATGCCGGGCATGCTGCCCATCCGAACTATCCGGAACGTCATGATCCGCATGTGCGCCCCCGCCTCGGCGGCGGTCCCCTGCTCAAGCTCAATGCTCAGCAGCGCTACGCCACGGATGCGGTCGGCACCGCGGTGTGGTCGCAGGCGTGCGCGGCCGCCGGAGTCGAATACCAGGATTTCGTGTCGAACAATGCGATGCCCTGCGGTTCGACGATCGGACCGCTGACCGCGACCCGTCTGGGAATGACCACCGTCGACGTCGGTCCTGCCCTGTACTCGATGCACTCGGCACGCGAAATGGTCGCGGTCTCCGATGTGCTCGCCCTCGGTGCCGTGGCGAAGGCATTCCTCCAGGGCAGCTGACCTCGCACCCCCGGCGGGACTCGATTCCGCCGACACCGCGGTTGTCCTCACCACGACAATCGTGATACGAATTACACGACCCCACGGGAGCCCGCTGCACGGGCTGAGATCGGACCGCCTCGTCCGAGACCGTAGAACCTGATCCGGTTGATACCGGCGTAGGAAGTGAGGACTGCAGATGACTGCATTCACCCCGGAAACACCTACCCCTGCCACGACTTCGTCCGACGCAGATTCGCACGACGCATTCACCCTCGAGCAGTATCCGACGCATTCGCCGGCATGGGTCGACGACACGGACCACGGCATCCGCGTTCCCGTGACCCGCATCGAACTCGAGGACTCGAACGGCCGGGCCAACGATCCCGTCGACGTCTACCGCACCGTCGGACCGGGCAGCATTCCGGAAGAGGGACTGCCCGCTCTGCGATTTCCGTGGATCGAGAACCGTCTCGACACCGAAACGTATGACGCCCGCGGCCACCGCATCGCCGATGACGGTCGTGCCGCCGTCCGCCGAGGGGCCCCGTCACAGCAGTGGAAGGGACGCAAACCGGTTCCGCGTCGGGCCAAGACCGGCCGCACGGTCACCCAGATGCACTACGCAAGGCAGGGCATCATCACCCCGGAGATGCGGTTCGTCGCACTCCGCGAGCAGTGCGATGTCGAGCTCGTCCGTGCCGAGCTCGCCGCCGGTCGGGCGATCATCCCGAACAACATCAACCACCCCGAATCCGAGCCGATGATCATCGGCAAGGCGTTCCTCGTCAAGATCAACGCGAACATCGGCAATTCCGCGGTCACCAGCTCCATCGCCGAGGAGGTGCAGAAGCTGCGGTGGGCCGCGAAGTGGGGTGCCGACACCCTCATGGACCTGTCGACCGGCAATGACATCCACACCACCCGAGAATGGATCATCCGCAACTCCCCCATCCCCATCGGCACCGTCCCGATCTATCAGGCGCTGGAGAAGGTCGACGGTGATGCGAACGCGCTGACCTGGGAGATCTATCGCGACACGGTCATCGAACAGTGCGAGCAGGGTGTCGACTACATGACCGTCCACGCCGGTGTGCTGCTGCGCTATGTTCCCCTCACGGCCGACCGGGTCACCGGGATGGTCTCCCGCGGCGGGTCCATCATGGCCGGCTGGTGCCTTGCCCACCACGAGGAGAACTTCCTCTACACCCACTTCGACGAACTCTGTGAGATCTTCGCCCAATACGATGTCGCGTTCTCACTCGGCGACGGACTGCGACCAGGGTCCATCGCTGATGCCAACGATGCCGCCCAGTTCGCCGAACTCGACACACTGGCCGAACTCACCGAACGCGCGTGGGCCCACGACGTCCAGGTGATGGTCGAAGGCCCCGGGCATATTCCCCTCCACCTCGTGCGGGAGAACGTCGAACGCCAGCAGGAGCTCTGCCACGGCGCACCGTTCTACACCTTGGGTCCGCTGGTCACGGACATCGCACCCGGATACGACCACATCACCTCGGCGATCGGGGCGACCGAGATCGCCCGCTACGGCACGGCGATGCTCTGCTACGTCACCCCGAAGGAGCACCTCGGCCTACCCGACCGCGACGACGTCAAAACCGGGGTGATCACGTACAAGATCGCCGCGCATGCCGCTGATATCGCGAAAGGCCACCCCGGCGCGACGGCCCGCGATGACGCGCTGTCGAAGGCCCGGTTCGAGTTCCGCTGGCGGGATCAGTTCGCGCTCGGCCTCGATCCGGAGACTGCCGAGGCGTTCCACGACGAGACGCTGCCCGCGGAACCCGCGAAGACCGCGCACTTCTGTTCCATGTGCGGGCCGAAGTTCTGCTCGATGCGCATCTCCCAGGACATCCGCGACACCTACGGCAGCGCCGAGGCGCAGGAGGCCCTGGCCGGAATGCAGCGGAAGAGCCGCGAATTCCTCGCCTCGGGCGGAGAGGTCTACCTGCCCGATCCGACCGTCGGCCTCAAGGCGGACTGACCGTCGTTCAGGGCGTGGCGCGTCTATCGCAGTGTGCACGATTCGACAGACGCGCCACGCCGTGACCGAGCGTTGCGGAGGCGATGTAGGTTGACGGCATGAGCGAACTCCAGCGTGCCTTCGACGCGCATCTGCACATCATCGATCCGACCCATCCGGTCATCGAGAACAACGGCTATCTGCCCGACCCATTCACGGTCGCCGACTACCGCGCGAGGCTGCAGAGCCTGCCCGAGGTCGGAGTCGACGTCGCCGGAGGTGCCGTCGTGTCCGGCTCGTTCCAGGGCTTCGACCAGGGGTACCTCGTCGAGGCGCTGGGCCAGCTCGGCGACAGCTATGTCGGTGTCACCCAGCTGCCGGATGAGACCACCGATGATCAGATCCGCCGCCTCGACGAGGCCGGCATCAAGGCGCTGCGCTTCAATATCGCCCGCGGTGGTTCGGCCACTCTCGATGCCCTCGACAGCTTCGCCCGCCGGGTCCATGACCTCGTCGGATGGCATGCCGAGCTCTATATCGACGCCCGCACCATCGACGCCGACCTCGCCGCACGCATCGCCGCACTGCCGGCGGTGAGCATCGACCACCTGGGCATGCACGAGGACGGACTGCCCACCCTGCTGCGCCTCGTCGAGGCCGGGGTGAAGGTCAAAGCCACCGGTTTCGGTCGCGTGGAACTCAACCCCGCCGAGGCGGTCCGTCGCATCGTCGACACCGACCCGACCGCGCTCATGGTGGGCACGGATCTGCCGTCGACGCGGGCGCGTCGCCCCTTCGCCGATGCTGATTTCGCCCTCCTCCGCCAGGTGCTCACCCCCGCCGAGGCGGACGCCGTGTTCTGGTCGAATGCGGCGAGGTTCTACGGCCTCGAACCGTCATCCGCTGAGTAGACGTTCATCTCCGCCCAGTAGCATGAGTGAGATGAGTTCACGTCAGTCGAATCTCGCCTCCACTCTGCACACCCTCGACGGTCGCAGCTACGGCAATCTCAAACAGATCCGCGGCCGCTACACCTTCGGACCGGTCACCGTGTTCATCGATCGGGTCCAAGCCGATCCGTTCGCCTCCCCGTCGAAGGTCCGGGTCCGTGTCGATCGTGCCGATGCGAAGGTTCCGCTTGAGCTCACCACCGAGCACGCCGATCGCATCGCGGCGGCCGACTACCTTCTCCGTGCCGGCAACGAAGTACTCGCGAAGCTCGATCAGCGGGCACTCATCCTCGGCCGCCCCGGGCAGGAGATCCTCGAACGGACGAACATCCTCATCGACGACGCCGGGCTCGAGGCACGTCTGCTCGTCAACCTTCCGGCCCGCGGCCGCCGCATCCTCGGCCACCAGGCCGCCGACATCCTCACTCGCGATCTGCCCGAATTCGCCGAACGACTCTTCCTCTTCGACCGCTGGTCGGACGCCCCGGCAGGCAGGGGAGGGAACACTCCCGCCCCATCGGCCCACGGGCTCGCCGACCACGTCCAGCTGCACCGGGATCAGCTGGAACTGCGCAGCCGCCTCGGCGAGGCCGGACTCATCGGGTTCATCGGCAACGGGGCGATTCTGCCGCGGAAATCCGGGGATTCGGACCTGCCGATGACATCCTCCGATGCGGTGGCCTTCACCTCCCCTCCCGAACTCGAACACACGGTCGATCTCTCCAGCGGCCACAGCGTCACCGGCATGGGCATTCCCCGCGGGGTCACCGTCATCGTCGGAGGCGGCTATCACGGGAAGTCGACGATTCTGCGCGCGCTCGAACGCGGCGTCTACCCGCATATCGCCGGCGACGGGCGCGAATGGGTCATCAGCGACCCGACTGCCACCTCCATCCGAGCCGAGGACGGTCGCGCCGTGACCGGCGACGACATCTCGGCGTTCATCAACAACCTACCCTCGGGCACTGACACGAGATCCTTCTCCACCACGAACGCCAGCGGATCGACCTCGCAGGCGGCCAACCTCGTCGAAGCGATCGAGGCGGGTGCACGCACCCTGCTCATCGACGAGGACACCTCGGCGACGAACTTCATGATCCGCGACGAACGCATGCGCGCGCTCATCCCCGCCGAACGGGAACCGATCACCCCGTTCGTCGACCGCGTCCGTCCTCTGCTGACCGAGCAGGGCGTATCCACGGTGCTCGTCGCCGGCGGATCGAGCGCGTTCTTCGAAGTCGCCGACCACGTCATCGCCCTCGACGCCTATGTCCCCCGCGAAGTCACGAACCAGGCACACGACCTCGTCGGAGTCACCGCCACCGACCTCAGCCCTGACTCCGGTTCAGACTCCCCAGCTGCCCCCGCTTTCACCGCCGCACCGCGTGTGCCGACGGCGAAAGCGCTGCGACCGTCGTCGAAGACGAAGACCGCCCGAGCGAAGGGATCCGATCGGATCCAGTTCGGCCGCGAATTCATCGACCTCATCGCCATCGCTCAACTCATCGACACGCAGCAGGCGGCGGGCGTGGCCGAAGCCCTCGAATACCTCGCGGAGATCTTCGACGGACGCACCTCACTGACCGAGGCGTTGGCCGAGATCGAGGACATGCTCGATGCCGAAGGCCTCGACGGAATCACGGGCCACCGCGACCATCCGGGCCACCTGACCCGGCCGCGCCGGCAGGAGATCGCCGCCGCTCTCAACCGCTACCGCGGGTTGAACCTCGAACGCTGACGTCCGCGACCTACCTATCCAACAGTCTCACCAGCTCGGCGCTTGTACCCACCGGCAGTGAGCAGGAGGTCCCTCGGCACACGATCGCCGTCCCCGCGGGGACGTCGACCTCCCGACCGTCCGGTCCGGGCACCCCGGTCGAAGCGGTGAGCAGAGTGACCGCTGGATGCCGGGCAGCGATGGTCCGCAGCGCCTCGTCGCCGGTGGCGACCCGCACGGGCGACAGCGCCCGCTCGGCCTGCCACAGCGCGTGCCCGCACCCGCGCGGCGCCTGACCGGCCAATGCCCGATAGACCCCGAGCAGCCGATCCCTCACTTCCAACAGCCGTCCGGTATCCAGCGCGGCCGCCTCACCTGACGACTCTGCCGCACTAGACGTCGCACCGGATTCGGGACCACCGGACGTGGCAGCGTCGACGCCGAGCTCGGCGAGCAGCAGCACCGCCTCGGCGGCCGCCGATCGTCCCGACGGCACGGTGTTGTCGACGGGGTCCGCCGACTTCACATCGATGATCCCGTCGCCGAGCGAATCGACCGCCTCGAGGACCCCGTCCCCGCGTTCGGAGGTGAAGAGGTCGAGCATCGTCGCCGCGAGGTCGACCAGATCCCCCACCTTCACCAAGGCGGCCCCGCCGGACAGCTGCCCGACCGTGATCCCAGCGGTGATCGTCTGCGCCCAATCGGCGAGCCCGCCCCGCCCGGGGCCGGCGACTCCGCCGGTGAAGCTGCGCCGCACATCGAACGAGGCCGAGCCAGTCTGCTCCATCGGTTCGGCTGGCTCCGACGAACCGGCAGTCGCTCCTGCCCGCTTGATTCGTTCGTCCATCGCCGTCCAGAACCGCACGGCGGTTTCTGCCCATCGCGCCGAATCGGCGGATCCGGCGTTCCCTGTGATCGCACCACCGGTCGACTCCGCACCAACCGCCGAATCGGCACCACCGTCGGACTCAGCGCCCGCACCGGAGTACAGGGCCGCCTCGGCGAGGGCGGTGACGGCCAGGGAATTCCATTCGGTGATGATCTTCTCGTCACGGGCCGGCTGGGACCGGCGAGCGCGCAGCTGCTCGAGCACCTCGCGCTGACGTCTCGTCGCCTCGATGTCCCAGGGCGCGGGGTGTTCGGCGTCGAAGGGCACGTCCTCCATGCCGAGCCAGTCGATGATGCGCACGGCCGCGGCGACCTGGCCGGACAGCTCGCCTCCGGCCGGCGAATCGACGAGCCCGAGCAGACCGGCCTGCCCGGCTTCAGCGAATTCTTCGGGAGTGAAGACATACGCCGCGCCCTCTTCGGAGACTCCCGCCGGGTTGAGCGAATCCGCGTCGAGCGCGGCGATGAACCCGTCATCGGTCGACAGGTCGCTGATCAGGAAGTTCGCAGTATCGGCGATTTCCCGTTCGGCCAGGGCGAGCCATTTCGACCTCGGGTCCAGGGCGCGTTCGACCTTCGCCCAGGCGACGACGGCACGCAGGTAGAGGGCGTTGTCGTAGAGCATCTTCTCGAAGTGCGGCACGAACCACTGCCGGTCGACACTGTAGCGGGCGATCCCGCCGCGCACCTGGTCGCGCATGCCGCCGCTGGCAATCCGGGCCAAGGTCGAGCGCACGGCGATGAGGCAGTCGAGGACGAGCTCACCGGTCAGGTGCCCGTCCGCACCGAGCCACCCGAGCCGGCCTTCGGCCCGGACCCGATCCATCGGGTGCTCCCCGTCCCCTCCCTCGTTCGCCGAGGCGGTCCCGCCGGTTCCCGGGCGTCCCGAAGCACCGTCGCCGGATCCCTCACCCGCCGAGGCGGTCCCGCCCAAGCGCACGAACGCAGCGAGGAGCTGGAGGACGTTCATCATCGGCGGGAATTTCGGGGCACCGCCGAACCCGCCCCAGGCCGGATCGTAGGAATCGAGCAGCGCTGCGGCGGCGGAATCGAGCTCGTCGGGGGTCAGCGACTCCGCGGCCGCCTCGGCGGGCAGGGCGCTGGTCACCGCATCGGCCATCTCGGCCAGTCCGCGGTCCATCCGGGACGTCATCTGATCGACCTCATCGCGGCGGTCCGTCCACGTCGCCGCCACAGCCGAGAGCACCTGCGTGAATGCGGGCAGATTGCCCCGCGGCGCGGACGGGAAGTAGGTGCCGGCGTAGAAGGGACTGCCGGCAGGTGTGGCGAAGATCGTCATCGGCCAACCGCCCTGGCCGGTCATCGCCTGCAGGGCGTTCATGTAGTAGGCGTCGATGTCCGGCAGTTCCTCCCGGTCGATCTTCACGGGCACGAACCGGTCGTTCATCAGCGCCGCGACCGCTTCGTCCTCGAAGGATTCGTGCGCCATGACGTGGCACCAGTGGCAGGTGGAGTAGCCGATCGAGATGAGGAGGGGGACGTCACGGCGGGCCGCCTCGGCGAGGGTGTCCTTCGTCCACATCCGCCAGTCCACGGGATTGTCGGCATGCGCGCGCAGGTAGGGGCTGGTCGAGTCGGCGAGTTCATTCGGCATGTCCCCAGCGTCTCACTTCGAGCGATCACGCGCGAGGTCGACTGTCACGTGCGAGGTCGACTTCTGAGACCGCATCGTCCGGTCCTCGATCAGCCCTTCCCTCGCATCCGACCCTCTTCTACACTATGTAGAACTCAGCGGAGAGGGAACCGGTCCCGGTGACCTTCGCTGGGAGACAGGAGAACGACAATGAACGCCGAATCACCCTGGACGCTCGACGCCACGGACTGCTGGGACCTCCTGCGATCCGCCTCCGTCGGTCGCCTGGCCGTCATCGTCGATGGTGACCCGGAGATCTTCCCGGTGAACTTCACCGTCGAACATTCCGCTCTCATCATCCGCACCGGTGATGGCACGAAGATCGACGCCGTCCGGAGCCATCCTCGCGTCGCCTTCGAAATCGACGGCCTCGACGGGCAGACCGCATTCAGCGTCGTCGTCAAAGGCGATGCGAAGGAGATCAAGGCTCCCGACGAACTGCGCGACACCGTCTCCCTCGACGTCTCCCCGCTGCAGGCCGGGACGAAGAATCATTTCGTCCGGATCCTCGCCGAGGAGGTCACCGGCAGGAGCTTCCCCGTGACCGATCCCGCGACGTGGAAGTCAGCGCTGCGCGACGTGGCACGCGCACCGCACGAGTGACCCCGTCGACCGGTTCCTCGTCGATCAGAGTGCTTCGACGACCTCGACGAGGCGGTCGGGGGCGTTGGTGATGATGCCATCGGCGCCGACATCGATGGCCCGTTCCATCTCGCCGATGTCGTCGACGGTCCACACCAGACTCGTCATTCCGAGCTCGTGGATGGCGGTGAGGAAGTCCTCGTCGGCGGCACAGAATTCCGGGTTGACCTGGTCGACCCAGTCGGCGAAGTCCTGGAGTTCGTCCGGGCACGGACGCCCGAGCACACCGACCGGGATCTCCGGGGCGAGCGCGTGGAATTCGGCGACGAATGCCCAGTTCGCGGACTGGACGACGAGCATGCCGGCGGCCAAAGCCCGCTCGAGGTAATTCGGCACGGCGCGCAGGGCGGACAGGACCGCCTCGGCGATTCCGGGATAGACCTCGGGATGCTTGACCTCGAGCAGCAGGCCGGTGCGGGTGTCGTGGGCGAGGGTGAGCACCTCGGCGAGGCGGGGCACGCGGACACCTGCGAACTCCTCACCCTTCCAGCTTCCGGCATCGAGCGTGGCGATCTGGGCGGCATTCATGCCGGCGATTCTGCGGTCTTCGCGATTCGGGTACAGGGTGCGGGCGTCGGTCGTGCGATCGACGGTGGTGTCGTGCATGATCACGAGCTCGCCGTCGGCACTCATGTGGACGTCGGCTTCGATCATGTCTGCGCCCTGGTCGATGCCGGCGATGAACGCGGGGATCGTGTTCTCCGGCCACTCGGCGGACGCACCTCGGTGTGCGATGACCAGGGGCGGAACCCGAACGCGGGCAGGATCGATCACGGTGTCGGCGATGCCGGTGCTGAGATCTCTGGGCGAGGGATCGGACGTGGGGGTGGCGAGGGTGATGGGCATTTCAGAACTCCTCCACGGAGACTGCGGGTGGCGTTCGGGCACCGGATCCAACTGCTGCTTAGGCGACCGAACGATGAGTACTAGGCCGCCCAGACTAGGCGGCCCGAGCAAGGCCCGGGTGATGCGCGAGTGGACGGGACATGAATCCTGCCGGTGTCGGCACTGGCCGTCGCCTGAGCCGATGCTGACTCGGCTGCGAACCACCGGCATCACTCACAGCAGGGGCCGATGCCACACCGGCAGGGGGTGGGGTGGCAGACTGGGGATAACCCCGGACGGAGTTCTCGCTTTCCGCACCTCCGATCCTCTCCAGCACGATTGCCGAAGGAGGCGCAGTTCAATGGAGATGCTCCAGAGTGCATTCGACAGTGTCAGCACCGTATCGTCATACATCCTTGTAGCTGTTCTCATCCCCACTGGTCTGTATTTCACGATCCGCACGGGAGTGGTGCAGATCCGCCTGCTGCCCGAGATGCTCCGCACCTTGACGGAGCCGGGCGGACGGGATTCCGAGGGCAACCGGAACATCTCGCCGTTCCGCGCCTTCTCGATCTCCGCGGCCTCGCGAGTGGGGACGGCGAACATCGCCGGTGTCGCATTGGCGATCTCGCTCGGCGGTCCGGGGGCGATGTTCTGGATGTGGCTGACGGCCATCGTCGGCGGGGCCACGGCCTTCGCCGAGTCCGCCCTCGGCCAGCTGTACAAACTCAAGGACGGCCCGAACTTCCGCGGCGGCCCCGCCTATTACATCAAGCACGGGCTGAACATGAAGTGGCTCGGATTGCTCTTCGCCGTCATCGTCGCCATCACCTACGGCGTCGTGTTCAACTCCGTGCAGTCGAACTCCATCGTCGACGCCGTCGGCGCATCCTTCGGAGTCGAGAATTCGGACGGCGTCTTCGCCGCGGTCGCCGGTGCCATCATCGCCGTCGCCGCATTCGCGATCTTCGCCGGCGGTGCCAAGCGCATCTCGAACATCTCGGCTTATCTGGTGCCGATCATGGCCGGTCTCTACCTCATCGTCGGCATCATCGTCGTGGCGATGAACATCGGTGCCGTTCCGTCGATGATCGCGACGATCTTCGCTGACGCGTTCAGCATGCATTCGCTCGCCGGCGGCACGTTGGGTTCGATCATGCTCATCGGTGTGCAGCGCGGTCTGTTCTCCAACGAGGCCGGTATCGGTTCGGTCCCGAACGCGGCAGCCACCGCATCGGCGTCGCACCCGGCCAAGCAGGGCTTCGTGCAGGCGCTGGGCGTGTACTTCGATACGATCCTCGTCTGCTCGATCACCGCGTTCATCATCCTGCTGTCGAACCCGGAGTACGGCAGCTCTGCCGAGGGCATCCAGCTCACACAGACGGCTCTGAGCGGTCAGCTCGGGCAGTGGGCGATCCACTTCCTCACTTTCGCGATCTTCCTCTTCGCGTTCTCGTCGATCCTCGGCAACTACTACTACGGCGAAGCGAACATCGAGCATCTGACGACGAACCGCGCCGCGTTGCGGGTGTATCAGGTCATCGTCATGGTCTCGGTGTTCATCGGTGCGATCGCGGCGCTCGACCTGGTCTGGACTGCCGCGGACATCTTCATGGCGATCATGGCGCTCATCAACCTCTTCGCTCTGCTGATGCTCTCGCCGCTGGTGTTCTCGCTGCTGAAGAACTATCAGCAGCAGCGTCGAGCCGGCTTCGAACCCGTCTTCCACCGCGGCGATCTGCCCACGTTCAAGCGCATCAACACCGATGTCGACGCCTGGGACGGCACCGACGAGGTGACCACCGCGAAGTTCTGGCAGGACCGCGGGAAGAAGGTTCGCGAAGACGGACAGTGACAGGGTGCTCTCCGACAGCGAGCGACGTTGTCGGTGCACACCGTGCACACGACTGTGGGGCCCGGCACCATCTCGACGGTGCCGGGCCCCACTGTGCTGGTGCGCTCACCTCATCGGGAAATCCGGTGTGCGCGTGAGTCGTCAGCGGCCGGCAGGAGTGAAGTCCGTGCTGCCGACGAACTCCGGACGCGGTTTCGGCGCTGCGAACGGTTCCACACACGTGTTCTCCACCGAGTTGTACACGATGAAGATATTCGAGCGCGAGAACGGAGTGACGTTGCCGTTCGACGCATGCATACAGTTGGAGTCGAACATGATCGCTCCGCCGGCCGCTCCCTCGAGCACGTCGATGCCGTATTCGTCGGCGAAGTCACTGAGAGTCTGACGATCCGGGGTGCCCGCACCCTGCATGATAAGTGACTTCCGATAGTTGTCCTCGGGAGTGCCTCCCACGCAGCTGATGTAGCGCTTGTGCGAACCGGGCATGATCATCAGCGGGCCGTTGAATGAGTAGTTGTCCGTCAGCGACAGCGAAAGACTCACCGCGCGCGGAGTGGGCATTCCGTCCTCAGCATGCCAGGTCTCGAAGTCCGAATGCCAGGAGAACTCTTTGCCCACGAATCCCGGTTTGTAGTTGATCCGGCTCTGATGAATATAGACATCGGTTCCGAGGATCTGACGTGCACGGTCGACGAGGCGCGGATCGTTCGCGATCTTTCTGAAGATCTCATTGGTGCGATGGATGTCGAATATCGACCGGACCTCGTCGGACTCGGCTTCGACGACGGTACGCTCATCGGCCTTCACCTCCGGGTCACGCGAAAGCCTTTGAAGCTCGTCGGTGAAGAGTGTGAGCTCTTCGCTTGTGATGAGCTGATCGATCGTCAGATAGCCCGTGTCCTCGAAGTGCTTGAGATCAGCCGCCTCGAGGGGGCCGTCTTCGGGAGAGCCGAAGACGATCGGACCCGTGCGCGGGAGAACCTCTGTGGTCTCACCGGAGCGAGTCGGATAGAGATCTGTGGTTGCGGTCGCAGCTGATACTGCTGTCATCATTTCTCCTTCCTTCGCTATGTGCCGTCTGCCGGGCCGGTGGCGTAACTGCTCATCGGCCCCGCAGATCGGGTTGTGCGGCCACCGTAACAGGAAGACATCGTCCCCGGTACCCCGGTCAGAGCCAGGACAGAGAGACCGGCACCCTCGGTGCGATCCAACAGAGATGAATCGCCTCCAAAGGGGTCGGCCATTCTTTGGACGGTCAGCGTTTGACCGACTTCGAGGTCGCTCCGGTCGCCCAGCTGACCTGGCTGAAGGTGACACGGTAGTACTTCTTGCTCTTCGACTTCACCTTGTAGGTGGCTTTGCCCTTCTTCGCGGAGACCGTCTTCAGCGTCTTCCATTTGCTGCCGGACTTGACCTGGAACTTCACCTTCGGGCTGTACTTGATCTTCCCGTAGCGCTCCGGGTGGTAGACCTTCGACGACGAGGTCAGCGTGACCGTGCTGCCGCTGCGCTTTGCAGAAAGCGAAGCGTAGGACTTGCCGCGGACGTAGAAAGAGCCCTTGGTGTAGTCGGCACGCTCGACTTCGCCGTAGCTGTTATAGCTTGAGCCACCGTAGTAATAGGCCCTGACTTCTGAAGGTCCGAGGGTGTACTTACCCAGGCCATCTGACGATGGGCAGATCATGATCCGGTCCTTCTTGGAGCCGCTGTAGTCCGAGAACCACGCCGTATCGGCCCAGCCGTGACGACCCCGGATATCAGTGTCAACGTCCCAGTCATCAATCCTGGACTTCTTATGCTTCATGTAGACGTTTGTATATTTGCAGTTCCAGTCGGACACAACGACGCTGTCTCCCCAGAGCTTTGTAACGTCGAATGATGAACTCGCCGCCTCGGCGGAGACGGCGGGACCGACGGCGAGAGCAAGAGCAGCAACGGACGCCACAAGGGCGCGCTTGAGGAACTTCATGGAGGCTCCAACTGAAGATGGGATGGAAGAGGATGCCTGAGTCGGAGTCAACGAATGTGTAATCGGCAACGAGAAGTCACGAACTTGAAAGTTGTATGGCCGAAGATTATCGTACCTGCAGTCCATCCGGCCCCCGCTCAACGGTGCCGTTCACCCGGAAGCCTCAACCACACGCGAAAAGGCGGCCCGAGCGCAATGCTCGGGCCGCCTCGGCGAGTGAAACTCAGTCAGCTTCCGCCGATCCAGTCTTCGACTGGACCTCGATCAGTTCGCGGGTGCGGCTTCATCCTCGACGATGAGCGGGTACACGCCGTTCTCGTCGTGAACCTCACGGCCGGTGACCGGCGGGTTGAACACGCAGGCCATGCGCAGCTCTTCCTCGGCCACGACGGTGTGCTTCTCGTTTCCGTCGAGCAGGTACATGACGCCATCGTGGAGCGGGTATTCCTTGCCGGTCTCCAGATCGGTCAGCGTTCCCTTGCCCTGCACGCAGTACACGGCTTCGACGTGGTTCTGGTAGTGGAACGTCGAGGTGGTTCCGGCGTAGATCACGGTGTCGTGGAACGAGAATCCGACGCGCTCCTTGCCGAGCACCATGCGGCGTGAGCGCCAGGTCTCGGACTTCACATCGCGGTCGGTGTCGTTGAGGTCATCGCGGTTGACTACGTACATCTGTGGTCCTTTCGCAAAAGGTCGGTGGAAGTGTTCAGGGGGTGGGCCGCCGACGTCCGTCGCACATCAACGGCGTCCCTCGGCCCGGGTGGACGATCGAACCGGTGAGCTCGATTCCGCCCACAGCTCGGGCCGGCGCCACAGCTGCGACGCCGGCCCGGCAGAGGTGGGTCAGGCCAGCGCGGCCGTGGTTGCGGCGGGAGCGAACTTGGCCACTCCGGCCTCGATGATGTCCAGACCCGCCTGCAGATCGCGCGAGTCGATCGTCAGCGGCGGCATGATCTTGATGACTTCGTCATCGGCGCCCGAGGTCTCGAGCAGGAGACCGTTGTCGAAGGCGTAGGCGGCAACCTTCTCGGCCACCTCGAGGTCCTCGAAGCACAGGCCGGCCAGCAGGCCGCGTCCGCGGATCGAAGCGCCTTCGGCCTTCTCGACGATTCCGTCGAGGCGCTGGTGCAAAGCGGCGATGGTGTCGGCAAGCTGGTTCTGGAACTCGTTGTCGGCCCAGAAGGTCTTGATGGCGGCGGTGGCAGTGACGAACGCGGGGTTGTTTCCGCGGAAGGTGCCGTTGTGCTCGCCGGGCTCCCAGACGTCGAGCTCGGGGCGGAACAGGGTCAGTGCCAACGGCAGACCCGAACCGGAGATCGACTTCGACAGGCAGACGATGTCGGGCTCGATGCCGGCTTCTTCGAAGCTGAAGAACGAACCGGTTCGGCCGCAGCCGGCCTGCACGTCATCGACGATGAGGAGGATGTCGTGCTTCTTGCACAGGTCGGACAGAGCGCGCAGCCATTCGGCACGTGCGGCACGGAGCCCGCCCTCGCCCTGCACGGTCTCGACGATGACAGCGGCAGGCTTGTCGACACCCGAGCCGGAGTCCGCGAGGACCTTCTCCAGCCACAGGAAGTCGGGCACCTCGCCGTCGAAGTAGCCGTCGTAGGGAATCTTCGAGCTGTTGGTCAGCGGGATTCCGGCGCCTTCGCGCTTCATCGAGTTGCCGGTCACCGACAGCGAGCCCAGCGTCATGCCGTGGAAGGCGTTGGTGAACGAGAGCATGTGCTGACGTCCGGTCACCTTGCGGGCGAGCTTGAGAGCCGCCTCGACGGTGTTGGTGCCCGTCGGCCCGGGGAACATCACGGAGTAGTCGAGTCCGCGCGGCTTGAGGATGAGGTCCTGGAATGTCTGCAGGAACTCACGCTTGGCCGGGGTCTTCATGTCCATCGAGTGGAGCACGGCACCCGACTGCAGGTATTCGATCAGCGGGTTGATCACGGCCGGGTTGTTGTGGCCGTAGTTGAGTGCACCGGCACCGGAGAAGAAGTCGAGGTATTCGTTGCCGTCTTCGTCCCACTGCTTGGCGCCCTGCGACCGGGCGAAGGTCGCCGGCCAGGAACGGCAGTAGCTGCGAACCGCTGATTCGCGAGTTTCGAAGATGTCGGGCTTGTCAGTTGGTGTGGGCTTGGCGCTTTCAGTCATGACTTGAGTCCTTTCGACTTCCAAAGTTGTGCGTCTGCATCGGATGCAGTCGCTTAAGGCGGTGGCCGCCGCCGCTTATTGCGGGCGATCTCTTCCGCCTCCTGGCACCTGGCGCGTCCGCTCCCTTGCAGCAGGGGTCCGCGCGGCGCCGGGGTGGGGCTCGTTACAGGGGTGCGATCTCGTAGAGGTACTCGGTGTCGTGGCCGTCCGGGTAGAGGTCCGGGGTGAACAGCGGGCGACGGTCGAAACCGGCCCCGCGCTTCTCCGCGAACGTCTGGAACAGACGGTTGGACGCCGCATTGTCATCGGTGATCGTCGTCTCCATCCGCAGAGCACCGGTACGGTCGGCCAGCTCGTTGAGCATGGTCGATGCGAGTCCGTGTCCGCGGAAGTTCTCGTCGACGGCGACCTGCCAGATCATCAGGGTGTCCGGATTCTCCGGACGGGTGTAGCCGGTGACGAAGCCAGCGGGCTCTCCGCCGATCCGTGCGATCACCGAGGTGTCCGCGAAGTCACGACACCACAGCAGGTACGAGTACGAGGAGTTCAGATCGAGCACGGCTGTGTCTTTCGCGAGCCGCCATAGATGTTGCCCGTCCTCCAGCTCAGGAGTCCGGACGTCGATTTGCGTCTTCGGTTCAGCGAGTGCGTTAATCACGCCAACAAACCTAGCGGGATGAGAATGAGCGTCAACCTCGAAACTGTCGATTCCGGGCCACTTTCACAACGCTGCCCCCGGCCTGCCGACATGTAACAGACCCGACTTTCCCCATGGCATCTCTGGGATGCGTCGGGGCGCTTCTTCGCGCTCATACCGCGCCAGAGGTTCGTTATCGTTTCGTTACATTTTCGCGGAGTTGGAACAAGGGTTCCACGTGTTCCATGTCACTTCACCCGAATTGGGACAGCAAGGAGGCCTGTTGGTCCGCAGGGCATCCGAGGCCCTGTGAGCGGCTTCGCGTTGGTTTCGGAGATCAGGTCGCCTCGGCAGTGCGATGGGCAGTTCGAAATGTGGTCGCTATCGGATGCCTGCACCCAAACAAAGGTCGCTATCGGATACTTTTCAGCGCTGAAAGTATCCGATAGCGACCTATTGGCTGTGGGCTTGTCTATGGGCAGGCAGCCTCAGCCCCTCGTCCCAGGTGCCAGCCCCACACCCCAAGACGCACCCGCCTCAGCACTCGACGACGTTGACGGCGAGGCCGCCCATCGCTGTCTCCTTGTACTTCGAGGACATGTCCGCACCGGTCTGGCGCATCGTCTCGATCACCTCGTCGAGGCTGACCCGGTGCTGGCCGTCGCCCCACAGTGCCATGCGGGAGGCGTTGATGGCCTTGCCGGCGGCGATCGCATTGCGTTCGATGCACGGCACCTGCACGAGTCCGGAGATCGGATCGCAGGTCAGGCCGAGGTTGTGCTCCATCGCGATCTCGGCGGCGTTCTCCACCTGCTCGGGCGTCCCGCCCATCACGGCGGCCAGTCCCCCGGCGGCCATCGACGAGGCGGATCCGACCTCACCCTGACAGCCCACCTCGGCGCCGGAGATCGACGCCCGCTCCTTGTACAGGACGCCGATGGCCGCCGCGGTGAGCAGGAAGTCGACGATGGCCCGGTGCTTCGCGGACTCGCCGCCTTCCACCACCGCTGGAACGTAGTTGAGCGCATAGTGCAGCACGGCGGGGATGATGCCGGCCGCCCCGTTGGTGGGTGCAGTGACGACGCGGCCGCCCGAGGCGTTCTCCTCGTTGACGGCCATCGCGATGAGGTTGACCCATTCGAGGTAGTAGCCGGGGTCCCGGTCGGGATCCTCGGCCTTGAGTTTGAGGTACCAGTCGTGTGCGCGGCGACGCACCTTGAGCCCTCCGGGCAGATAACCGGACCGGTCCAGGGACGCCGAAGCGCATTCCTCCATCACCGAGTAGATGTGGAGCAGGCCGTGCCGGATCTCGTCCTCGTCACGCATCGACAGTTCGTTGGCGTGCATGATCTCCGCGATCGACAGGTCGTTCTCGCGGCAGCGTTGCAGCAGTTCGACACCTGAATGGAAAGGATAGGGCAGCTCGTCGTCGTAGGACTCGAGTTCGGCATCGACGACAGAGTCCGCGACCGCGAACTCGGCGCCCGCGCCTGCACCGCCGCCGGCCGCACCGCCGCCGTCGTAGGCAGCACCGTCGCCCCCGCCGCCGGCGCCAGCCTCGGCGGTCTTCTCCTTGTCGAGGAACTCGGTCTCCGAGGTCACGAATCCGCCGCCCACGGAGTAGTAGGTCTCCTCAGCGAGGGTCTCCCCCGCGGCGTCGTAGGCGGTTACGGTCATGGCGTTCGTGTGGCGCGGCAAGACGGTCAGGGGGCGTTTGACCATGTCATCCTCGGTGAACTTGAGTTCGACGCCATTGCCGGTCGAGTCGCCGAGGATGATCGTCCCGGTCTCGGACATCCGTGTCCGCCGGGCGGTGAGTTCGTTGGCTTCGATGAGGTCAGGGCGGCAGCCTTCGAGACCGATGAGGATGGCGTCGAAGGTTCCGTGACCGGCTCCGGTGGCGGCCAGGGAACCGAATACGTCGACGCGCAGATCCGCCACGGATCCAAGCGTTTCGCCGAGGAGGTCGATGAAGCTCGCGCCGGCACGCATCGGTCCGACGGTGTGGGAGCTCGACGGTCCGATGCCGACCGTGAAGAGGTCGAAGACGCTCAATGGCATGGCAATCACTTCGTTTCTGATGAGATGACGACGGGGCCGACCGAACAGCCGTGCACTCACGTGCAGGGCGAGCCGGTGCCGACAATGCGTCGGCACCGACCTCGACCGACCCCGCTTCAGGGTTGTGTACTCCGCCCGGAGGCTGAGGCTCAGAGAGAGTTCGCCTCGGCGTAGGCGGCGGCGTCCATGACTTCGCCGACCTCGGTCACGGCGACCTCGAACAGCCAACCCTCGCCGTAGGGGTCGGAGTTGAGCAGTCCGGGTGAGTCCACGGCCGCCTCGTTGATGGTGACGACCTCGCCGGTCACCGGGGTGTAGAGATCGGACACGGACTTCGTGGATTCGACCTCGCCGCAGGTCTCACCTGCGGTGATGGTGTCGCCGACCTCGGGCAGGTCGACGTAGACGACCTCGCCGAGGGCATCGGCGGCAACCGCGGTGATGCCGACCTTGACGGTCTTGCCGACGAGCTCATCGGCGGCGCCGTCGACCCATTCGTGCTCGGCGGAGTAGGTGAAGTTCTGTGGGAGCGGGGGCAGCTGTGCCATGTGTCTTCCTTACTGCGACCGCCGCCGGAAGCGGCGATCACGACGTTGTTGTGCCAGGTGAGACCAGTGTACGAGTCACCGACCCCACCTGGGATGAATTGTGGGTGAGAGCTTCAGTCGGCCTGGCGTTTGTAGAACGGCAGGGCGGTGACGGTGAAGTCGTGGGCCTTGCCGCGGATGTCGACGGTTACGGCGGTGCCCACCTCGGCGCGATCCCGGTCGATGTAGGCCAGCGCGATCGGGTGGCCGAGCGTCGGTGCGGGCTGACCGGAGGTGACGGTGCCGACTTCGGTGCCGTCGACGGACACGGCTGCTCCCGAACGGGCGGCGCGGCGTCCTTCCGAGGTCAGGCCGACGAGCACGCGCGGAGGTTCGGTCTGACCGAGTTCGGCAAGCTTCTCGCGGGCGAAGAAATCGTCCTTCGTCTTGAACCCGATCATCCGTCCCAGTCCTGCATCGAACGGGGTGGTGTTCTGGTCGAGTTCGTTGCCGTAGAGCGGCATTCCCGCTTCCAGGCGCAGCGAATCGCGCGCGGCCAGACCGCAGGGCACGAGCCCGTAGTCGGCTCCGGCGGTCACGAGCGTCTCCCACAGGCGGGCGGCGCCGCGGCTCGGCAGGTAGAGCTCGAATCCGTCCTCGCCGGTGTATCCGGTGCGGGCGAGCATGAGGTCGATCCCGGCGATCGTCAGCGGCATCCACGCGTAGTACTTCAGCTCGCGCACTGCCTCACCGATGGTGATCTTCTCATCCCCCGCCGAGGTGGCTCCCCCGTTGGCCTCGTCCGTGACCTGGGCCTTTGCCACGTCACCGGCGCCGGTGCGGGGTCCGAATTCGCCGTTGGCGGAGTCGTCGAGGGCGCGCAGGATGATGGCTTCCGAGTTCGGTCCCTGCACGGCGATGAGCGCGGTGTCGCCGGATTCGTCGGTCAGGCGCACATCCGATCCGGGTGCCACGGCCTGCAGGAAGTGCTGCAGACGCTCGGTCAGCGCCGTAACCACGGCAGGCGTGTTCGAGGCATTGGGGACGATGAAGAACTCTTCGTCGCCGATGCGGTAGGTGATCAGGTCATCGAGGAGTCCGCCGGCCTCGTTGACGATGACACCGTACTTGGCTTTGCCGATCTTCATCGTCGAGTACTTCGCGACGAGCGCGTAGTCAAGGAAGGCGGCGGCATCGGCTCCGCTGATGCGCACCTCACCCATATGGGAGAGGTCGAACAGGCCTGCGGCCTCGCGCACGGCACGGTGTTCAGCGAGTTCCGAACCGTACTTCAGCGGCATGTCCCAGCCGCCGAAGTCGGTGAAGGATGCGCCGAGGTCAGCGTGGACGCTGTGCAGTGGAGTCTCTTTGGGGGCGTTGGCAGTCTGATCAGTCATCAGTTGTCCTCTTCCTCGAACTCTTCGAAGGCCTCTGGCGGCGGGCAGGAGCACACCAGGTTGCGGTCGCCGTAGGCTCCGTCGATACGGCTGACCGGCGGGAAGTACTTCGTGTGGCGCAGTCCGGGAACGGGGAACACCGCGGTCTCGCGGCTGTATTTGCCATCCCAGTCGTCCATCACCACGGTCGCCGGGTGCGGCGCAAGCGCCAGCGGCGACTCTTCGTATGCGTACGACTTGCCGATCTCGTCGATCTCGGCACGGATGGCGCGCATGGCTTCGATGAAGCGGTCGAGCTCGTCCTTGTCCTCGGACTCGGTGGGTTCGACCATGAGGGTGCCGGGCACCGGGAAGGCCAGGGTCGGGGCGTGGAAGCCGAAGTCGATCAGCCGCTTGCAGACATCTTCTGCGGTGACTCCCGTCGCCGCGGTGATCGCGCGGAGGTCGAGGATCGTCTCGTGGCCGACGAGTCCGTTCTCACCCGAGTAGAGGATGGGGAAGACGTCGCCGAGCTTCTTCGCCAGGTAGTTCGCGCCCAGCAGGGCGGCCCGCGAGGCTTCGCGCAGTCCAACGGCGCCCATGAGTTCGAGGTAGGCGAAGCTGATGGGCAGGACTCCGGCGGAGCCGAACATCGATGCGGAGATCGGCAGTTCCTTGGCCTCCGGGTCGCCGGCGACGAGTTCCGGCAGCGTGGCATCGCCGGGCAGGTACGGGGCGAGGTGTTCGCGCACCGCGACGGGGCCGACTCCGGGTCCGCCTCCTCCGTGGGGGATGCAGAAGGTCTTGTGCAGGTTGAGGTGGGAGACGTCGCCGCCGAATTCGCCGGGCTTGGCGAGTCCGACCATGGCGTTGAGGTTCGCACCGTCGACGTAGACCTGGCCGCCGGCGGCGTGCACCTTGTCGCAGACCTCCCGGATCTGCGGTTCGAACACACCGTGGGTCGACGGGTAGGTGATCATGATGCCGGCGATTGTGCCTTCGTGCTTGGCGATCTTCGCATCGAGGTCGTCCATGTCCACGGAGCCGTCGTCGGCGGTGCCGACGACCTGGACCTGGAGTCCGGCGAGCACTGCGGAGGCGGCGTTCGTGCCGTGAGCGGACTGCGGGATGAGCACGACGGTGCGGGCATCGTCGCCGTTGGCCACGTGATAAGCGCGGATGGCGAGCAGTCCGGCCAGCTCACCCTGCGAGCCGGCGTTGGGCTGCAGGGACACTCGGTCGTAGCCGGTGACCTCGGTCAGCGAGTCCTCGAGGCGGCCGATGAGTGCGCGCCAGCCCTGGGTCTGGTCGGCCGGGGCGAAGGGGTGGATGGAGGCGAATTCCGGCCAGGTGATGGGTTCCATCTCGGCGGCGGCGTTGAGCTTCATCGTGCACGAGCCCAGCGGAATCATCGTCCGGTCGAGTGCGAGGTCCCGGTCGGCCAGTGTGCGCAGGTAGCGCATCATCGAGGTCTCGGAGCCATGAGCGCTGAAGACGGGGTGGGTGAGGAATTCGGTGTCCCGGTGGAACTTCGCATCAAATGCGGGCTCGGGCACCGCGTTGGCTCCGAAGGTCCCCGCCGAGGCGGATTCGAAGTCGTCCGCGTCGACCCGGGCAAGGATGCCGAGGGCTTCGAGCAGGCCGTTGGCGTCGGCCACGGTGTGGGGCTCGCCGAAGGAGACGCCGACGGTCGAGTCGTCGATCACACGGATGTTGAATCCGGCCTGGTCGGCGACGTAGCGGGCGGCTTCGGCATCGGCGACCCGAAGTGCCACGGTGTCGAAGAACTCCCAGGTGACCACCTCGGCACCAGGGGCGGTGTCCGCGACCTTCGCAAAGGCGTGGGCCAGGCGGTGGATGCGGGACGCGATGCGGGTCAGGCCGATGGGGCCGTGGTAGACGGCGTACATGGAGGCGACGTTGGCGAGCAGCGCCTGCGCGGTGCAGATGTTGGAGGTCGCCTTCTGGCGGCGGATGTGCTGTTCGCGGGTCTGCAGGGCCAGGCGGTAGCCGGGCTTGCCCTGGGCGTCCTTCGACACTCCGACGAGGCGGCCGGGCAGCTGGCGCTGGAGTCCGGACTTCACGGCCATGAAGCCGGCGTGGGGGCCGCCGAAGAACAGGGGCACACCGAAACGCTGTGCCGAGCCGACGGCGATGTCCGCACCCTGGGAGGCGCAGTCCTTGAGCAGGGTCAGTGCGAGCAGGTCGGCGTCGAAGGTCACGAGTGCGCCGCGGTCATGCGCGCCGTCGACGGCTTCGGTGAAGTCGCGGATGGCGCCGGTGGTGCCGGGCTGGGCGCAGACGATGCCGAAGATGTCTTCGCCGACGAGGCCTTCGGCGAGGTCGGCAACGGCGACGCGGAAGTCCATGGCCTTGGCGCGGGCACGGACGACGGCGATGGTCTGCGGGTGGAGTTCGGAGTCGAGGACGACGGTTGTCCCCTTCTTCACGGCGCGACGCATCAGCAGGACCGCCTCGGCGACGGCGGTGGCCTCATCGAGGAGGGAGGCGTTGGCGATGTCGAGGCCGGTGAAGTCCTGGACGACCTGCTGGAAGTTCAGCAGCGCTTCGAGGCGGCCCTGGGAGATCTCGGGCTGGTACGGCGTGTAGGCGGTGTACCAGGCGGGGTTCTCGACCAGGTTGCGGCGGATGACTGCCGGGGTGATCGTGTCGTAGTAGCCCTGACCGATGAGCTGGGTGCGCATGACGTTCTGACCGGCGAGCTCGCGCAGGTCGTTGAGAACGTCGAACTCGGAGCGGCCTGCGGGCAGGTAGAGCTCTTCGTTCTGGATGGATTCGGGGACGGCGGCGCTCGAGAGTGCTTCGAGGGAGTCATAGCCGAGTTCGGCGAGCATGGCCTGGGCGTCATCGGCGCGGGGGCCGATGTGGCGGTCGGAGAAGGGGCGCGCGGTGTCCCCTGTTGCCTGCGTCGTATGGGCGAGTGAACTGGTCAATTGCCGTCCTAGGGTCGGTGTCGCGCCCACCGAATTGGAGGACGCAGCGATCGCTGAGTGTCCTCCCCGATCTGTCGGACCGGAGTCCTTCAGATATGCCTGCAATCGGTGGTACTGGGCCTGAGAGTTTCCCGGGGAGGGAATTGCACCTACGGCGCTGCTCGGTGTCCGGCTCGATTCGGCCTGACAGCGGCAGCTCTCCCACGTCTTGTCTTAGCGGCGTATGAAGTTATGTGCACAGCCAAGTGGGCCTCGGTGGCCCCGGCTGAGACTGCGCCTCCGATTCTAGTGAATGAAATCACCCCCGACAAACCTCCTGCTGGCCCTCTCGCCGTGGCCGCCCGTCGGACTGCTGCGAGGCCCGGCTCCCCGCGGCAGCTCCCCCTTGCCGCGTATGCAGAAATAGGTCGCTATCGGATACTTTGCTTGCTCAGAAGTATCCGATAGCGACCTGGATTCGGACCGCAGTATCCGATAGCGACCTGGATTCGGACCGCAGTATCCGATAGCGACCTATGTTTGAGCTGCCGGTTACCGGCAGTCGACGATCAGCCGCAGGCCACTCAGTCTCAGGCGCTGCCGCCGGCGGTGACGACTCCCCCATCGGCGGTGAGCACCTGGGCGGTGATCCAGTCGGCGTCGTCCGACGCGAGATAGGCGACGGCACCGGCGATGTCCTCGGGAGTTCCGAGGCGTTTGACCGGGTACGCGGAGGCGACCTCTTCCTCTCGGCCCTCGTAGAGCGCGGTGGCGAACTTCGTCTTGACCACTGCCGGGGCGACGGCGTTGACGCGGATATCTGGCCCCAGTTCCACGGCGAGGGTCTTCGTCAGGTGCGAGACCGCGGCCTTCGAGATTCCGTAGAAGCCGATGCCCTCGCTCGGCACCTGCCCGGCCACCGAGGAGATCGCCACCACCCGTCCCCTGTTCTCGCGGAAATTCAGGCCTTGATGACGGACGGCGTCCTGCACCCAGGCCAGCGTGCCGAGCACATTGACGTCGAAGATCTTCCGCGCGGCGTCGAGCTCCATGTCGACGAGCGGACCGTAGACCGGGTTGATTCCGGCGTTGGCCACGAGCACATCGAGGCGACCGAACTTCTCAGTGATCGTGTCGAACACCTCTGCCCTGTGAGCCGGGTCGTCGGCCTTGCCGGCGATGCCGATCGCCGTGCCCTCGGGGAACTCCGCGACTGCTTCCTGCAGTGCTTCGGGCTTGCGCGCGGTGAGGACGACGGTGGCCCCCTCGGCCTGCAGACGATGCGCGATTCCGAGGCCGATGCCGCGACTGGCGCCCGTGATGACGGCGACCTGCCCGTCGAAACGACGACCGGATTTCGGTTCCGCCGAGGCGACTGTCGGCTGTGCTGCTGAGGTGCTGTCTGACATTGATGAACTCCAGTGTTCGTGCAGTGACATGGTCATTCGGCGCTGACCTGGCGAGTCGCCGTGAAGCGAGCGTTCGTTCAGCGATCAGTTCTCATCGTAGGCACAGCCGTCGGAGGAAGACAAGGACTCCGGCACCAAGCGAGCGCACTGGACGAGAATGGAGTCATGAATCATCTCGAGTTCCATCTCGACCTCGGCCCGGCCGCACAATTCCCACTCGCCCGCGAGGCGGTCTTCTCGTGGGCGCTGCAGGAGCTCGCCGGCGTCGTCGTCCGCCCGTCTCGCCGGGTGGTCGAGGGCCAGATCGTCGCTCTGCGACTCAATCCCGGATGGCCGGCCTCGCCGAGGCGGCTGCGCAGTCGCGATCTGCTCGTGCCCGTGGGTTCGTGCGTCGTGACCCGGGTGATCGATGAGGCAGATCGCGCCGGATTCACCTATCGCACCCTGCCGGGTCACCTCGAGGACGGAGAGGAGACCTTCCTCGTCTCCATCGGCACCGACGGTCGACTGGCCGTGACCATCACCGCTGACTCCGTTCCCGCGCATCCGCTGCTTCGCCTGGGCGCTCCGGTGACGGTGGCCGGACAGGAGATGATGGCCAGGCGGTATGCCGAGGGCCTGAAACGGCAGCTCAGCGCCGCCGGCAGCAGACGTCACGGCCGCGCCCTCGCCTCGGCCTCGGCCATCTCGTCCCCCGCCTCATCGCCCACACCGCGCACCTGTACAACTCGGCCATCGCCCAACCCGCGAGCCGGGGACCACGGGGAGTCGACCTCGCCTGGTGCCGTCAGGTCTCGTGCAGCTCGGCTCCCCCGAGGCGGCCGCCGCCTCGACGAATGGAACGCCCAGCTGTGAGCACGTCCGGCAGTCGCCGG
>OMJG01000533.1_pt1 | contig 27733 bp, 40 predicted proteins | sample 1646431 | NCBI WGS metagenome assembly OMJG01 (sample SAMN03771674, study PRJEB25209) | food metagenome | isolation source: Cotija cheese | place: Mexico:Jalisco,Michoacan | collected 2011-12-12
ACTTGACCCCTCGCATGGACGCCTGAATCTGTCCTCCCTGCGGAATAGACTTTAAGGGCTATCCCTTTGGTCATTTTTTTCAACGCTTTTTCGAGTTCTGCTTGGATACTGTTCCCATTGGGTTGGACTTGATAGCCCACATAACGTGTGCCATCATAGGCGATCGTTGCTTTTAGTCTCATGCTCTAAGTACCACTAAAAGGACTAAGAGGACCAAGCAACACCCACCAGCAACAATGTCTCTGCTTTGCCATTTCAAGATACGATACTTAGTACGACCTTCTCCACCATGATACCCTCTAGCTTCCATTGCAGTCGCAAGGTCATCTGCCCGTTCAAAGGAACTGACAAAGAGTGGAACTAAGATCGGAACAACTGCTTTCATTTGTTGAAAGAGATTCCCTTCACCAAATTCAACGCCACGAGCTCTTTGGGCATTCATTATTTTTTGAGCCTCATCCATCAACGTTGGCACAAATCGTAAGGCGATCGATAGCATCAAAGCTAATTCATGAACTGGAAAATGGATAACTTTTAACGGCTGTAAAAGAGATTCGATAGCATCAGCGATCCCAAGTGGTGGTGTTGTTAAGGTCATCAGTGTCGACATAAAAATAATCAAGATAAAGCGACAGAAAATAAATATGCCATTAATGATGCCAAATCTTGTGATATTGATGATGCCCCATTGCCAAATTGGATCAGCACCACCGGTAAATAAAATCTGTAAAATGACCGTAAACAAAATCAACCAGATCAGTGGTTTGACGCCATTGATAAAAAATTGAAAAGGCACTTTTGATGCCACTACTGCTAACATGACAAAGACAAAGCTGACCACATATGTCCACATATTATTAGCTAAAAATACAGCAGCAATATAAAAAAAGCTGGCCATTAATTTCGTTCTTGGGTCTAAACGATGGATCCAAGAATCTCCTTTGATATAACGACCAAATATAAATTTATCTAACATGGTCGACTCCTTCCAACTGACCCGCAACAGTATCTGCTAACTGATCAAGTGTCAATGGATAGATGCCTGGCTTAAAGTCGGCAAAATCAACTAATTCCTGATAGAATGCTAGTGCTGTAGGAACACCTAATTGCTTGTCTTTTAACCACTTAGGGTCTGAAAAGACTTCTACAGGTGTCCCTTCTTTAATCGTTGTACCGCCTTCTAAAACGACAATCTTATCCGCATATTTCGCAACATCATCCATTTGATGACTAACTAAGACGATTGTCATACCTTTTTCGGTATGTAGACGCTCGAATAAAGCCATCATTTCAACCGATCCTGCTGGGTCTAATCCAGCCGTTGGTTCATCTAACACGAGTACCTCAGGTTGCATCGCCAAAACGCCCGCAATCGCCACACGTCTCATTTGTCCTCCTGACAGATCAAAAGGAGAACGGTCTAAATAACTGTCGTTTAGTCCCACAAGCTCTAAAGCTTGTTTGGCCAACACCATCGCTTCTTCAGCTACAACACCAAAATTTTGCGGGCCAAAGGCGATATCTTTTCCGACTGTCTCTTCGAACAACTGTGCTTCAGGAAATTGAAAAACTAAGCCTACTTTTTTTCGAAGACTTTTTAGTCCTTTTAAATTAGACTCGGGTGTGATCGTTGTATCACCAATGATCACTTTTCCTTTTGTCGGTTTCACTAAGGCATTCAGATGTTGTAGTATTGTCGACTTTCCACTACCTGTGTGACCGATCAGAGCTATAAAGCTGCCATCTTCGATTTTAAAGTTGACATCCTCTAAAGCGAGATATTCGAAAGGGGTGTTGACTTGATAGGCATAACTTACTTTTTCGAATGTAATGTCCATAAAGCCTTCACCATCCTTTCGTGATCTAAATACTCGTCTGGTAACTCAAAGCCCTTTTGCTTGAGAGCTAATTTCAACCGTTCTGAAAAAGGAAGGGCCAATCCCATTTTTAGTAATTCGGTCCCGTGATCAAACACATTGGCGGGGGTATCAAATTCTCTTAACGCGCCCTCCTCGATGACCGCTATGCGATCGGCATGAGCTGCCTCATCGATATCATGGGTAATAGAGATCACTGTCAATTTTTGTTCGGCTTTGATTGCCCGAATTGTCTTAATGACCTCAAGACGTCCTTTCGGATCAAGCATACTAGTTGCCTCATCTAATACAATGATCTTTGGCGATAATGCCAAGACCCCAGCAATAGCAACCCGTTGTTTTTGCCCACCAGATAGCCGTGCTGGCTCTTTGGTCTTGAAAGCCGTCATACCTACAGCTTCAAGGGATTCATCCACTCGTGTCATCATTTCGTTCCGATCAATTCCAGCGTTCTCAAGTCCAAAGGCAACATCATCTTCAACAGTCGCCCCGACAAATTGATTATCTGGATTCTGAAAGACCATCCCCATCTTTTGACGGATCTCCCATACCGTATCGCTCGACATCTCGATACCATCAATCATTACTGTCCCACTCGTTGGTGCAATCAAGCCATTCATCGTTTTGGCAAGCGTCGACTTTCCAGAGCCATTATGTCCGATGATCGCGACCCATTCTTGTTCTTCAATGGCTAAAGAGATGTCATCTAAAGCTATTCTGGCATCTGTGTCGTTATATTTAAAAGTAATATGATTCATTTCGATCAAAGCCATATCTCACGTCGTCCTCCTTAAAAAGCTAACGTTCTTATTATAGCGAAAAATAAACATGTTGTGTCAAAAAAAGGGAGAGTTTCCCAAAAATTAAAAGTCCTCTAACACTTTCTCTGTCGCTAATTTTAAAGGCTACAGCATTGTCTTGACACATATCTAGTCATACCGGTACAACTAGTGGTCTAGTCGCACTGTAAGTTTCAAATAATCGGAGTCTTTCTTCCATTTTCTGAAAATATTGGAATGAATCGGATTATTCTCTTGTGAATTTACAAGTCGAAGAGTATAATACCGTTAGATATTAAGTGTGCTTAAGTTGTACATGAAGGGGACTTTATAATGAAACGATCAAAAGAAACAAATCATCATCACAAATTTGTAGCCTATGCCAATGGGCCAAGTCTTGAGGAAATCAATAATTCTGTTTCGATTCCTGATTCAGATGACTTTTGGAAAAATCTGATTGCCTTTTCTGGTCCTGGTGCTTTAGTGGCTGTCGGATACATGGATCCTGGTAATTGGGTCACTTCTATCGGTGGTGGCGCAAAGTATGGTTACTTACTGATGTCTGTTATTTTACTATCTAGCTTAATTGCTATGTTACTCCAGTATATGGCTGCTAAACTCGGAATCGTGACACACATGGATCTCGCACAAGCAACGAGAGCCCACACCGGCAAAAAGCTAGGAATCGTTTTATGGATTGTGACTGAACTTGCTATTATGGCGACCGATATTGCTGAGGTTATCGGTGGTGCGATTGCTTTACAACTTTTATTTGGATTTCCATTGATTGTCGGGGTGACGTTAACGATTTTCGATGTGCTGTTGTTACTTGTTTTGATGAAGTTAGGCTTTCGCAAAATCGAAGCCATCGTTGTCACCCTGATCACCGTGATCATGTTAGTTTTTATCTACGAAGTCGTTTTAGCTCGCCCAGATGTTCCCGCTATGCTTAAAGGATTGGTTCCACATCGTGATATTTTAAAGCATGGGCAACTAACCATGGCGTTAGGTATTGTTGGCGCGACTGTTATGCCACACAATCTCTACCTCCACTCTTCTATTTCACAAACACGTCAATATGACCGTCAGGATGATGATCATCTGGCAAAAGCTGTACGCTTCGCCACATGGGATTCTAACATCCAATTATCTGCAGCATTCCTAGTGAACTGTCTACTTCTCATTATTGGTAGCGCCTTGTTCTTCGGCCATAGTGATCAACTTGGGACCTTCCGTTCCTTATATGATGCACTGGGAGATTCTTCGATTGCTGGTGCCGTCGCTAGCCCAGTGTTGAGTGTCCTCTTCGCAGTTGCTCTATTAGCTAGTGGACAAAACTCGACAATTACCGGAACACTGACTGGTCAAGTCGTCATGGAAGGCTTCATCAAAATGCATATCCCAACTTGGGCACGTCGTGTCGTTACCAGATTAATCTCCGTCATCCCCGTATTAATCGTCACGATATATTACGGTGGCAATGAAATAGCATTGGACAACCTACTCGTTGGCTCACAAGTCTTTCTAAGTATTGCCTTACCTATCTCAATGGTACCACTTGTCTATTACACAAGCTCCGAAAAAATAATGGGTCCTCGTTTCAAGAATAAATTTTGGGTCGCCTCATTAGGATGGATTTGTACAGTATTACTGACAATGCTAAATTTCCAATTAATCATAGAAACCGTCAGCAATTGGTTCTAGGTAGTTAGTTCCAGAAAAAATTATACTCGATGTTAGAAAAACTAAACAGTAAGGTCAAAAAAACAGGCGATCAATTGATTACCTGTTTTTGTCACCCTATTAAGGGACTATATAAATAACTTATTAAGAATCAAAATGCCTCTAAGGTACAATCTCTCGTTATTATGAAAACTATAATCGTTTTAAGCCGTGTGACCTGTAGACGTATCTCACAAAAATGATAAAAAAAAACACAAACAATGATGAATGGTCTTCTTGGCTGTTACCTTAACAGCCAAGAGACACGCGAGCTAGACTAAAAGAGAAACTCTCTTCATCATCATAACACTCATTCATTCAATGTTAGTGACTTTTATAGCAGTCCACGACTGCTAGACACCCTTGTGATTATACGAATTCAATAATAACCATAGGTGCTCCATCGCCTTTACGTTCGCCAATCTTCAAGATACGAGTATACCCGCCTTGACGATCTGCATAACGTTCAGCCAAAGAACCAAACAATTTTTGTAATGCTGTTTCAACAACGATATCATCGTCTTCTTCACGAACATCAGCAACTTCATTACGAACAAATGCTGCTGCTTGACGACGCGCTGCTAAAGTCCCTTTTTTACCTAACGTAATCATTTTTTCTGTTGTCGAACGAATTTCTTTCGCACGAGCTTCAGTTGTAGTGATTTGCTCGTTAATAATGAGATCAGTCGTTAGGTCGCGTAATAAAGCTTTACGTTGAGAGCTTGTACGACCAAGTTTACGATATGCCATTCGTTTTTGCGCCTCCTTTATTAATCATCTTGACGTAATGAGAGGTCAAGTTCTTCTAACTTATGTTTCACTTCTTCAAGTGATTTACGTCCTAAGTTACGGACTTTAATCATTTCCGCTTCGGACTTATTGGTCAATTCTTGCACCGTGTTGATGCCAGCACGTTTCAAGCAGTTGTATGAACGAACAGAAAGATCTAATTCTTCGATCGTCATTTCCAACATTTTTTCTTTTTGTGTTTCTTCTTTTTCTACCATGATTTCAGCCTTGCGAGCATCATCAGTTAAGTTGATAAATACATTCAAGTGTTCGGTTAAGATTTTTGCGGATAGAGAGATAGCTTCTTCTGGTGAGATTGAACCATCAGTCCATACGTCTAACGTCAACTTGTCATAAAGGTTTTTTTGACCAATACGAGTGTTTTCAACTTGGTAGTTTACCTTATAAACCGGTGTATATAAAGAATCAATCGGAATAACTCCAATTGGCATATTTTCATGTTTGTTATATTCAGAACGAACATAACCACGACCACTTTTGGCGTTCATAGTGATATGTAACCGTTGGCCTTTGCCCATGGTACATAAATATAAGTCTGGATTTAAAACTGTTAGATCACTGTGATGAATAATATCGCCAGCTGTCACAGTTGCGGGGCCAGTTATATCGATTTCTAATACAGCATCTTCTTCATCTGCTTTTTTCAATGCAATCTTCTTCAAATTCAAAATCAAAGTGCTCACATCTTCAACCATTCCTGGAACGGTAGAAAATTCATGTAAAACACCATCGATGTGGATATCAGTAATTGCAAATCCTGGAAGCGAAGATAAGAGAACACGGCGTAGTGAATTGCCTAAAGTTGTGCCATAGCCACGTTCGAGTGGTTCTACGACAAATTTGCCAAACTTTGCGTCTTCGCTGATCTCAATCGTTTCAATAACAGGTTTTTCAATTTCGATCATTAGCCTTTACCCCTTTCAAAACGTAAGCACACAGTCATCTAAGCTCTATACACGGCGACGTTTTGGAGGACGGCATCCGTTATGTGGAATAGGTGTTACATCGCGAATGGCGGTAACTTCTAAACCAGTTGCTTGAAGTGAACGAATTGCAGCTTCACGACCTGAACCTGGGCCTTTTACTGTAACTTCAACAGCCTTCATGCCATGTTCCATAGAACCTTTGGCAGCAGCTTCAGCAGCTAACTGTGCTGCAAATGGTGTTGATTTCTTAGAACCACGGAACCCTAATGATCCAGCTGATGACCAAGAAATTGCATTACCGTGTGCATCAGTAATCATTACGATCGTGTTATTAAATGTTGAACGGATATGAGCGATCCCATTTTCGACGTTCTTTTTGACACGACGTTTACGTACAACTTTACGTTTAACCATTAATTTGTTACCTCCTTACTCTAACTATTTTTTCTTACCAGCGATAGACTTAGCTGGTCCTTTACGAGTGCGTGCATTGTTTTTGGTATTTTGACCACGAACTGGCAAACCAAAACGATGACGGCTACCACGGTATGAACCGATTTCTTGTAGACGTTTAATGTTTAAATTCTTTTCGCGACGTAAGTCACCTTCGATTTTAAGTTTGTCAACTTCAGCACGAATACGGTCCAACTCATCATTTGTTAAGTCACGAACGCGAGTTTCTGCTGATACGTCAGCAGATTTTAATACTGCTTCTGCAGTAGTTGTACCAATACCATAAATATAAGTTAGCGAAATTACGACACGTTTGTCACGTGGAATATCGACACCTGCGATACGAGCCATTTACGGGCACCTCCTTCAATATTATCCTTGACGTTGTTTATGTTTAGGGTTACTACAAATAACCATTACTTTACCATTACGCTTGATGACTTTACATTTTTCGCATATTGGTTTTACTGATGATCTAACTTTCATCGTTTTCCCTCCTTGGTTGTGCGAGGCTGCTTATTTAAAGCGGTAAGTAATACGGCCACGAGTTAAGTCATACGGTGATAACTCAACTGTTACCTTATCTCCTGGTAAAATTTTGATATAGTGCATTCTGATTTTACCAGAAACATGTGCTAAAACTTCATGTCCATTTGCGAGTTCAACTTTAAACATCGCATTTGGTAAAGTTTCTTTAATTGTTCCTTCGATCTCAATGACATCTTCTTTTGCCAAATTAACTGATCCTCCTCTTCTCATTGGTTGCATTTAAAAAGGCAAATAATCTTCTAACTGCTAAATTATAGCGTAACAGAGCGGTTTTATGCAAGTTACGTACACTCTTTACTTGGTTTCTTCAAAAAAATCTTGGATTTTCCCAAATACTTTATCTATATCTTCTGCCCCATTAACAGTTTTAAGAACGCCTTTGTTTTTGTAGAACTCAATGATCGGAGCAGATTGAGTGGTATTGACTTCAATCCGATTTTTAACTGTTTCCGGTTTGTCATCATCACGTTGGTAAAATTCGGTTGATCCACAACGATCACAAACGCCTTTTTCCTTTGGTGGGTTAAAAAGCTTATGATAAGTGGCACCGCATTTTGAACAGATGATACGTCCTGTTAAACGGTCCATCAAGATTGCTGGATCAACATCTATATTGATCACTAAGTCGATTGAACGGCCGAGCTCTTTCATCGTTTCCTCGAGAGCTTTTGCCTGATTCAACGTTCTTGGGTATCCGTCCAATAGAAACCCATTTTTTGTATCTGGTTGTGCTAAACGATCTTTCACGATCCCATTCGTTACTTCATCTGGAACCAACTCACCATTATCCATGTATTCCTTAGCTTTGAGGCCTAAGTCAGTTTTATTTTTCATAGCTGCTCTAAACATATCACCTGTTGAAATATGAGGGATATGATAAGTGGCAACGATTTGTTCTGCTTGGGTTCCTTTTCCAGCACCAGGTAATCCCATAATAATTGTATTCACGTGTTACTCCCCTTTACTCTTCAATGAAGCCTTTATATTTACGAGTTACCATCCGACCTTCGATTTGTCTCGCTGCTTCAAGAGCAACACCGACAACGATCAGTAAACCAGTCCCGCCCAAACGGATACCGCTTGGTAGGTCCCATAACGCTGACGCAATCATAGGAATTACTGAGATAAGCCCTAAGTAAAACGCCCCTACAGTACTCAAACGCATTAACAAGCTTGAGATATATTCTTCCGTGCCACGACCTGGTCGTACACTGACGATATAGCCTCCTTGTTTTTGCAAGTTTTCGGCAACCTTTTCTGGGTTAACTTGCACAAACGCATAAAAATAAGTAAAGACAATAATCAAGACTGTATAGATAACTGCTCCTACTGGTTCTTCCATGTTGAAAATAGTATTCATCACTTTAAACCATCCTGCGTCTGAATAACGTGTATTCAGCAATTGTAAGACTGTTGCAGGAGCCATCATAAATGAGCTAGCAAAGATAACAGGTATTACACCTGCAGAGTTAATCTTTAGTGGTAACCATGAAGTCTCATGACTCCCACTAGCTCTTTTAGAGTATTGGATCGGTAAACGACGTTGCGCTGTTTCCATGATTACAACGAATACGACGATCAAGATCATAGCGATCACTAGTCCTACGGCAAAACCGATATTTGTCCAGTTTTCACTTAATTCTTTTCCTGCAAAATAGGTGTCATAAAAACCGACTAATCCTTCAGGAATACGAGCAACGATCCCAGCAAAAATCAAGATCGACACACCATTTCCGATACCATGAACCGTGATTTGATCACCAATCCATGTTAAGAGCATTGTCCCAGCTGTTAATACTAGTGCAATAGTCAAATAGGTTTGGATACCAGGGTTTGTAATCAACCCAAAATTTGACAGGGAGTTAAACCCGATTGACAGTCCGATAGATTGGATGAACGCTAAAACAATCGTGATGTAACGCGTCATTTGATTTAACTTCCGACGACCTACTTCACCTTGTTTTGACCATTCAACAAACCGAGGAACTATGTCCATTTGTAATAGCTGAACAACGATTGAAGCGGTGATGTAAGGCGAAACACCCATTGCGAAGATGGAGTAATTACTTAATGCTCCACCACCAAATGTATTCAATAACCCAAACAACCCTTGGTTAGCGATCGCACTGATCGCACCAGAATTGACACCAGGCACGGTGATGTGCGCGCCAATCCGGAATAACAACAGCATAGCTGCTGTAAACGCTAATCGACGTCTAATATCCTTAACTTGTAAGGCGTTTTTCAGCAATTTGAACATTAGATCACCTCTACTGTTCCACCAGCTGTTTCAATCGCTTCTTTAGCTGATTGAGAGAATTTGTGTGCTTTAACGGTAACTTTACGTTCTAGTTTGCCGTTTCCTAGGATCTTGATGCCATCTTTTTCAGCTTTGACTAAGCCAGCTTCAACTAATTCAACTGGTGTCACTACTGCATCATCTTCAAAACGGTTCAAACTATCAACATTAACAATGGCGTATTCTACGCGGTTAACATTCTTGAAACCACGTTTTGGAATGCGACGGAATAATGGTGTTTGGCCACCTTCAAATCCTAATCTCACTTTACCACCTGAACGTGCTTTTTGTCCTTTTTGTCCACGACCTGATGTCTTACCATTACCAGATCCTTGACCACGACCAACACGGTTGCGTTCGCGGCGAGACCCTTCAGCAGGTTTTAATTCGTGTAGTTTCATTAACAAGGCACCTCCTTTTAACTTTAAATTTATTTAACTTCCTCAACATCTACTAGATGAGCGATCGTATTGATCATACCAGTGATCGCGTCACTTTCAGTTTTGACAACACTAGAACGAATCTTAGTCAAGCCAAGAGCTTTTGCAGTTGCGATTTGATTTTGAGGACGTCCGATCAAGCTTTTCTTTAATGTGATTTTTACATCTGCCATGTGGTTGTCCTCCTAATTCAATAATTCTTCTACGGTTTTACCGCGTAATTCAGCAACATCTTCTGCTCTCTTCAATTCAGATAATCCCTTAACTGTCGCACGGACAATGTTGATTGGGGTATTTGAACCCAATGATTTAGACGTAATATCAGAAATACCTGCTAATTCGATGACGGCACGAACTGGTCCACCAGCTGATACTCCAGAACCGGCAACAGCAGGTTTCAATAAGACACGTCCACCACAGAACTCTCCAATTACTTCATGAGGAACTGTTGAGCCAGTACGAGGAACTTCGATCAAGCTCTTCTTAGCATTTTCAATTGCTTTACGGATCGCTTCAGGAACTTCTTGTGCTTTACCAGTACCAAAGCCAACGTGACCATCTTTATCGCCAACTACAACGAGTGCAGCAAAGCGTAAACGACGTCCACCTTTAACAACTTTAGTAACACGGTTGATTGCTACAACGCGATCTTCTAATTCTAATTTGTTTGGGTCGATGCTAGTCATTAATGTATTTCCTCCTTCTTCTAGAATTCTAAGCCGTTTTCACGAGCTGCATCAGCTAACGCTTTGATACGGCCATGATAAAGATATCCGCCACGGTCGAACACAACTTTAGAAATGTTGGCTGCTTTGCCGTGTTCAGCAATCAGTTTACCAACTGCTTTGGCTTGTTCAACTTTAGTTCCTTCTGAAACTGCGGTATCTAGAGTTGAGGCACTTGCTAGCGTCACACCCGCTACGTCATCAATTAATTGAGCGTAGATGTTTTTGTTTGAACGGAATACATTTAAGCGTGGGCACTCAGCAGTACCAGAAATATGTCTGCGGACACGAACGTGTCGTTTTTGACGTATTTTATTTTTGTCTGGTTTTGAAATCACAATTTTCACCTCTATAACTTTTTATTTATCCAAGTCGTCGCGATTAGGCTACTGCCTTCTGACGCCGAATTGGTTGATTGACATAGTTAAAAAACTGGTTATTACTTACCAGTTTTACCTTCTTTACGAAGAACATACTCATCCGTATAACGAATTCCTTTACCTTTATATGGTTCAGGTGGACGTACACCACGAATGTTAGCTGCTAAAGCACCAACTGCTTGTTTATCGTAACCTTTAACAATGACTTTTGTATTGCTAGGAACTTCGATTTCTATACCTTCAGGTACATCGAACTCAACTGGATGAGAGTACCCAACGTTCAATACAAGTTTTTTACCTTGTAATTGTGCACGATACCCAACACCGATCAGGTCTAGTTCTTTTTTGAAGCCTTCTGTTAAACCGACGATCATATTGTTGATGATAGCACGAGTTGTGCCATGGATCGTACGACTTTCTTTACTATCGTTATCACGAACAACTGATAAGATGTTGCCATCTTGGTTGAGAGATAGACGATGATCATATTTAAATTGTAATTCTGCTTTTGCACCTTTAACAGTCACGACATGATCGTTGTCTGATACTGTTATGCCAGCAGGAATCTCAATAACTTTTTTACCGATACGACTCACTGGATTGCACCTCCTTATTGATTACCAAATGTAAGCTAATACTTCGCCACCAACATTTTTAGCACGAGCTTCTTTATCAGTGATCACACCTTCAGAAGTTGAAATGATTGCAATGCCTAAACCATTTAGTACTTTAGGTACTTCAGTTGACTTTGCATAAACTCGTAAACCTGGTTTTGAAATTCTTTTTAGTCCGGTGATAACGCGTTCGCTATCTTTACCATATTTTAAGTACACTTTGATTGTGTTTTGTTTGTCATCTTTGCTAACTTCGTAGTTTCTGATGAAACCTTCACGTTTTAAAATGTCTGCTATAGCCACTTTAGCGTTTGAAGCTGGTACATTCAATGACGCATGGCGAACCATGTTTGCGTTGCGGATGCGTGTTAAGAAATCCGCGATTGGATCTGTCATAACCATTACCGATTACCTCCTCTATGTTAAGATTTTACCAACTTGCTTTTTTCATGCCTGGAATTTGACCTTTATAGGCAAGTTCGCGCAAGCAAATACGGCATAGTCTAAATTTACGATAAACGGAGTGTGGACGGCCACAACGTTCGCAGCGCGTGTACTCACGTGTAGAAAATTTTTGTTTCTTTTGGTTCTTTTGAACCATTGATGTTTTAGCCAAACTACTCGCCTCCTTGGATTATTTGTGGAATGGCATTCCTAGTTGCGTTAATAATTCGCGTGCTTCTTCATCTGTTTGGGCAGTCGTTACAATAACGATATCCATACCGCGAACTTTATCAACATCATCATAAGAAATTTCTGGGAAAATCAATTGTTCTTTAATCCCTAGTGTGTAGTTACCACGTCCATCAAATGCTTTTTTAGAGATTCCACGGAAGTCACGTACACGAGGTAGAGATACAGTTACTAATTTGTCTAAGAAGTCATACATTCTTTCGCCGCGTAACGTTACTTTAGTTCCGATTGGCATACCTTCACGCAAACGGAATCCAGCGATTGATTTTTTTGCTGTTGTGACAACTGGTTTTTGACCAGCAATAAGTGTTAATTCTGAAACTGCTTTTTCTAAGTTCTTAGAATTTGAAACAGCGTCACCCACACCCATATTGATCACTATTTTTTCAATTTTTGGTACTTGCATGACTGAAGCATATTCAAACTTTTCAACTAAAGATGGTACAACAGTTTCTTTATACTTTTGATTCAAACGGTTCATTGATGAGTCCTCCTCCCTATAGTTACTCGATTATTCTTCTATTTTCTTAACGTTAGAAACATGGATTGGTTGTTCAACTTCGATAATCCCGCCAGCTTGGTTTGCTTGGTTGGGTTTTGCATGTTTCTTTGCAATGTTGACTCCTTCAACAATCACACGATCAACTTTAGGAAGAGCTTTTGTAATGACGCCTTCTTTTCCTTTATCTTTACCTGCGATAACTTTTACTTTATCACCTGTTTTTACGTGCATAAGTGAGGCACCTCCTTCGTTCTAGATTACTTCTGGAGCTAGTGAAACGATTTTCATGTAGTTGTTATCACGTAATTCACGAGCAACTGGTCCAAAAATACGAGTTCCTCGAGGACTTTTATCGTCACGGATAATAACGCATGCGTTTTCGTCAAATTTGATATAAGAACCATCTTTACGATGTGCTCCATGTTTCGTACGTACAATTACTGCTTTAACAACGTCGCCTTTTTTAACAACGCCACCTGGTGTTGCTTGTTTAACAGTTGCAACAATCACATCACCGATACCAGCTGTCTTACGTCCAGATCCACCTAATACTTTGATGGTCAAGACTTCGCGAGCGCCAGAGTTGTCAGCTACTTTTAAGCGGCTTTCACTTTGAATCACGATAATTTCCTCCCTTCGATACTGTTAAATCATTAGATAATAACTGATTCTTCAACGATTTCGATTAAGCGGAAATGTTTCGTAGCTGATAGCTTGCGAGTTTCCATAATCCGAACGACATCGCCTAATTTTGCTGAGTTATTTTCATCATGTGCTTTAAAACGTTTTGAATACTTAACGCGTTTTCCGTAAGCTGGATGAGATTTGTATGTATCAACTGATACGATGATTGTCTTGTCCATCTTGTCAGAAACGACTCTACCTTGATAAACTTTACGTTCGTTACGTTCTGATGACATTTATTTGCCTCCTTTACTGAAGTACTACTTTTGCAATTCTTGTTGACGCAATACAGTTTTAATGCGTGCAATCGATTTACGGACTTCTTTAATACGAGCCGTGTTTTCTAATTGCCCTGTTGCAAGTTGGAATCTCAAGTTGAATAATTCTTCCTTGAATTCTTTTTCCTTAGCAATCATTTCTTCAGTGGATAGCTCTTTGATTTCATTAGCCTTCATTCGATTCACCACCATTTTCTTCACGTTTCACGAATTTCGTCTTGATTGGCAACTTATGAGAAGCTAAACGTAATGCTTCACGGGCCACTTCTTCAGAAACTCCACCGATCTCAAATAAAATTTTACCGCGTTTAACTGGTGATACCCAGCCTTCAGGAGCCCCTTTACCAGAACCCATCCGTACGCCGATAGCTTTAGCAGTATAGGATTTATGAGGGAAAATCTTGATCCATACTTTCCCGCCACGTTTCATATAACGAGTCATGGCAATCCGAGATGCTTCTATTTGACGGTTAGTGATCCAGCTAGATGAAATAGCTTGTAATCCGTATTCGCCAAATGAGATTTCCTTGCCGCCTTTTGCTTCTCCGCGCATTTTTCCACGGAATTCACGACGGTGTTTTACTCGTTTAGGTACTAACATGCTTATTTCCCTCCTTTGTCGTTATTTTTTGTTGGCAAGATTTCACCACGGTAGATCCAGGTTTTAACACCCAATTTACCAAAGGTTGTATCTGCTTCTTCCCAAGCATAGTCGATATCAGCACGTAAGGTATGTAATGGAACAGTACCTTCTGAATATGATTCAGCACGCGCAATATCTGCTCCGTTCAAACGGCCAGAAACTTGGGTTTTGATTCCTTTCGCACCAGCACGCATTGTGCGTTGGATAGCTTGTTTTTGTGCTCGACGGAACGCTACACGATTTTCCAATTGTTTCGCAATTCCTTCTGCTACTAACTTAGCATCTAGGTCAGGTTTTTTGATTTCTACGATGTTGATATGAACTTTTTTACCTGTCATATCATTTAATTTTTGACGTAATTTATCAACTTCTGAACCACCACGACCGATGACCATACCAGGCTTAGCTGTATGAATCGAAATGTTGATCCGTTTAGCTGCACGTTCGATCTCAATAGTTGAAACAGATGCTTCTTTAAGTGTTTCGTTGATGTAAGCACGAATTCTCAAATCTTCGTGTAAGTAATCTGCATAATCTTTGTCAGCGTACCATTTAGCATCCCAGTCACGGATGATACCAATACGCATTCCGATTGGATTGATCTTTTGACCCACTGATTATCCCTCCTCTGATTCTGATACCACGATCGTAATGTGGCTCGTACGTTTTAAAATTGGTGAAGCAGATCCTTTTGCCCGTGGGCGGAACCGTTTCATTGTTGGTCCTTCATTTACATATGCTTCAGTTACAACTAAATTTTCAATATCTAAGTCAAAGTTGTGTTCTGCATTAGCTATCGCTGATAGTAACACTTTTTCAATGACTGGTGATGCTGAACGTTGTTTGTATTTTAATACAGCAATTGCTTCGCCGACTTTTTTGCCTCTGATCAAATCGATTACTAGGCGCACTTTACGAGGTGCAATACGGACCGTTTTCGCAGTTGCTGTAGCACTATTGATGCGTTCTGCCATGGTTGATTCCCTCCTCGTTATCTTACTTTCGTGCTTTTGTCATCCCCGGAATGTCCACGGAATGTTCTAGTTGGTGCGAATTCGCCTAATTTATGACCTACCATATCTTCTTGGATATAAACTGGAACGTGCTTTCTACCATCATATACTGCAATGGTTTGTCCCACAAAGATTGGGAAGATAGTTGAACGGCGTGACCACGTTTTGATCACCGTTTTTTTATCGCTATTTGAAGCTGCTTCGACTTTTTTCATCAAATGATCATCGACGAAAGGTCCTTTTTTCAGACTACGGCTCATGTCAGGTCCTCCTTTACAAAGTTTTCATGAGTAACTCTTTGATTAGTATTCAATAGTAGTTAAGTTTATTTTTTACGTCCGCGTACGATCAATTTGTTTGAACGAGCTTTCTTGTTACGTGTCTTCAAGCCAAGCGTCTTCTTACCCCATGGTGACATAGGTGATGGACGACCGATTGGAGCTTTACCTTCACCACCACCATGTGGGTGATCGTTAGGGTTCATAACAGATCCACGAACAGTTGGACGTTTGCGTTTCCAACGAGAACGACCAGCTTTACCGATGTTGATCAATTCATGTTGTTCATTTCCTACTGTACCAATAGTGGCACGGCAAGAGCTCAAAATCATGCGTACTTCGCCTGAGTTCAAACGAACTAAAGTGTATTTGCCTTCTGTTCCTAGTACTTGAGCACTAGTTCCAGCTGAACGAATCAATTGGCCACCTTTACCAGGTTTTGTTTCAATGTTGTGGATGATTGTACCAACTGGAATATTTGCTAATGGCAAAGCATTCCCTAGTTTGATATCAGCATCAGCACCTGATTGAATTTTTTGACCTACAGTCAATCCTTTTGGAGCAATGATGTAAGCTTTCACGCCATCAGCGTAATGGATTAATGCGATATTAGCTGAGCGGTTTGGATCATATTCAACTGCTGCAACAGTTCCGGCAATGCCGTCTTTATTACGTTTAAAATCGATCACACGGTAAGCACGTTTATGACCGCCACCTTGATGGCGTACAGTGATTTTACCTTGTGCGTTACGGCCAGCATTGTTTTTAGCTGATTCTAACAATGTTTTTTCTGGTGTTGTTTTAGTGATTACACTAAAATCATAACCCGTCATATTACGACGACCGTTAGAGGTTGGATTATATTTTTTAATCGCCACTTCGTTTCCCTCCTGTTTACTTAATTAGTGTTTATTCTTCATCGAATAATTTGATGTCTTTTGAAGCTTCAGTCAGTGTTACGATGGCTTTTTTACGTTTGTTTGTATAGCCTTGGTAACGTCCCATACGTTTCAATTTACCGCGAACGTTTAGGATGTTGACTTGTTTTACTTCAACATCGAAGATTTCTTCAACTGCTTTTTTAACATGTGTTTTTGTAGCGCGAACATCAACATCGAACGTATACTTCTTGTCGTCCATCGCTATCATAGAAGCTTCAGTTATAACTGGGCGTTTAATAATATCACGTGCATCCATTATTTAAGACCCTCCTCTGTCGTGCTAAGAGCGGCTTTTGTAATGATTACTGTGTCGTTATAAATAACGTCAAGTACGTTCAAACCAGCTGCAGTGATCACTGTAACGTTTGGTAGGTTACGTGCTGCAAGAGCTGAAACATCATTTCCTTCTTCAAGGACAACTAATGTTTTGCCTGAAACGTTCAAGTTATTCAATACATTAGCAAATTCTTTTGTTTTTGGTGTTTCAAATGCTAATTCGTCAACGGCTACTAATGCGTTGTCGATTACTTTTTGTGATAACACAGAGTTCAATGCTAAGCGACGCACTTTGCGTGGTAATTTGTAGCTATATGAGCGTGGAGTTGGTCCGAATACGGTACCACCGCCAACCCATTGTGGTGAACGGATCGATCCTTGACGGGCACGACCTGTCCCTTTTTGGCGCCATGGTTTACGGCCACCACCGGAAACTGCAGAACGATTTTTAACGGCATGTGTTCCTTGACGAAGAGAAGCTCTTTGTGCAAGTACTGCATCAAAAACAGCATGTTCGTTTGGTTCGATACCGAAAACAGCATCGTTTAATTCGATGTCACCGTTTTGCGTTCCATCTTGTTTTAATAAAGTGATTTTTGGCATGATGTGTTATCCTCCTTCCGTCGTTTTCTATTATTTAATTGATTTAAGTGCTGTTTGGATTTTAACAAGTGCTTTTTTAGAACCAGGTACATTACCTTTGATCAAGATAACATTTTTGTCAGCATCAACATGAACGACTTCAAGATTTTGAACCGTTATTTGAGTACCGCCCATTTGTCCTGGTAGGTTTTTACCTTTAAACACTTTAGACGCATCTGACGCCATACCCATTGAACCAGGGCGACGATGATAGCGAGAACCGTGAGCCATTGGCCCGCGTGATTGTCCGTGGCGCTTGATAGCTCCTTGGAACCCTTTACCTTTAGATGTACCAGTGACATCAACAATGTCTCCAGCTGAGAACTCAGCTACACTTACTTCTTTTCCTACTTCATACTCACTAAGTGCTACATTGTTGAATTCGCGAATGAAGCGCTTAGGAGTAGTATTTGCTTTTGATACATGACCCTTTTCAGGTTTGTTCGATAATACTTCACGTTTGTCTTGGTATCCCAATTGCACTGCTTCATAACCGTCTGTTTCAACAGTTTTTACTTGAAGAACAACGTTTGGCGTTGCTTCAACAACAGTAACTGGTACTAATTCACCAGATTCAGTGAAGTATTGAGTCATTCCTACTTTACGTCCTAAGATTCCTTTGGTCATGGTTACACCTCCATTTATTTATTATAGTTTGATTTCAATATCCACACCGCTAGGTAAGTCAAGCTTCATTAAAGCATCAACTGTCTTAGGTGTTGGATTCAAAATATCGATGAGACGTTTATGTGTCCGTATTTCGAACTGTTCACGAGAATCTTTGTATTTATGCGTTGCACGGATCACAGTATAAAGTGATCTTTCAGTTGGCAACGGAATAGGGCCAGCTACACCAGCACCAGTTCTCTTTGCAGTTTCTACGATTTTTTCAGCAGATTGATCAAGCGCACGATGTTCGTAAGCTTTAAGTCTGATCCGAATCTTTTGTTTTGCCATGTTTTTTCCCTCCTTCGTCAATTGTCTATCAATGACTAGCTCCACGTGAATTTCCGACGACCCTTCCGTGGCAAAGCGTCCGGGTGTGTCGCAACCTCTCGCTTCTAAGCTTCCCCGATCTATTCAGACAGGGGGTGTGTAAATGGGCATACGAGTGCCTAAACATAATAACACACTCTTGATATTATACAGAGATAACACTATGATAGCAAGCTTTTTCTACGTTTTATTTTATAAACGCCAAATTTTAATCTATTTCTTATTTTTGAACGTTTATGGGGCATCCAGTCGATTAGAGCAGCTTGTCTTGACGACCTTGTTCACCGTTTTAACTGGCGGCGGGCGCCTCTTTCCTTCATGAGATTTTGATTAAACTATTTGGCATAAACTATTGACAATGTTGTCTGATTTCATTAAGATGCTATTAAATTGAATAAGCAGATAGAGGTAGCGGTGCATCAGAGTAGATGGTGGAGCAGGTATGCTAGGAAACCATTGAAAGGTAATCATCGCCGAACAAGATCATTAGACATAATCATCTTGTGGGGATAGTTGAGAAGATCACTATCACTCGATCCTTGGGATTGGCGCTATACTATTACACGTGTGTGATACGTTTTTAGAGACTTCAGCTGATCTAGTTGAAGTCTCTTTGCTTTTTACACCGTTTGCTAGTCGCAAGCGTGCCTCGTCTCTCATTCAACTTATCTAAGGAGGGACATTATGATAGAGCAACAAGAACACCGTACAAACTGGAAAAAACAACTCGTATTCTTTATTTTTACTCTTTTTGTTTTAGCACTGGTATTAACGGGTTGTGGCGATAAAGATAATGAATCAGCAACTACTGATGACTCAAGCGAGCCAACAGAGGAATTCGTTGTTGGGATGGAGGGGGCTTACGCACCATATAACTGGACGCAGGCGGATTATTCCGATACTGCTGTTCCGATTGATGGCGGCCAATATGTCGATGGCTATGATGTTCAGATTGCTCGCCGTATTGCAGATAAACTTGGCAAAAAATTGGTGATCAAGAAAATTGCCTGGGAAGGTTTGATTTTATCACTGCAAACACATCAGATCGATGCCATCGTCGCTGGGATGTCACCAACACCTGAACGGGCAGAACAAATTAACTTCTCGGATATCTACTATACAAATACAGACGCTGCTTTTGGTGTCGTTGTTCAAAAAGGAGGTCCGTTAGCAGATGCTTCAACCATTAATGACTTCTCTGGCGCAAAGATGACTTCTCAAGTTGGAACTTACCATGGCGCCTTACTAGATCAGTTAGTTGGTGTTAATCGTCTTGAAGATATGAAGGATTTCCCAACGATGACCATCGCCTTACAATCTGGTGAGATTGATGGCTTTGTAGCAGACAATGGTACGGGCCGCTCAATCAACGCCAACAATCCTGACCTTGTCTATCTTCCTTTGGTCGGAGACGAGGGCTTCCAACTTGAACCTTATATGAACGGTGTGGCAGTTGGTGTTAACAAAGATAACCCTGAACTCGTAACCCAAATCAATGATGCTTTAGCTACCATCTCAACTGATGAGCGTGAAGAACTGATGGATGCCGCCGTCAATTACGGAACTGCGACAGAAACTTCTTTCTTTAAACAAGTCGGAGAAATACTTAAAAACAACTACAAATCTTTAGTAAAAGGGACTTGGACCACCTTATTTATTTCCCTAACAGCAACCGTAATCGGATTCTTAATTGCCTTGTTCGTTGCGATTGTCCGTCAATCCAAAGTTGGTGATATCATAGCGCGAATCTATATCACCATCTTTAGAGGAACTCCTATGATGGTACAAGCCATGGTCATCTTCTATGGAGCTTCGATGCTGTTTGATGGCTTCCAATGGTCGAACCTTCCATACGGGAACACTGTTGCAGGTATCATCGTCGTAAGTATCAACACGGGTGCTTATATGGCAGAAACCATTCGAAGTGGTATAAACGGCCTCGACAAAGGGCAATTCGAAGCAGCACAAAGCTTGGGCTTCTCAAAATGGCAAACCATGTTTACGATCATATTACCCCAGGCTGTTAGAAGTGTGATTCCAGCATTGAGCAACGAACTGGTCGTCAACGTCAAAGATACTTCCGTTTTAAACATTATTGCTATTACTGAACTATTTTTTGTATCAAACGGGATTGCATCATCAACCTACCTCGTGTTTCAAACCTTTATCATTACAAGTGCTATCTACTTGTTCTTGACAATTGTATTGACCGCTTTGTTGAAACAATTTGAATTGTTCTGGGATCGTTCGAAGCAAAAACCATCGAGCTATCCAGCGTCCGTTTCGGATAATACTCAATTCGCACCTAAAAACTGATAGTTGCAAAGGCATAGAAACATAGAAAGGACAACCATAATGAGTGAAAACCAACCGCTTATTACCGTAAAAGATCTCCACAAATCATTTGGTCCACACGATGTCTTAAAAGGCATCGACCTAGAGGTAAATGAAGGACAAGTCGTTTCAATCATAGGATCTTCAGGCTCAGGGAAATCAACGCTACTACGGTGTCTGAATACCCTTGAAACTTTTGACAGTGGTGAAGTCTTAATCAACGGTGATCCAATTGGGACTATCCCATCTAAAAAACTACATACCACTGTTGGAATTGTTTTCCAAAACTTCAATTTATTCAATCACATGAGCGTTCTACAAAACTGTGTCGTTCCTCAAGTCAAGATTTTAAAAAAGACGAAAGAAGAAGCCACCGCCTATGCGATGCAACTGCTTGATAAAGTCGGGATGGCGCCATTTGCCAGCAAGAATGCTCAAACACTGTCAGGTGGTCAAAAACAACGGGTAGCAATCGCCAGAGCCCTGGCCATGCGACCAGCAGCCCTCCTCTTTGACGAACCGACAAGTTCACTAGACCCTGAAATGATCGACGAAGTATTAGCTGTTATGCAAGACCTGGCCAAAGAAGGACTGACTATGGTAGTCGTGACACATGAGATGAGCTTTGCACGTGATGTCTCAGATACCGTCATCTTTATGGATGGAGGCGTCGTCTTAGAAAGTGGCAGCCCTGAAGACATCTTTGAGCACCCTACCCATGATCGTACGCAACAATTCTTGAGCCGTTATAGAAAAGGAGTCGAACTTTAATGACCACACCACATCACACAACTAGCAATCACACCACAAATGATTATGACACAAACCGCCAAACAACTGATCGAGCTACAGTTACTTCAATGACTACCCACATAAAAGAGAGAGCTAAAGCTCATTTAAGTGAGATGAAACAGTTACGCCGAACGATTCATCAAAATCCTGAACTTGCTCATGAAGAGTTCAAAACCCAAGCACTAGTTCGTTCAGTCTTAGATGATTTAGGCATCCCTAATCAACCGTTAGCCGGCACTGGTGTAGTTGGTCTTATTGAGGGGGGACATCCTGGAAAAACTGTTTTATTACGAGCAGATATGGATGCGCTACCCGTAGACGAAGAAGCCGATGTCCCTTACATTTCAAAAGTTGCGCATAAGATGCACGCTTGTGGTCACGATGGACATACTGCCGGTTTACTTGGCGCGGCTATGATTCTGAACGACCTAAAAGATCAACTACATGGCAATGTTAAACTCATGTTCCAACCTGCTGAAGAAACTGATGGTGGCGCCAAACCAATGATTGATGAAGGTATTCTCGAAAACCCAACCGTATCTGCAGCTTTTGGACTCCATTTAGCTGGTGATAAAAACAAAGGAGAACTTTGGGTGAAACATGGTGCAATGATGGGAGCACCTGATGAATTCGAAGTCACGATCACCGGAATTGGGGGACATGCCGCACATCCTCACGACAGCATCGACCCAATATCATTAGCCGCTCAATTCATTACTGAAATTCAATATATGGTAGCTAGACGATTTGATCCCGTTAAACCGATCGTTGTTTCAATCACTAAAGTCCATGCTGGAGATGGGTTGAATGTCATTCCAGAAACGTGTGAAATAGGTGGCACTTTGAGAACACTCTATCCAGAGACAAGAGAAAAAGCGCGTCAACTAATCGAAAAAAACCTGGCGAGCATCTGTGCCTTGAACGATGCTAGCTATACCTTCAACTTCATGCCTTCCTATCCACCAGTTATCAACGACAATGACATGACTGATGTTGTGGTAAGAGCTTTGAGTGATTACGCGGGCGAAGAGAATGTTCATGAACATATTTTCCCAAGCCTTGGCGCAGAAGACTTTGCCTATCTTTGCGAAGCAGTGCCATCTTCTTACTATAATGTCGGCATAAAAGAACCTGACGGCGCTCCAGCAATCCACCATCATCCAAAATTTGCTTGGAACGATGACGTCTTAGAAGTCACAAGTGCCACTCTAGCTCAAATCGCTTATCAATACCTTGAGGAAAATAGCTGATATCCAAGCTTTAGTTTTACTCTTTTGAGAATAGCTGTGATGATAGTTGTTTTAATGCTATCTAACATAGACATTAAACAGAATATAGAAATTAAAAAGGATATAAAGATAAAATAGATATAAAGATAAAAAGGATATAACGGTAGGTTCAGTCAACCCCCACCCGTTATATCCTTTATTTTATATTTCTATACAAAAAAGCAGACCCTCGTCCACTTGATTATCCTTCTCTGATAGTTTGCTATCACAGCTTGATGATTCCAGTGGCTCGGGTCTGAGCGCTTTTTTCACAATAGTTAAATTATGCTTCGATCTTAGATACTACGCCAGATCCAACAGTACGTCCGCCTTCACGAATAGAGAAACGAGTTCCTTCTTCGATAGCAACAGAGTGGATCAATTCAACTTCGATCGTAACGTTATCGCCAGGCATTACCATTTCAGTACCTTCTGGTAAGATACATACGCCTGTGATGTCAGTTGTACGGAAGTAGAATTGTGGACGGTAGTTAGTGAAGAATGGCGTATGACGGCCACCTTCTTCTTTAGTCAACACATACACTTCAGCAGTGAATTTTGTATGAGGTGTAATCGAACCTGGTTTAGCTAATACTTGTCCACGTTCGATATGGTCACGTGTTACACCACGTAACAATGCTCCAATGTTATCCCCAGCTTGAGCATAGTCTAACAATTTACGGAACATTTCAACACCGGTAACAGTTGTTTTCATAGTATCTTCAGTGATACCAACGATTTCAACTTCGTCTCCGACTTTAACTTCACCACGTTCAACACGGCCTGTTGCTACAGTACCACGACCAGTAATTGAGAATACATCTTCTACTGGCATCATGAATGGTTTGTCGTTATCACGTTCTGGAGTTGGGATGTAGTCATCAATAGCATCCATCAAATCTAAGATTTTTTGTTCGTATTCAGGATCGCCTTCTAATGCTTTCAAAGCAGAACCTGCGATGATTGGAGTTTCGTCACCAGGGAAGTCGTATTCTGTTAAGAGGTCACGTACTTCCATTTCAACTAATTCCAATAATTCTTCATCGTCTACCATATCCATTTTGTTCAAGAAAACGACGATGTAAGGAACACCAACGTTACGAGAAAGTAAGATATGTTCACGTGTTTGTGGCATTGGACCATCTGCAGCAGATACTACTAAGATAGCGCCGTCCATTTGTGCAGCACCAGTGATCATGTTTTTAACATAGTCAGCATGGCCTGGGCAGTCAACGTGAGCGTAGTGACGAGTTTTAGTTTCGTATTCAACGTGAGACGTGTTGATAGTTATACCACGTTCACGTTCTTCAGGAGCTTTATCGATTGAACCGTAGTCAGTCGCTTTAGCGAACCCTTGTTTTGCTAATACAGTTGTAATTGCAGCTGTTAATGTTGTTTTACCATGGTCAACGTGGCCGATAGTCCCAATATTCAAATGGGGTTTTGTGCGGTCGTATTTTTCTTTTGCCATTTTGATTATTCCTCCTAAATTAGGTGTGATGTATTTTTTAATGCAATAGTCGATAGAGACTATCTATTGCCTAAATTATAACGATTCAACAGTTGTTTAGTCAACCGCGAAGCGTATTGCTGCGGCAATCTTATTCTGATTTACCGCCATGTTTTGCGATGATTTCTTCAGCAATGCTCTTAGGAACATCTTCATAGTGATCAAATTGCATTGTGAAGGTTCCACGTCCTTGTGTTGAAGACCGTAGTGTCGTCGCATAACCAAACATTTCAGATAACGGAATCATTGCCTTAACGATTTGTGCGTTTCCGCGAGCTTCCGTTCCTTCAATACGGCCACGACGAGCGTTAACGTGTCCCATCACATCACCTAAGTATTCCTCAGGTACTGTGATTTCAACAGCCATCATAGGTTCAAGGATAGATGGTTTAGCTTTCTTAGCAGCTGCTCTCAAAGCCATCGAAGCAGCAACTTTAAAGGCTGTTTCAGATGAATCGACATCATGGTAAGAACCATCATACAATTTAGCTTTGATATCAACCATTGGGAATCCAGCTAACACACCATTTTGCATTGCGTCTTTCAGTCCAGCTTCAACGGCAGGAATGTATTCACGAGGAACCACACCACCGACGATAGCATTTTCAAACTCAAAGCCAGCACCCTCTTCATTAGGGGTAAATTCAATCCATACGTGACCATATTGACCTTTACCACCTGATTGACGAACGAACTTACCTTCAGCTTGAGTTGCAGCACGGAATGTTTCACGATATGAAACTTGTGGTGCACCAACTGTTGCTTCTACCTTAAACTCACGACGTAAACGGTCCACGATGATATCCAAGTGAAGTTCACCCATACCTGCGATGATTGTTTGGCCTGTTTCGTGGTCTGTAGAGGCACGGAATGTTGGATCTTCTTCAGATAGTTTTTGCAAAGCAATCCCCATCTTATCTTGGTCAGCTTTTGAGTTTGGCTCGATAGCCACTTCAATAACTGGTTCAGGGAAGACCATTGATTCAAGAATAACTTCATCATCAGGGTCACATAACGTATCCCCAGTAGTCGTATTCTTCAATCCAACTGCTGCTGCGATATCGCCAGAGAAGACTTCAGCAATCTCACGACGGTGGTTCGCATGCATTTGTAGGATACGTCCAACACGTTCACGTGTATCTTTTGTTGCGTTTTGAACATATGATCCTGATTCCAATGTACCAGAGTAAACACGGAAGAAAGTCAAACGACCAACATAAGGGTCCGTCATAACTTTAAAGGCTAAGGCTGAGAATGGTTCGCTGTCGTCAGCATGACGTTCAACGATTTCATCTTCATTTCCTGGACGATGACCTTTGATTGATTCAACGTCTGTTGGCGCTGGTAAGTAGTCGATAACACCATCTAGTAATAATTGTACCCCTTTGTTTTTAAACGCAGAACCACAAAATACTGGGTAGAAATCAACTGACAAGGTTGCTTTACGAATTGCTTTTTTAAGATCATCTGTTGAGATTTCTTCACCTTCAAGATAAGCCATCATGATGTCTTCATCTGTGTCGGCAACAGCTTCGATCAATTTAGTATGCCATTCTTCAGCAAGATCACGATATTCTTCAGGAATTTCTTCTTCTAAGATATCTGTTCCTAAATCATTTTCGTAGATATAAGCTTTCATCGTAATAAGGTCGATGATTCCTTGGAAGTCATCTTCAGCACCAATTGGTAATTGAACTGGATTTGCATTAGCTTCCAAACGTTCATGTAAGGTTTTTACAGAATATAAGAAATCAGCACCAATCTTGTCCATCTTGTTGACGAACACGATTCTTGGAACACCGTAAGTTGTCGCTTGACGCCAAACCGTTTCTGTTTGAGGTTCAACCCCAGATTGAGCATCCAAGATTGCAACTGAACCATCTAATACACGTAGCGAACGTTCAACTTCAACTGTGAAGTCCACGTGACCTGGCGTATCGATGATGTTGACACGATAACCTTTCCATTGCGCCGTTGTAGCCGCAGAGGTAATGGTGATCCCACGTTCTTGTTCTTGTTCCATCCAGTCCATTTGTGAAGCCCCTTCATGAGTTTCACCAATTTTATGGATACGACCAGTATAGTACAAGATACGTTCGGTACAGGTTGTTTTACCGGCATCGATATGGGCCATGATTCCTATATTACGAGTTTTTTCTAAAGAAAACTCTCTTTTCGCCATAAGTCTAGAACACCTCTTTCTTCATTAATAAAGAATTGATCAACAACATGTCGATTACCATCTGTAATGAGCAAAAGCTTTATTAGCTTCAGCCATTTTATGAGTATCTTCACGTTTTTTAACAGCAGAACCACTATTGTTAGCAGCGTCCATGATTTCACGAGCTAAACGAGTTTCCATTGTATCTTCTCCACGTAAACGTGAATAGTTGACCAACCAGCGTAAAGCTAGTGAGGTACGACGATCTGGACGTACTTCGATAGGCACTTGATAGTTAGAACCCCCTACACGGCGAGCTTTTACTTCAAGAACTGGTGAAATGTTCTTCATTGCTTCTTCAAACACTTCAATTGGATCATTGCCAGTTTCTTCCTTAATGATTTCAAATGCACTGTATAAAATTGTAGCTGCTTTTCCACGTTTTCCATCAACCATCAAACGGTTGATCAAACGAGTTACTAATTTTGAATTATAAATTGGGTCTGGTAAAACATCGCGTTTTGCGACTGGTCCTTTACGAGGCATTTATACTCCTCCTTTCTTAAGTGTAGTTTTATTTAGGTCTTTTAGTACCGTATTTAGAACGACCTTGACGACGGCTGTCAACGCCTGCTGTATCAAGCGCACCACGAACGATATGGTAACGAACCCCTGGCAAGTCTTTAACACGACCTCCACGGATCAATACAACACTATGTTCTTGTAGGTTATGACCGATACCAGGAATGTAAGCAGTCACTTCAATCAAGTTAGATAACCGCACACGCGCGTACTTACGTAATGCTGAGTTAGGCTTCTTAGGCGTCATTGTGCCGACACGGGTACAAACTCCACGTTTTTGAGGAGATAGAGTAGTCGTTTGAGCCTTTTTCTTGCTGTTGTAGCCCTTGTTCAACGCAGGAGAATTAGATTTAGTAATTGCAGACTTGCGAGGTTTGCGGACTAATTGGTTTATAGTTGGCATGAATCGTTTCCTCCTTTTTAATTCTTTATATCTTGGTCCACACATCCAGGCGGTTCTTTTATGTCGAAATAAAAATAGACCATTAAAGCCTAGTCTGTGTGCACTTTTATTTCAATCAGCACGTCTGAATAATCAGGGATAGAATAAAAGCACCTTACGAATA
>OMJG01000535.1_pt1 | contig 27687 bp, 27 predicted proteins | sample 1646431 | NCBI WGS metagenome assembly OMJG01 (sample SAMN03771674, study PRJEB25209) | food metagenome | isolation source: Cotija cheese | place: Mexico:Jalisco,Michoacan | collected 2011-12-12
TTGTCGCCGCTGGTGTCCTTCCCGTATTTGAATTGCATGAGCAGTTCATGCAAGGTGATGTCGGGGACCTTCGACGATCCCTACACGGGTAGCGTCATGCAATTCAAATACGGGAAGGACACCAGCGGCGACATCCAGATAGATCACGTGGTCGCGTTGAAGGATGCGTGGGCATCCGGCCTGTACAAGGCGACTCAGGAACAGCGCGTCTCGTATGCCAATGATCCTTTCGTTCTGTTGGCTTCAAACGGAGAGCAGAATGAAAAGAAGTCCGACGGCCTTAACTACACTGCGGCTTCCAATCCCATCTGGCTGCCGCAGAACAGGGCTTGGCACTGTGACTACATCGCGAAACGTACCGAAATCAAGAAGAAATACTCCTTGACGGTCACCGCAGCGGAGAAGACCCAGGCAGTCGGTATCCTCACCTCATGCGCAGCCGGTACCTACAAGTGAGCCGTGTCGCACCTTTGTGACTGTGTTATAGTCATCCCAGATGGAAGCGGACGCCTGACACCAATAGGTGAACGGCTCTTCACTTCCATTCCCTCGAACCCCGGTTTGACGCTACTCCTAGAAGTGTGGGTACATTTTCATGGTAAAACGTCAACCGGGGTTCGCTTATTCTCCAAGAGGTATGCACGTTGTGACAATGATGTCAGCGACACGGACCTCACGAATGCAAAGTCACCCACGGCAGGAACGTGGCAGACTGGTGGTGCACCCGCATCTTTCGTCCAGCAGCGCGTAGAAAGCAGAAGATCATGACCATGAAGAGCGTCGCAACAGAGCAAAACGACAATCACCCTATGCCGAAGAGATCCGTATATCTGATGGATGAATTCGATGACGTGCTCAGCGCGATGACTCCCACTGAGATCGTCAGGCACCTCGACATCTCACCGAATTCCAGTTACGACGAGAACGACGAGTACTTTCGCATCGAGGGAGATGAAGATAACTGGAAGGTCACAACCTTCAACGACGTTTCCGCCATCAGCATCGGAGAACTCAAGGACGGATTCAGCCCACTCGCCCGCGCACACATTCTCGTCTCCGCACCCTTTGACTACTCCGACGCCGAGTACGCGGCAGGAGCCAAGGAAGCAGCCAGACACAGCGACGGCACTCCTGGCGAGAAAGCCTATAAGTGCAATTGCGGCCAGATAATTGATGCCACTGAATCTGACCTGAAACAGAAGGTCGCAGAACACATGCTCCGTGAAGGCATCAAGGCCATAGCCAAGCATCAGTGAATGCCGACGATTCACTTCTAATCCCAGCAGAGAATACACACTATGAGCGTCAAATCGGTTGGCACGCACGGATGCGGCCCACTACAGCACCGGTTCAGCAGAACGTCAGCCACAATGGCGCTCTTGGTTGTCACCACACCGGGGTCCTCATGGCCGAGGAACCAGACTGACGCAACTCTCATGCATGCCTCGGCCAAAGACACCTTCTTAAGATCGCGACTGCCTGGGCAAGAGGCGGTTACGAACCGGGTCGGCCGTCATCAATAGTTTTTGATTCCCCATTGGGGGTGTATCTTGTATATGTACCCACATTCCTTTTAGGAGAGGACTATACATGTGCAAGGAACAGCTCGAAGGAACCCCAAAGCAGGTGCAATGGGCCACACAGATCAGAAACGATCTTGAGCAGCGTTTTAACGCCCGAATATCCAACGAAAGCGACGCAGGGAACCCCGAACTCTGCGCGGTACTCGACCGCATGAAGCACAGCATGCTTGCCATAGGCGATGCACACCGTCTCATCGACTCCCGTCACAACTGGGACCAGCATCTCCCCGAGTCCGATCCGGACCGGTGAACCAGGGGGCAGGGCCATTCCCGCCCACCACAGCAGCATTCATCGCAACATCGTACCGAGTCGTATCGGAGGACCATCATGGTCGTATCACAGGCAACAGCATACCTATTCGCAGACAACGGCGTCACTCTGCCAAAGAGGGGCATTCACAGCTTCGAGCAAACACGCATCTACCAACTATCCAAGCCGTATCAGGGGGAGCGCCTGCTGATACTGCATTCCCACCTCACCGACCGTGGCACGATCTCCACGGCCATAACCACATTCTCCGCAGCCGACGGACCCTATCTCGCAACATTCAACAACTGCGGCTTCGAACGCACCCTCAACAAGCTCGGCTACACAGTCGCCTACCCGACACCGCAGCACACAGCGACACATCTTCGCGCCAACGGCCAGCAGGACAAAGGGGAATACCGGCAGGTGTGGGACCTGTACGATCTCGACACCCCGTTGCAAGGCTATCGCTCCATCCTCGTGGCACGACGCACTCACCGTTCCGGGGCATCCATCACACGACTGTTCCCGTACTTCGAGGACATGCAGGACGCCGACAACCACAATCGCCCCCTGATCGGCAGCATCATCGGAGACAACACCCGGTACGGAGCACTTTACTCACTGGGATACAGCGTTGACGGACACCAAGCGCCTTCAACCGCAGACGACGCACCCACGCTAACCCACCTAGGCATAGCCGAGGAGAGCCAACCCAGCGCCAGCGATACACGCAGCGGCCAAAACACGGTCTCATGGATCTCTCTTCTCCTGCCAGCACTCCGCGAGCGCGGTGAGTCCATGCGTTCGGTGGTGGCCGCTACGGTGGAACCGCATGAGCTGGTGACGCCTTTCGATCCTGGTCGGGTCAGCGATGACGTGACGGTGTGGACTGCTCAGTACGTTTATTTCAGCATGGTTGCGGCTGATGATGGACTTGCCTTTGAATCCGTCAGTCGGAATCCTACCAAGGAGAGTGCACGGTACTGATGGGCAGGAAAGGCAGGCGCTCGCCGGTGCAGCGGGCTACGGACATGATACGGGGGCATGTTCCGTTCGAGCAGATTCATCGTGATACTGGGCTGCCTATGGAGATCATTGAGCGGCTCCGGCAGGACGTTAACGCGACTCGACGTAACAATCGTGAGCATTATAGGCAGCAGTGGGAGCTTTCTGAGGCTGCTTTGCGTCCGTTGTGCCCCTGCCCTATCTGTGATTCCGGGCATGGGCGATTGACGATGTTTCGATGGGGGTTGGAGGATGGCGGCAACTCGGGTTACATCGTTCAGTGTTCCAATCCAAAGTGCATCGCCACCACGGTCTTTCCTCATCCTACGAAGGAGGAGGCGACCGAAATGTTTGTCACCAATAGGCTCACCGATCAGCCTGTGGAATATCGTCCCTTGCAACGGCCCTTCGACCTGGAACAGATTCTTGCGGAACTCTGTGTTACCCGGAATCTGACGGGTGAGCGTCTTGCCGGGGTGTTTAGGATTTCGCCGGATCAGACTGTGCGGGTGCTGTTGATGGCCGACCTTATACGGTTGAAGGTCAATCCTGATGCCATGACGGATGCGGCTCTTATCTGCCCGGAATGCGGGAGTACTGCGCTTCCTAAGCGTATTCAGCGGAGCCGGACCTTCCTTGGGTGGCAATATCAATGCAATGATCCTCGCCATGCACCCATACATTCTCGAACGTGCGAGCATCGTATCGAAGCGGCAGAAGCATTCCGTGACCGACAGTGGGAGGTTCTTGATGGACGCGGTTGATTGGCCTTCGTTGGGAAGGCGGCAGACGACGAAGACTCTGGGGGATATGCTCGTTGGAGACGTGTTCCATTTTCCGGACGCCCGTGTCTATTGGGCGAGGGAGGTCACGTTCGACTATATGAGTGCTCATACGATCAGGGTTGACTTCATGCGCTATAAACCGAGGAACACCACTATCAGCGGTCTGGAATCAGGGGAATTCCACTGCTTTGAAATCAAAAGCTGCGTCGCCGATTTCAAGTCAGGCAATGGGCTCAATTTCATCGGTGACAGGAATTACATCGTGTGCCCTCCTGAGATGGTGGAGTACGCGAAGCTTCATGTCCCCTTTGGAGTGGGGATCTACGCCCCGTCTGCCGGTGCAGACGGACGGACAACGTTACATTGCGTGAAGCCGTCACGTCTCGACTATCGGTCACGGAGCGCCCTGGAATGCCTGTTCATGATGACGCGCTCGATGGGCAGGGACGCCATCACCGCCTGGGGAGAGAATGCGACACGCTGCATCAAGTAGTCACACCATCATATTATGATGTAGTCATATACCCACACGGAACGTTAGGAGCTTCTTATGAAAACCATTGCCTTCCTTAATCTCAAGGGCGGGGTGGGGAAATCCACATCTACCGTCCTCACCGCGACCAGTCTCGAACACATGGGATATAAGGTCAAGGTCAAGGATGCCGACCCGTCCGGAAGAAGCTACGCATGGATGCGCAAAGCCAAATCAAACGGGACGCCCCTGCCTTTCCCCGTCGAGGTCGCCAGCTCCGCCAGCATCGAGGACACCGAGATGGACGAGGACTACGATTTCGTACTCATCGACACGCCTCCCGACATGAGCAACTCGCTCAGCAGCGCCATTGATGCCGTCAGCGATGTCATCGTCATTGTCACCAAGCCAGGCTATCTCGACCAGGATCGCACCTTCGACACGTTCAGCAGCTTCGAGTCACCAAGGGCACTGCTGCTCAACTTCGCTCGGCCACGCCAGAAAAGCACCAGGGATGCCCTTAAGGAGATCAGCGACAAGGGCATCGCACGATTCGATACGCTCATCCCCGAACGCGAGTCCACGCACAACGCCAGTGCCGGCGGAAACCAGGTCCCCACGGACAGCGGCTACATCGAGTTCACACTCGAACTGATCGAGACCCTCAAAGGCTGAATCGACAACGGCATCAACAGACACCCACACATAGGAGAATCATCATGGTACAGCTCGCAAAAGGCGGCAAGAAGCAGGAGATCAGCGACACTCGTTATCAGGGGACCAAGAAGGAGCCTTCCGTACAGACCAGCATCATCCTCCCGAAGTCTCTGCACAGGGAATTGCAACGCCAGTCATTCGAGACCGGCAAGTCCATGAGCGTCATCGTCATCGAGTCGCTCAGGGCGAAGTTCGAGGAAGAATAGACCGACACCGGTTCCACTCGCATTACTGGGGTGGGGGCGGATCTTCGCAAGACCGAGTTCTTCGGCCGGAAGATCCACCCCCACCCCTTCTGCATATTCCCAGGGCATGCACCGCCGAACGCCTCATGCCCCTTTCGGGGATGGTCTTCCAATGGAAACGCGGCAAGCCGGATTGATACCTACCCTTTGGGGGTGTATAATTGATTCCACCCACACATTGTGTATGCACGAACCTGATTGCGCCCAACGACGCCTTCACTGACATCGGGGGGTGGCATACCGGATAGGAAGATTCATGTATTACACCGCGATGGTCCTCGTGGACCACACCACGACGAGCCTTAAGCAGGCACTCGCCCCATTCGACGCCCAGCAATCCTTCCCCCTGCATATCGCGCAGCGCAGGGACGAATGGCTTGCGCAGACCAGGCATGACATCGCGTTGGCCGTCAGCGTGCTCGGACGCGAAGCCCCCGAGACCATGCTCAATCAGCTCTCGCTATCCGACGACGAGCTGGCGCTGTCCACGATTCAAGAGGAGGAGTACACGTACGACGAGGAGCAGAATCGACTTGACACCCGAAATCCCAAGGCCAAGTGGGATCACTGGTCCGAGGTTCCTCGCTCCGACGACCGATACGGCCAGCTCGTCCTGAAAAGCTCGCTGACTGTCGCCAAGCTCCTTCGCAGCAGGGACGGCAGCCTGCTGATCCCGCGTCGCGTCTGCGTGGCCGGTGAAGGCGAACCCGAGTGGCATGCGAATGAAAACCGTTGGGAGTTCGGCAGCACCAGGGAACCCTCTCCCGAACGCGAATGGTCTGCCACCGTTCTCGGCCTGCTCGATGCCCACCCCTATCACGTCGCCCATTTCGTCGACCTCCACATCTGATAGACGCGAGGAGATCATGAGCGACCAGCCCTCGAAAGAGGTATGCGCAATCGTTGACAGGCGTGACGGATGGTGCTGCGCACGCTGCGGCGCGAGTCTCGAATGCACGGGAGGCTCCCGCCACCACAGGAAGCTGCGGGGGCACTGTCGGAAAGACGAGAGACACACCCCGGCCAATATCGTCCTGTTCTGCGGATCTGGGACGACAGGCTGCCACGGCTGGGTGCACGCACATCCCGCGCTGGCCTATGAGGCAGGATGGCTGGTCCATTCCTACGAAGATCCGCGAAAGATCCCCGTAAGGCACCGCAGATACGGAGTGGTCCTGCTTGCAGACGACGGCGGGACCGTTCCGCACCAGATGGACGTTCCTTCCGGGAATTCGACACCGGATGACGGCCAGACCGTCCAATCACACAGTTTTGGATGCCATTCACTGTATGGTGAACCCATCCACAGGCCCTAGGAGGGGTTTTATGAAGACAATGTACGAGAACCCGTGGTTTCGCGTCGAGAAGGAAGGCGTCATGCATCGCATCGTCAATGCGGCACCGTTCGGGGTCGTCATCGTGACTCTCAACCGCTTGCACGGAACCGTGCTTGTCGGCCGACACCCACGTTTCGCCACAGGCGACGCCGCCAGCCTCGAACTGCCCAGAGGGAACGCCCGCCAGGGCGAAACACCATGCGACGCCGCCGCCAGGGAACTGGGGGAGGAGACGGGGGTCGTCACCGACGATCTCGCGTTCCGCGACATCGGCATCCTGCATGCCGATACCGGTCTGGTCTGCGATGAGATCCACGTGGTCGTCGTCGAGTCTCCTTTCAGCCCGAATGAGGCGCACGACGCGGAATTCACGACCCTGCAATGGATGAAGCCCGATGACGTGACGGCGCGGTCCTCCGACGCACTGACCCTGGCATCGCTCGCCAAGGCCCGACTCGACTTGCAGAAAGACTGAGATCGCCGTATCATTGATTCCACCCACACAAAATAGGAGGAACCAATGAACGAGCAGATCAAGGTAGTCGTCATCGAAACAGGCAAGGCACCGAGGATCACCACCATCAGCAAGGGTCTCGAATCCATGCAGAAGGTGGTCGGCGGATATGTGGAGGCCGTGGACCTTTCCGGCAAGGCGACCCTCTGGTGCAACGAAGAGGGCCTCGTGATCCCTCTGCCGTTCAACCGAGCACTTCGGGAGAACGACAGAAATCGCGCGCTCGACCCGCACACCGGGGATCGCGGAAGCATCATCTCGCTACTGCACGGCACGCTCCTCATCACAGGTGTCGATGCGGAAGGGGAAACCACTGGACTCGACGACGCGGACGCCGAGCACTACAGCGCGTTGTTCGCGACACCGGAGACGCTCATCATCGTAGATGGCACCAGCACCCTGGTGCCGGTTGCAGTTGAAGACAAACAATGAAGCATGGTGGCTCGGTGACCCCCCGAAAAGGTCACCGAGCCACCGTATTATCAATCTTCCGAAGGAGTGGAATATGACAAAGACCTACACGGAGTTCCACACTCGGCTGACCCGCATGCGCAAGGCGCGGCATTGGACAACGGAACGTCTGGCCGCCGAGACCAATCAAAAGGCCGGTTTCGACATCACCAGCAGAGACATGATCGCCCGCACGGAAAACGGCCAGCGAGTGACCCTTCCCCTGGGGGAAGCGATGAAATTCTCCGAGGCGCTCGGCACAGCGCCAGAATATCTGCTCTTCACGGGCGATGATCCCAAGGCCCCGTCCGTATTCAGCGAGTTCTATGGACTGACCAATCACGCGGCCCGACAGAGGTGGAGCACGACCGGCAAACGCACCGGCGTCACCTACGCCAAGAAGCGCAAATCCAAGCATCCTACGCTCGATGTGGTCCAGAAGGACAAAGAGGGGAACATCCTCAACGTGTTCGCAGGCGTCAATATGGCGGAACGGTGGCTCAAGGAGCACGGACACCCGAAAGCCGGGCACACCAACATCACCGGCGCGTGCCAGGGCAAACGCCACAGCGCGTACGGCTATCTCTGGGAATACCGGAAGCAGCGGTAGATCCCACCAGAACTTGAAGGAACGGTCGTCACGCCGACAGGCGACATCACCAACGGCGCAAGCCAGCCAGGATGCAGACGGACAGAGACCAGAAAGCATGTAGCCACACAACCAAATAGTTGTGTGGCTACATGCTTATACAGCAGGAAGCGTCCCAGGGCTAATCGCGGAAGTCGTCATACTCAGTCTTGCCGACATACGGGGACAACAGTTCCCTTACCTGCGGATCTGACCCATCGGCGAACAAGGTCAGCGCGTTGGCACACATAATCAGGCGCTCGCGCATGGCTGTGGCAGCGTAGCCTTTGTATTGGAGCAACTTCTTCACCTGCTCTACGGTCAGCCCCTCGGCTCCCGTGGCGATGTTATTGTTGACATGCCAGTTCCCCAGGTCGATGAGCATGTCGATCTGTTCGGACGTGAGTCTGTCGATGGAGCTTTTCGAGTTGGTCAGCGATGCCGCCACCTCGGGATCTCCTGCGGTGCAGATCCGGGAGATGTTCGCGTCGGGGATGGGAAAGCTTATCCCGTTCAGCGCGTCGATGACATCCGCCGGGGTATCCGTTTCAGACAGCCATGTTCCAATCGTCCCCTCATCGAGCAGTTCGGTTCGTCTCGCAAGTCTCAGATAGGAGATGACGGCGCAGATGGTGGTGGAGTCGGTGTAGGTGCTGAATTTTTTGATGACATCATCGGAGATGCCCCGCACCTCGCACCCGTAGGGCCTGCTGGCAAGCACCTTCGCGCGGACGTCGGAACGCGGGTCGTCCGAGAGTTTCAGGTAGTCGTCCTCGGTGAGAACGATCCGATCAAGCGCCGCCTGCTGCACGCTTGCGGTGGTATCGAACAGCAGCTTGTGCCGCAACGGCTCCTCGAACATGGCTTCGTCGATTATGGTGCGCTTCTCCTCGGCCCTCAGGTCGGATAGGCGGTTTTCTTCCAATGCGCTACGGAGCCGTTCGATGTATGCCGCTCCTTTTTCGGTGACGGCGTATCGAGTTCTTCCCGCCAGAGCTTGTTCCATGCCGCTGTCGATGATGTAGTCGTGCTCCATCAGGAAGTCAACGGGCTTCGAGCTGCCATACCAGCCCAGGTGTTGTTCCTCTGCGACAGTGGCGAGTATTGACAGCTGTGCCTTGCTGAGTTTTTCCATTTTCACTCCTATTTTGTGTGGGTGGAATCAATTATACTACCCACCGGGTACCTGACACGCTGGCCTCGCATGGAAATTCACAGCGGCAAAGCACGCAAAATCGCCGTGCAGCGAGCATAGTAGAGGATATGGTTAAGAATCTTGAACGGTTGGAATCACCGATTGCCTGGGTAGGGGACAGCGGCATCATCAGGTCAAACGCCGACGCGAGCGCTTGGCTATATGGCGTCATACCGTGGGCGGGTGCGCTCACCGATGGCGTCAAATCACGTGATCTGGTGAATAATTCCGATGTGCTCAACATGTTCTTCGATGGGTTGGCCGGTACCGTCAACATCGGTACGATGCGTTTCAGGAACATGCTTAAGGCCCAGTACCGCGAGTTTCATCTGTTCACCGGCAGCTTCCCCGTCAAATGGCGGCCAACCCGGAGCATGCGCAGTTCCGATCTGGGCCGGTGGCAGGCTGAATCTTACCCAGGCATGCTCACGCAGCGACAGTTCGCCATCGTCGGCGTTCGTTTGTTCTCCGGGCAGCAGCGCAATAGCCGGAGGAAGGACACCTGGCTCAACCGGGCCATGCAGAGCGTCGATAACACGGTGTTCTCCTTTGCCAACGGCATCTACCCGGATACGGCATTCATCGACGACATGGAGAACATCGAGCGCATCATGATGGATGCAGGCATAGAACCCATGTCCCAGCTCGACCCGGTGGAGCGGAACCGTATCGTTGACATGGCGAAAACCTGGTGGGTGTCACAACCCAATTCACCGGCACTCCCCGTGCTGGCCGAGGCAGAGCACCTTCACTTCTTTGCGGACATCAAAAGCGCCATGTACGCCCAGCGGCTCTATGAGCGCGGGGACGACTGCAAAACATGGAACGTGGCGGGCAGCATGCCAGCAACGGTGTTCTTCGCGTCGGAAAGCGATTTCGACCACACCCCCGTTGACTCCGATGAGGCCATGTGGATAGGCAAGCTCCTAGCCACCAATCGTTCCGGCGGAGCAGGTGCGCTCGCAGTCTCCGTGAGGGGCAAGGTTGAACCGGGCAAGGTCACCGCCGAGCAGCTAGAGCGCAACCAGGCATCGGTCATCGAGGAGGAGGAATCCAGAAGTAAAAAGGATCGTCACCTGAGCAGCGACATGAAGAAATTCAAGGATCGCGTCACCGATGCCGTCAACGAGTATCGGAGCAACGACGTGCCTCCCACGCTGATCGACCTGTCGGTGGCCGTGTGCGTCGCGGGCGACGAAAAACAGGCAGGCAAGGCCCTGAGCCGAATCAAGATCATCGACTTCAAGGCTCCGGTGACGGAATCCCAGCAGCTCAGGGCTTTCCAAAGCATGGGGATCTGCTCACCGATCCGCATGCAGCCGTACGAGGTGCTCTGGACCAGCACGGCAATCAGCGCATCCGGTGTCGCCTCCTTCGCCGAGGCCGGAGACACCGACGGTGCGGTGCTCGGCTGGACCGAAGCATCGCGACAGCCCTGCTATATCAGCACCACCACCGTGCAGGACAAGGACCGCAAGCCCTTCTTCGCTCTGCTCGGTGCCACGGGTTCAGGCAAGACCATGACGTTGCTTCACCTCTGCATCCAATGGGCCATGACCGATTCCCGCTCGAAACCCGGCACCAAAACCCCGGTAATCATCATCAACCCCAAGCAAAACGCCGACTTCTCGCAGGCCATACGCAACTACGGTGGTACCGCATATTCGATGAGTTCCGATCTCGCCGACGGAATCTTCGACCCGTTCCATGTCTTCGAAAGCCGAGAGGAAGCCAAGAACACCGCAACCAAGATGCTTGCGCAGATCATCGACCCACGAGGGGACGACGCCTCATGGGAAATCAACCTCAGCAGCATCATGGATTACGGGGTCAAGCAGGGAGCCACCTGCTGCGGTCAGGCGCTCGCTCTCGCATTACAGGAGTTCAAGGGGGAGAACAAAGCCAATCTGCCCGACTCTACCGAACGCATCTACAACGACATCTCCCGCCTGGTCACTTCCCAGCAGCCGCTCCGATTAATCTTCGGCACCTCGGACAGAGTGGAGTCGCTGCGTGTCTCCCAGGGGCTTACCCTCATCGACGCCGGCGATTACAACCTCATTCCGGCCGAAGGTGACGAGAACAGCGTCCTTGGCCGTATCAGCCAGTGGGTGCTGCGCATGACAGTAAGCGGTGGCGGCGCTGCCGTGCGAGGCAGGGACGGGATCGTCGCCCTCGATGAGGCTTGGGTGGCACTTGGATCGGGCGCTGGAAGCATCCTGGAACAGTGGGGAAGGCTTGCCCGTCAGTGGAGGTTCCTCCCGGTCCTCGCGTCACAGCGCGTCCGCGAGTTCGTTGACGCCGGACTCTCAGGCTTCATATCCAGACTGCTGTTGCTTTCTCTCCCCGACCCTGATGATGTCACCGACGGCAGCGGCAATACCGTGGAAATCAGCGAAGCGAAAGCCGCGCTGAAACTTGCGGGCATCAGCGACAAGGACGGACGGCTCCGCCATCGCATGGACATCTCCCCTCAGCGCAAGAACGGAGAACCCGATTGGAAGAGCCTGCAAGCACTGCGGCGCAAGGACACCACGGATGCGAACGGGAACATCGTGAAACGAGGCAGCATCTGCCGAGGCGCGGTCGGATACCTGGTAGACAACGGCGGCGATCCCGTGCCGGTCGTGATCGACATAGCCCCCAAGATGTTCGTACAGATCAGTACGCGAGCCACCGATGTCGATGAGTACAAGCGCCAGCAGGAGCAGCTCAAACGAGAAGAAACGCTCAAAGAGAAGGCACGGCAAGAGGCGCAGCAACTCGCCAAGGCCGAGTGAAGGAGACGACAATGACCATTGAAGACCCGCTGAATTCCATCTACGGAGACGACTACGGCACTTCTCTCGACCCCACAGAGGAAGAGCAGGAGATCGAGCAGGAGGAGGAGCGCCGTTCACAGACAGAAGACGCACACACCATCACTTTCACGGGATTCGCCAGCAGCACCCCCTTCCTCGTCGAGAAGCCCAGCCACTACATAGATCGCCTCTCTCAGGCCGCTCAAGCCCTCATCATCACCCCGGACGGCGATACGGAGGGTCCGGGAACGAGAGTGCTCTACAGCCCAGCCCTGAGCTTGCCCTTCCTGCTGCCGCAGGAGGGGGACAAGATGTACGAGCATTCACGGCATTACCCGTTGCTCAATCTTCCGGATGGCCGCCCTTACGATGACCCGGAACTGCCGATAGACGCCTATGCCCTCGCCGTGATAGTCGCCTACGAGATGCAGGATGTCAATTTCATGGGGGAGCCGGGAGATGGGGACCTGCTGACCTGGGATGACATCGTTCGATACGCCGTGCCCGATAAATACTGGTCGAAGGCCCTGGAAGTCACGGAAGCGATCTACCAGCCCCTCATCGCGCTCAACCTCGCCCGTCTGGTGCGTTTCTCACAACCCGATCAGCACGAACGCCAGCAATTAGCCACACTCTGCAAGGCCTGGCAGGTCACCGATACACCCGCCACCCTTATAGAGAACGGGGAGCGTGCGTTGCCCGTCATCAAGGAGCGGTGGGAGTCCATAGCACCTGACAAGCCGTTCGACCCTTACAAGTGAGGCGATCATGAAATCGAAGAAGACGCTGCTCGCACTGGCCGCAGCAGGTGCCGTCGCGCTCCTTCTGCCGTTCTTCATCATGCAGGCCGGTATGAGCGCCATCACAGCGGGAGTCTCCACGAATTTCAGCGAGGACGACGAGGACCAGTGCACCACAGCCGTATCATCGAACACCTCCGTCAACCCGGCTCTGGTCGCAGCACTTTCCGGCAACGCGAACGCCGCCGAACTGGCCCAAGCGCTGCTCGAAGGCAAGGGCGTGGACCTCAAGGGGCTGTCCTTTACCCGGTCGATGGTCGCAGGGATCATCGGCAACTTCTATGTTGAATCCGGCGTCACTTTCGCGCGTGCCGAAAAAACAGCGGGGAATTCCGGCCAGATGGACAACATGAGCAATGATGCCGCCGATTCATGGTCGAAAGGCGGACCACGCGGCCTCGGCATAGCGCAGTGGACCTGGAACCCAGGGCGAGCGGGAAACCTCATCAATGTGGCGCGATCCAAGAACGCGAACTGGTATGACGGCGACGTACAGGTCCAGCTCATCGTTGACGAGCTTGCCAGCGGCTACATGGCGAGCGTCTACGTGCCTTTGAAAGCCACAACGACGCCCGAGGATGCCGCAAGACTCTGGCTGACGAAGTATGAAGGCATCGGGACGGGAACGCTGCCCGCACGCCAGGCTGCCGCTAAAAGCGCCTTGGATGCGTTGAATTCCCTTAACATCGGCGCTACTCAGATCTCCTATAGCGGCGGAGGCACCACCACTGATCTTGTCTGGCACCCCACTGGTGGCAGGGTGCGGAACGTGAAGGATTGCGGAGGCTCCGGAACCACCACGGCCAGCACGGCGACAATGGGCGCAGTCGGCGGCGCTCCGACCACCAGAGGCGACTACTCGTGGATGTGCAACACCGATCAGCACGTCTGCAAGAACGGCGACGCTGGCGCGTTCTACGCACATCTCGAATACGGGTACCAATGTGTGTGGTACGCATGGAACCGACTCGCGATGATTCACGGCTCCACCGGCTGGAACTGGGTTGTGGGAGATGGCGGACAGATCGCCAACAACGTAAAGGGCAAAGCCGGGTGGACGGTATCGGACACCCCAAAGCCGGGCGATGGGGCATCAGGCACCAGCAAACCATTCGCAGGCACCACGCACGTAGCCGTCGTCGAAGAGGTGCAGCCTGATGCGACCGGCTGGAAGGTGCGGCTTTCCGAGGGTAACTTCTGCACCTCTGGCGGCTCCGGGTGCTGGGCCGGTTACTCTGGAACCCGCTGGCTCACGAAGGCCGACATGGGAGGCGTGCAGTTCTTCCGCAACGCAAGCTGGAAGTAACACCATCGCACATACAGAAGGGGCCGGTTTCCTTATGACAGGAAACCGGCCCCTTCATAGTGAGGCGAGGGCCTCAGTTCACAGGTGGCAACTGTCCGGGTGAAAGCGACGCACTGCTGCTTCCCGTGGCTTCGGCACCAGGCAATTGGTTAGTGTCCGAACTGCCGACGAAAAGCGGATCAGGGTAGAGGCCGGTCTGAACGTTGCGGAAATCGTCACCCTGGTAGGTAACACTCTGATTGCTATGCTCGTTAGCGCCACTCAGACCAGTGAATCCCGTATCCGCGATCTTGAACCCGTTGGTGAGGGGAGCTAGGAACCATGAGCCACTCAGATTCCCATTGGGCAGCTGGACAACCTGGTCGCCTCTCGAATTCAGCTTGAGCGTATCCTCGGAGTCGTAGTAAGCGATGGACGGGGAGAACACCCAGGACCCATTGGGCAGCTCATCCTTGCTGGGAGGGGAGTAGACGACGACCTGCTGCCGGACGGACACCACCGCGTTCAACGTACCGTCAGAATTCTTCTGCAACTTCGTCACCTTAAGACTGTCGGGCACCACATTCACCCCGATGGTGTATAGCTGCTTGGCCCAGTAATCCGCGTAACCCGAATACAGGTCAGTCCCAGCCCATGAAGTATCGACCCCATTCGGGTCATTTAACTTGACGACATCAGTGTTGACCATCTGCTTCAACGCAGCTTCACGAGCCGGGAAACCACCATCGTCAGCAACCCTCCAATACTTGATCGCATCCCCAATAGACATCTTCTGCGCACTCGCCTGATCGAACATCGGCACACCCCATGAACGCGCATTGGTCTCGAAAGAAGCAACCGTCTCACCGGCCTTCTTCGACACCGCTTCCGAGATGCCATCATCATGTTTGACGGAAGCGCTCGCGGCAGGCTTGGTTTCATTCCCCGTCACACCTCTGCGCCAGGCGCTCCATGCGAGGGCTGCGACGACTACGACGACGGCCACGAGAGCGGCCACAAGAATGTTCCTCGTTCGTTTGTTCACTTTTCGACTTCCTCCTTATGAGTGAGGGTCGGGTGCTCATGCTCGACATAGATGAACCATGTGTATCCGCCTACCACCACCAGGGAAGCGACGAGCAGCACCACGGCGAGTACCGTGGTCGCGGTCAGGTTGAAAGAGAAGATCAATGCTGGCATGGGAAGAGCCAGCAGGAAACCGAAGACGGCGTACACCGACAGGGCGATCATGTTCTTGAATCGGGGCTTGGTGTATGCAGTCAGCAAACCAGCCTGCACGACGGTGAAAACGAAGATGCCGATTCCGTATGTGAGCCACATGATGCCATAGGTAAGCAGCCAGCTGATGATCCCGTCAACTTTCTGACCGGTGCCGCTCATGCAGAACCAGCCGAGCAGGATTAGCGAGGTGATAAAGACCACGGTGACCAGTCCGCCCACGATCTGTAAGAACCGTTCCATATTGTCCTCCTCCCTCTCTATAATGATTTCTTTCGGAAAACATTACTGACATTATCCCACGCACCGCCACACGCAGCAAAAATAACACCGTTTTCGCGTTATCGTGTCGGTTTGCGCTCATATCCTCACGTCAGCGAGCATAGTAGAGGGTATGTCAAGAAGAAGAGGATCAAGGCGCTACGCCGACCGAAAGCCGATACCTGCCGGTGGCCGCTGTTTCATCATGCTGTTGTTGGTGATACCCGCCTTGTGGTTCCACCTGCCAATCGCACCGGTCATACTCGTGGCCTTCCTGGTAGGAGGACTGAGCGCGAAATACCCGGCATCGCCTTCCGGAAGGAAGTCCGATCCGCCACGGCCACAGGACGTGACACGATACAAGGATTGGAAAGCATTCGTCCGTGGAGCGACGCCCTCGAAGCGGTGGGTCGCCTACCGCAGGCCGAGCACGTGGATGTTCCTACCCGTGGGGGTGCTGCTCACCATCAACGCCTCATCCCCGTGGACACTGCCCGTCAACATCATCGCGTGCCTGCCGCTCGTACAGGGTTTCGCCAGCAGACAGGATTCCCACAAAGACCCGCGCCATCCCTACAAGGGAGTCAGCATCACTGCCTTCTGGACTAAGGCACCTCTCTGGCAGCGCATCACCTGCGGAGCGATCGCAGCACTCGCCATAACCATGCTCATCGCTCTCTGGCAGCTCTTCTACATCAAAGGGACCCTGGCCTTCGCATTCTCCGCCCTCGCCTTCCTGATGAGCGTCTGGGCGTTTTCACGGCCAATCCAATCCAGACCGTGGCGGGAACTCATCGAATGGCAGTCACGTCTGGATTCCTGGATCGAACGCGACGACGGAATCCGCAAAGCCTGGGGAGAGGCAGTCGTCAGCAGCATCGCCCGTCACGGAGATCCGGACAACCCCCTGACCTGCCTATATGTGGAACCCAAAGTGTCAGGAGGCACGGCAAGCGCACTCAAACTCGGGGTGGCCGGGATCGCGCCCGTCATCAACTCCGACGGATACAAGGAAGTGCGCCTACTGATGGCGCTGACAAAAGACAAGACGTCAAGATCCGTGGATACCTCGAAGCTCCGCATCATCGTCGGGAAAGACAACGCCTCACTACCCGACATAAGCACAGGGAAGGTCTCACCGTCGCTGGCCGCACTCATGTGCGACATCGCCTATGCAGACACGGCCACGCACTGGAATAAAACAGCGCCCCTGACCCACCCGGTCAATGTCGCGGCGGACGACGAAGAACGCAATGCCTGGCTCATCACCTTCATCTACCCACCCTCCGGCAACGTCCCTCCACTAGACATCATCGGCAGAGATTGGCTGGCCGACGAAAACAACCCCGAGGTCACACTCCACATGCCGGTGTTCCCCGACATCACCGACCAGTTCCACCTCGCCGCAGAAGAAGACGTGCGATTCAACCAAAAAGCAGACAAATACACCCCGGAGCGGAGCATCACCAACGAACGCTCCTTCGGCACCTACATCAGGCTCTCACACCGGTTCGTCGAGGAAAAAGCCAGATGGACGGCCATCGTCGGCAAAATGCCACTGCCCTTCCCCCTATATGACACCGAAAGCCGAAAAACCGCAGACGAGGGATGGAACGCGACAGAACTCAGCCTCGTCTTCACCCCTCCCTACACCGCAGCCGACTACGCCCGGCTCGACCTCACCAGCTTCGACCCCGACGCCGGATACATCGGCATCAAAGGAGAGGGCGCTCGCGGAACCCTGGTTCGCGTTTCCAGAACGGCCCCCGAACGCTTGGATCGCATCGTGGGTTCAAAACCCATACATCGTTCCTATGCTCAGGCCCTTGTCTACCCTGCACTTCTTGGCGTGCTGCCGAAGGGCGCAGAGGTGCATATCGACTCCTGTTCGCAGGAGGGCAAGGACATAGCCATATGGCGCATCAACTTCTCTCTCGGCGGCGGAGGCACCGTGGCGGATCTGCGTAAGCGCACTGCGAATGTGCAGTCGGCCATCGGCGCGGCCACCGTCATCTGGGACTGGAAAAGCGCTGGCGAGGTCGGGATGTGGTGCATGGAGGAACCCGCGATCAATGTAGAGGACATCCCCCACTGGAAGCGCCCGACGCAGCAGAAGCTACTGATAAATCTGGTGCTTTCCAACGCCTGGGGCGCTGTGGGCATGGTCAACACCTCCGGTCAGGCTCCGACGGTTCAGCGTCTCTCGGTGATGCCGCACAACCATAATGTGCTCGATGTGCGTTTTCACCTGCCCGTCGGCATCGGTATGGGGCGTATCGAGGCGGCTCAAGACAAATTCCTCAGCGCCGTCAACTACGGGTATGGGAGAATCCTTCCGCAAACAAGCGATACCGGTGCCAACACATGGAACATGGCGCTTTCCAAGAGCAGTCCGTTCCCCACAATGGTCCGTGCCGACTGGGGCGTCTCCAAAAGCTGCGAAAACCGGGTATTCCCTCTCGGTGTCGATGACATGGGTGAACTCGTGAGCTGGGACATCAGAAACACCTATCACATCGCCGTCATGGGCAAATCGGGAACGGGTAAATCCTCCGCCGCACAGATAGTGGTGGCTGACGCAATGCTGCACGGCTATCAAGTCATCATCATCGACCCCAGTAAAGGCGCGATTGACTTCACCAAATGGGCCAAACCGCGTTCGTTGGCATTCGTGGAGACCGAGCAGATGTTGGAGACCGAAGCCGCCGTGAAGTGGCTTGAGAACGAGATGCGACGCCGCACCGGCATCTTGTCGGAATATGGCGTGGGAAACATCGCCGACCTTGAAGGCAAGGTCCCGTTCGACCGCATCCTTCTCGTATTCGACGAGTTCAACAGCTACCTGGCCCGCATCGGAAAGACCGCATCGAACCCGAACCATGACATGGACATCGCGAACGATAACGCGAAGATCAACAATCTCAACAACTCGATTACCCGAACCGTCAGCAGCCTGTCCCAGATCGCGTTGCAGGGGAGAACGAGCGGGATCAGCATATTGCTCGGCGCTCAAAGACTCGCTCTCAAGGACTTGGAGAAATACAAGAACGGCAGCCAGTTCTATCGCACCCTGGGGAAGATGCTGCTCGGCAACGACAAAGTGGACGGCATCTTCTCCGACAGCAACATAGTTGCCGCGCACCGCATGCAGGCATCACTCAAGGGCGACGGGGGAGACATCCCCAAGGGACGCGGCATTTGGGAAGACATGGATGGGCACCTGACATCCATACAGACCTGGTTCAGTGGCGGACAGAACGAGCTTGCCGATCTGGTCAAGGACATACCCGCACCGGAGCCTATTGATCTCACCCCGTTCATGCCTCAGGAAGCCGAACACCTGGGAGAGATCAAGCCCGAAACCTTGCAGCAGAAGGAAGAGGAAGTCAACGAGCAGGTAGAAGACGAGCTGTTGGAGAGCGCCGAAGAAGTAGATCTCGGTGACTGGTCGATATGAGCGCCACCACGAAAGGACCGATGGGAAAGATGGCCGACATGAAATTCAAGAAGATACCGCTGCCGAAAGGCTTCGACAAGACCAATGAGAAGCATCTGCGCAAGCTGACGATGCAGATTCAGGAGATCGCGGCGAAGAAGGACCCCGAGCTGAAGAACTACAGCCTGTTCAGGGTGGACGATCAACAGGGGGTGGCCCTGCTCGCCCCATTGGGGTACGAGAAGAGAGACGACACCAACGCCGTCAAATACTTCGCTGTGGAGCCTTCCGAACTCAACAACCTCAAAGCGGCCGTAGACCGCATCGAGCAAAACTCGGAGTACGCCGGGTACTTCGTCGTGGACATCAACACCACCCAACGGGTCCTCACGGCTGAACGGATGGATGAGAAGGCGTTGAACGCACGCGAGCATTTCGCTACCGCGCTCGGTGTAAAGCCTTGGCAGATCCGCGTCGAATCCACGCCGGAGCATGGGTGGAAAATCAGGATCAGGAAGGATGCGGCGATCTACGTCGCGTCGAAGTACGACAAGGCGATGCAGGAACAAGTCGAGGTCGTGGGCGCTCCGGGTTGGTTCTTCCGCGCCGATCCCGAAACCAATGTCATCGTCGTCTACCCCGGCGAGATGCCGACGTTCCCGAAATCCATACCCATGCCGGATGAGGTCTGGCAAGAGCCGAATCCCACACGCACGGCCTTCGGCATGAAGCTGCCGGAGAACGGGCGCAGAACCGGCGACATGGCGACCATCGACTGGAAGGAAAGCTCCTTCTGCATCATCGGCGGCGAACCAGGCTCCGGCAAGAGCGTCCTCATGAACGACATCCTTGCCGGTGAGATCGCATCCGGCGTGCGCCTGGCTATCGTGGACATCGCCAACAAGGCCACGGATTATTACTGGTGCCGCCCCTGGGTGGAGCCAGGGTACTGGGGCTGCGAGTCTGAGATCCAAGGGGCAGGGGTTCTGAACCGATTGGTGCAGGAGATGAAGACCGGCGAACGCGCCCGCGCCTGGAAGCAGAACGGCTGGCAGAACTGGAACGACATCCCGGACTGGGCCAAAGAGAGATTCCCCATATTCGATGTCGTCCTTGACGAGTTCGCAAGCCTCACCAACGGCGCCGCGCTGTGCAAGAGCATTCCCAACCCCGAGAAGGTGCTCCCCCCGATCTTCGAACAGACCTTCCTCAACCATGCCAAGTACAGCATTCAGAAACAGGTGCTCGACATCCTGCGCATAGGTCGAGCGCAAGGCTATCGTCTCATCCTCATCTCACAGACCATCAACCAGTCTTCCAGTCTGCCCCCAACCACGCGAGACCTCTTCGGCCATCGCATCGTCATGGACGTAAACCCGTCAGATTCGCTGGTCACCGGCACCTTCCACGATCCCAAGGGAATGCCGGACGTACCCGCCAACGTGTCTTTGGACGGGGTATCGAAAGGTGTCGGCCGAGCCGAGCTGTCCGGCCAAGGTCCCTGCATCTTCAAGACTTTCTACGCAGGACACGACGGAATGCGCGACACAGAAGTGCTCGGACGCACGCTCGCACAGTCCGTAGGCCTCCCCGAAGGCATCGACCAGGACCGTTACTTCGACACACTGCGCATGCATTCAGGCGACGATCCCATCGACGTCAATTACATGAACCTACTGACGTCACGGATAGATATGCCCTACACGGACGCATTGATGACAGACAGCATCCTCAGGCAGCTCAAAAAGGGGTGGGATGATTCCAAACGCCTCTTCCTCGCCAGCGGCGCAGACGATGACGACCGCGAACCGTCACGGTTGGAGACCGAAGGCGGGTTCGGCATCGACGGCAGAGACGTTGCCGACCACGACGCACCACTCAAAGGCGCAGCTAGAGCCGCTCATGCCAGCGCCGTCGAACAGGCGCTCGCAGTGGCGCGGCGCAGCAAAGCGCAAGGAATGTGAAAAGCAATGAGTAGGTTCAAAATCAGGATTCAGGAGGTGTTGTAATGACGAAGGTGCTGCTGAGCTATCCAGTGGTTAACGTGGATTTCAGCTCGAAGACATTAGGCAGATTCATGGTGAGATACTTTCCCAACCAGAGCCTCCTCGAATGGCCGGACGACAACAACACGTTCGGCAGGCCTGGCCTGTCCGTGAAGGACTTCCAGTCACCGAACCCCGCGATGCTACAAAGAGATCTCGCAGTGCGCATCAAGCTCGCCGAATCAGGATTCTCATTCCAGGACATCTGCACACTGGATTCAATGGATCTCGCTGACACCCCGCTCACCGGAGCCGTACGGGACACTCTCGAACCACGACAGCGCGACCGTTTCGACCGTAAGGTATCTGCACACGACGAAGCCAGAGAGCCTGCATCTGAAACAGACGGCGAAGACATGTTCCGCCCCATCGAGGAGGAACCGGACGAACGCCTGATGAACGTCACCCCGGCACCACAACCGCAAGCGATGCCGCCAGTCGTAGGACCCGCAGAGGAAACGACACAAAGCAAGCCAATCAGCATCATCAATTACCGAGGCATGGAATGAAACCGTCTTTGACCCTGCCCGAAGGTACTGTTAATACATCAAGGGAGGCACTATGAACGACTCGACACGGAGCGCCAACGCGAAGACGCAACGCCGCACACCAGGCGGACAGTGGATGAAGGAATCCGTACCGTTCAACGCAGTGCAAAACCAGCTATCAGTCAACGACCATAAGGCCATTGAGAACATCAACGCCGGATTCACCTCAGGCAAGTACGACGACCAGATCATCGAAACCCTCAACATGAACGGCAAGGACATCTCCCGAAAAGACTGGGAGACAAACGCCACACTCCGTACAGCAGCGCGAGGATACTTCTCACAGCGCTACGCAGAGGTGTACCGTTGAACACGCGGCACTAGCCTTTCCGTCAACCACTCAGACCCCCGTTAACCAAGTCCGGGGGTCTCCTTGTATGCGCGTGGCACATAAGCACCGATGTTTTCTTTCGGACTACAATCCTGTACAAGGACACGAGAGGAACGCAAGCCGATGACACCAGCGCAGGCCATAGGCCACATCACCACAAACCGGTACCTCATCATCCTTGCGCTCGCACGTGACGGAAAGCGCGAATATCGCTATTCACGGATTCATGAGCTGGTCGGCGACTGCACGAGTCTGTACAAGGATCTCACCGCCTTGGAAGGAATCGGCATACTCTCAGCCGAGCCACCGTTCGGACAGCGGGGGAGGGGAACCAAGGTCATCTACCGTTTCGACCATGATGCCGCCCTTGAACTGTTTGAGCAGCTTGCATATCCGCTTACCGAGCCGAGAGGAGCTGCACATTGAGCAAACGCAAATCTACCGGCAACTGGCTCCTCGACAGCACCACGGCCTGGCCTGCCGAAAAAACTGAAAGCGATTCAGCCGAAACCGCGCAGGCAACCAATAAACCGTCCCCTAAGGAACCGCTAAGCGCAGCCCCTACTGAGTTACCCCCAGTCACCAATGCAAGCCCAGAACCCCCAAAGAACAGCCCAGAAGGCAAGGAAAGCCACATAGGGACAACTGACAATTCAGGCTGGGACGTAAACGACGATCCGTGGAAGGCGTTCATTCAGGACGGGGCTATCGAAACGCACGACGAAGAACCGGACACCCCCGTTCCTCCGCTGTACGAGCCAAGCGGCCACATACCCGAAGTTCACGAGTCACCTTCGGCCGAAAACGGTCATGGGCGGCATGACGAGGAACCATCTGACAGTGAATCCACCGTCGAACCGGATTCCGACACCGGCGACGACTGGTTCAACAATGACGAGGGTCCAGATACAGCCGCAGCAGTGTTCGCCATTCCCGAAGAAACCCATCGGCCTGAGGAGCAGCACCGGGAGGCAGCGCCGCAGACCCCAGTCTCCGACCCCTTTGCCGCAGCGGAGATAGCCGATACCGACGATGGATGGGGCTTCTCATCGACATCCGAAGAAACACAGGAAAGCGGCGAGACCGATCCCATCTGGGGCAGTATCGAGCAGACCCAGCCTCCGGAGGATTCAGCAGATGAGAACGCTCCGGCAGGAGGCGAATGGACTGAACTGCAACCACCGGCAGCGGCGGAAGAACCCGACACGGGATTCGACATCTGGGGTGAAGCCTCGACGGATTCCGGGGAGCACGACGAGGAAACAACGGAGACGTCCATATGGGGCGCGGAAGCACCCTCTGACGACATGCCAGCAGAACGGCCAACGGCGGAACAACGACCTCATGCAGAAACAGAACAGGTAGAACCCGACAAGGACACCGACCCGGCGCTCGACACAGCGGAACCAACAGAAGATCCCTCCAATCCACCTGAACCAGAACACACCGTCGAGGACCCCGTAGCGCAGCCGCCGTCCGAGAACCTACAGACGGAAGACGCAACACCCACCACGATCTGGCAGGAGTCACTGTCTGACGAGCCGACGGAGAGCGAATCCGACGAGCCGACGGAAAACCTTCAATCGCATTTCAGCCTTGAGGATTTCAGAGAAGACGGGGAGCAAGAGGAAGATGCAGGAGCGTTAACTCTTCCGAACGATGCCTTTGGCAAGGCCCTGGCCGGTGAGGATGAGTCACGAACACCGAACGCCCTTGCGGAAAAGGCGAAGGCACTACCGTGGAAACGCATTGCGATTATCGCCACCGCAGCCCTCCTCTCCATTGGACTCATCACCGGAGGCGTCATCATTGGCGGCAAGATGATGCGCGACCACCAGCAGCAGACCGAACAGACTCGGATGAAGGATCAGCTCAGTAGCGCCCAAAGCACATTCACCAAGGAGCAGAACAAGTTGAAGCTGCTGGTGAACGAGGTGAAGGGAAGCCCCGTAGCGGCGGACGAAGCCCTCAAGGAACCGCTCGACATCGCCAACAAGGCCATATCGCTGAAAACCCCTATGGCCGTTGACACCGCAAAGAAGGAGACCACCACCATACGGGAGGCCACCACCAAACTGACAGCCATCTACAACCCACTATTGCAGAAAAGCGCAGCCACGTCGCAGGAACGACTCGACGCACTACTCAAGAAAGCCAACGAACTGAACGACGCGCCAGATAGCGACTCGAAATCAAGCATGTCATCAATGGCACAGAAACTCACAGGCAAAAAAGTCACCATATCCAACATCGTAGATATGAACAAACAGATAGACGCCCTGGATAAAAGCGTGCAAGAAACACAGAAGGCCAAAGACGACGCCGCCAAAGCCAAAGCGGATCAGGAAGCGGCAGACGCCAAAGCCAAAGCGGACGCAGAAGCACAGGCACAGGCACAGGCACAATCCCAATCACAGACACCCACACAAAAATCGACCCCACAACATACATACACAGCCCCGCGCCAGCAATACACACCCACCCAGGCCCCCAGCACCAAAGCCCCCAGCACCCAGGCACCAAAAACACAGGCCCCCAGCGGCGACGTGGGAATCGACGGCTGACATGGTTCAACCAGGAAACATCACCATCGACAAAGCCAGCACCATCACCGGCCTATCCCTCCCCACCATCACCCACCTCTCCATGAGCGGCATGTTCCCAGCCATCCTCCACTACCAGAACAGCAAAGAAATAAATTCACTACACCTCATGCGAACACTGCACTCCGACCGGTGGCAAACCATACTCTCATCGCACTATCTCACCCCTGAGGAGGCAACAAAACTCGGCCTAGTCACAAGCGAGACAACCCTAGCCTTCTGCGTAGGAAGACGCGAATACCACGACACGGAACAACTACTCAGAACCACGGCCAACTACCTGATGCTCAGCGCTCGCCATAAGTCCAACGCATGTCAAACAAGCTGTGCGTGACGTGTTCCCACAACGTCATTGAGGGAATGCCCGAACGGCTACTGGCCGAATCGAGCAATTTCCATAGCTTTCCGAGACCATTGCCCCTGTCTGAGTACGCGATTTGCTCGCCCATTCCCTCGTACATGGCGTCTAGCCGCGCACGCTCATCCTTGTTCAGCCTGGGAAGCAACAGAGAGAGGATCAGTCGCTCATCGACAGCATCGGTCTCATCTGACAGCACCCAGTGCTCGGAATCAAGAACAGCCAGACCAGCATCCAGGGAATCGCTCGGGTTCCCACCTGTCGCTTTTACTGCCTTTTCCGCACGGTTGTAAGTTCTCCCCATAGGCCTGCGCATCGCAATGGTCTTATAGGGGTTGTGCGAGTCTCGAACCGCTACGCCTAGAGATATTTCCCCGATCCTGCCTTCTCCTCCCAGGCAGTCTTCCAGACTGATTTCCCTACCTCTTCTCGCCGCTCCTTTACGCCGGGCGTCTGCGGCCATCAGTTTGAATGTCTTGTAGGCCCAGCCCGAAAAGCTATCCCCGGCTGCGATTCTCGAAAGATCCAGGGGGCTTCTCGCCAGGGGACCGTCTAGTATCTTCCCCTCCAAGGAACGAAGCGCCCGGTTCCGATCATCGTCTTCTTGCAAACGGCGCAACCCATCCTCAATTCTAGGATCTTCGAGAATCAAACGCAGCAGGGCCTTTCGCTTGTCTGCATCGGGAGAATTGCTCAGCGCAACAATCTGGGCTTTCCGGTCGATCTGCACGCCGTCTGCGCCCTCGCCATACAAGAGATAGCGTGGGGCGTTCATGTTGCTCGCAGTCATATCAGCCCCTTCCAGACGGTACTGTCCCTGATTCTATGCCCCCACTGGGGGTGGGAAGTCGAAACGACACTTAATGTATAGCCGATTGGTGATATGACTATACGAACATATGATGATGTCTTTATGTTGTCATTTTTGTCACTCTTCATATTCTTTATTTCCCTATACTTTCAACACATATGCTAGTAGTACGTGACATAGTTGTCACTCTGTGTTACGCTTTGGTGAGTTGAGACAGGAAGGAGGAAATATGCGCATAAAGGAAAGACTCATGAGTAGCGGGCTGATTCCCGCCACCGACATTGACGAGAGCACTTTCCAGTCGATCATGGGATTGAGGGACCGTGACGTCAATCTGCCCCTGCGTTGGGAACATTTCGACGCCTTACGCAAAGGCTCCCCCTGGATCGCCAGGTACCTTTATCTGAGCACCGGTTTCGAACCACTGGTGATCGTAAATACGCGCATAGCAACGATTATCGCCGTTGGCACTACACTCGATGGCCGTCTGCCGATGACAGACGGACAGGTTAAACGAACCATAGACTCTTGGGGCGAGGACAGCCATAGCCTGCTTTGGATGCACAACCACAACCTGGCAGCATTTGAAGAGCTGAGCTGGGCGTTAGCGACCAGCACCTCCAACGCCTTCAAAGAGCTGGCATATTCCCTGATTCCCTGGAATCGCAGCAAGGCCAGGATTCTCGCCCATCAAAGGCGATGCGCCCTGACTGTACGCAAATGCGAGGAATATCCTTCACCAAGGTTTGACGCCTCCCTGCGCAATCTCCTCAGAATGAGCCAACCCGACAAATACATGGAGACAAGTCCATCCGGACCAGTGCATCTGTGGAGAGGAGAGTCTTCGAAAAGCAGGAGGAGGGGGATGTCGTGGACCACCGACCGTGACGTGGCCTTATTTTTCGCCCGCAGATTCTCCACGCTCTCTGACGGGTCTGGGATACTACGCGAATGTACGGTGCCCGCTGCGCATATCCTGGCATCCTATGCAGAGGACGACGAACACGAAGTGCTAATTGATCCTCGCTGCAAGCAGGTGCAGCAATCAAGAGGGGAGAGGATATGAGCCTCGACTTTCGCGCCTTGAGAATCAAGGCTGGAAAGACTCAAAAGGAAGCCGCTGATGCTTGCAGCGTAAGCAAAAGGACGCTCATCCGTTGGGAACAGGGTGATTCCGACGACATCCCCCACGGGAAATACGTACGTCTAGTGAGCTACTTAGAAGAAACGATCAGATTAAGGAAGGAAATAGCAATGGCTAAGGAATATGGAAGAACCGGCGTTGTGTTCGACGAGCCGGAGGATGAAGAAGGAACCGATCAGAAGTTCACTGTTTCGATACCTGATGGCCTTGAAGAGAATTTCACACCATCGAAGGCCGTCACGGACAGGCAAATGCTGGATTGGGCGACAAAGCACAAGGAGCCTTACCCCGGATTCGCCGAAGAATTTGAACGTTGGGACTCGGGGTGGGCGGATGTCGCATCCAGACAACGCGAACAGGACAGCGGCCAAGAGGATCTTCGCGTGGAATCGGTACATCCACAGCCGGAACAAGACGCGGACGGGAATCAGTACATCTATCGAAACGAGGCAATCGTCAACGAGATAAACGACCCCGGAGACCCAGGTAACGGAAACGAGGATGTTTATATACCCCAGGACTCGGATGGCAACGATCTCGATACGCCTGAGCGAGAGGCGGAATAATGACATTCAGCATGGTCGAACACCCGGTGATGTACCTTGTCGTCGTCTGCGTGCTAGCCCTTGTCTGCGGCGTGTTGGGGGCATGGATTGGCGGTGGCGGAATTGGCAGGCTTCGGACCGGCCGCAGGAATACGAATGGAACCCATCGAACGCGACATCGCGGCGGACATGATAGGAGTATCCAAGGCCCACACGAGAAGAGGATGCAGACCTCCAAAAGCGGAGCACCACATCCAGAGGATGCAGCGTCTTCCGAACTGACGACTTCAACGGGGAGT
>OMJG01000536.1_pt1 | contig 27615 bp, 21 predicted proteins | sample 1646431 | NCBI WGS metagenome assembly OMJG01 (sample SAMN03771674, study PRJEB25209) | food metagenome | isolation source: Cotija cheese | place: Mexico:Jalisco,Michoacan | collected 2011-12-12
GATCGCATGTACCCGAGCACCGCGGCCCGCACCTCCTCGGGTACATGCGACGCCGCCCGGGGGCGGGGCGGGCGCGGTCTCGGCACCCTGGCCGCCTCGGCCGGGGAGAGGGAGCGCAGTCGCCAGGTCCGGGCGTCGCCGATGAGCTCGGTCACCAGGTGGGTCCGCGACGACCGCACCCCCGGAAGCCGGTTGAAGCGTGCCAGCAGATACTCGTTGAGCTCCTCCATCGAGTCGCAGTAGACCGTGACGAAGAGGTCCCGGGCCCCCACCGTGTAGTCGAGGATCAGCACCTCCGGATCGTGCTCCAGACGGGTCGCGACCCGATCCTGCATGCCCCCGACGCACGACACCTCGATGAGTGCCAGCCTCCCGTGACGGCCCAGATCGGGCAGCCCCGTGATCCATGCCTTCCCGGAATCGCGCATCACGGCCCAGCGCCGCGACAGCGCCGAGGCGTCGGCCCCGATGATCGGTGCGAGGTCCGACCAGGACGCCCGGGGCTCGATCTGCAGCGCATGGAGAAGTCTCAGATCCACCTCGTCCAGTTCGTCATCGTGCGCCATATGAGGAGTATCCCCAGCTTTCATGCGAGTTAACAGTCCGGAAACAGGTGAACAGGCAGAGTCTCTGCCACATCCCGCTTGTTCACCTCACCGGAGGATCAGATCCCCATGGAGTCCGTCGACGTCGCGACCACAGCCCCCGCCCCGCTCACCGTGCCGGCGACACCCATGAGCCTGACCGAGGCCAGGGCCGCCGTCGCCACCACCATCGCAGACCAGCGGGACAACCTGCTGGCCATCAGCCACCAGATCCACGACGACCCTGAGCTGTCCTACCAGGAGTTCCGCTCCGCCGCCCTGCTGGCCGACCAGCTCCGGGCAGCGGGCTACGACGTGACGCTGGGCTGCTACGGATTGGACACCGCCTTCGAGGCCGTCATCGGCGAGGGCGACGTCACCGCCACCCTGTGCCTCGAGTACGACGCGCTGCCGAAGATCGGTCACGCCTGCGGCCACAACATCATCGCCACTGCCGGCCTGGGCGCCGCGATCGCCCTGGCTCCGCTCGCCGCCGAGGCCGGCGTGAGGGTCAAGGTGCTGGGTACCCCGGCCGAGGAGCACGGCGGCGGCAAGGTCGACATGCTGCGCGCCGGGGCCTGGGAGGATTCGACGTTCTCCCTCATGGTGCACGGCATGACAACCGGGGACGTCGCCGTCGAGCGCACCGTCTTCACCGCCGTCGAGCGATTCCAGGTGACCTTCCACGGTGTCGCCTCGCATGCCGCCGGAGCCCCCTGGCTGGCGGTCAACGCCGGCGCCGCCGCGACTCTCTCGCTGACCGCGATGGCCCTGCTGCGTCAGCACATCCCGCACACCGCCAATATCAACGCCTACATCTCCAACGGCGGTGCGGCCACCAACATCATCCCCGACCTGGCCGAGCTGCAGGTGGAGGTGCGCGCCGCCGACCTCGACGTCCACCGCGACCTCAAGCAGCGCGTCATGAACTGCTTCGAGGGGGCTGCCATCGCCACCGGATGCACCTGGGAGCAGCACGCCACCGAGAACGGCTACGCCCCGGTGAAGCACGACCCCGACCTGTCCCGGATCTGGGACGCCAACCTCTCGACCCGCGGCCGCACCCTCGACGACTCCTACGATCTGGGCGGCGGCTCGACCGACATGGGCAACGTCTCCCAGGTGCTGCCCGGACTGCACGGCACGGTCGCGCTGGACGGCTGCGAGGCCGCCCCCCACCAGGTCGCCTTCGAGCAGGCGGCCGCGAGCCCCGCGGGGGATGACGCCGTTCTGGACGCCGCGGCCGCGCTGGCCTGGACCGTCCTCGACGTCGCCCACGATCCGGCGCTGCGCGCCGACCTGCTGGCCCGCCAGGCCGCTCGTCCGGTCGGTGCCACCACCGTCGACTCGATCTGAGTCGCGTTCGGCACCGCTCGATCTGAGTCGCATCCACCCACCCGTCCCCGGCCCACCCCGTTTCGACCCTGGAGACCCCCATGGCAGAGATCCTCGAGGCGCCCGAGAGCGCCCCAGAGCCCAACACCGACGCCGCCCCGGCGTCAGTCCCCGAAGTGCTGCGGATGACGCTGCGTTCCCGCCAGCTCTGGATCGTCATCGGATTCACCGTGGTGGTGGCGGCGATCGCCGAGTTGATCGGCAAGGTCGTCATCCCCGCCGGGGTGGCCGACATCGTGATCCTTCCGATGGTGTGGGGACTCATCATGTCGGGAGTCATCTCGTCGCAGAAGTGGAAGCCCCTCGGCCTGGACATTCAGGCCGTCGCCAACGCGATGATGACCGTCATGGTGCTGGTGCTGCTGGCGCATCTCTCCTTCACCATCGGTCCGAACATCATGGTGCTGTTCAACGCCGGACCGGCCCTTCTGCTCCAGGAGCTCGGCCACCTGCTCGGCACTCTGGTGCTCGCGCTGCCCCTGGCGGTGCTGCTGAGGATGGGCCCGGCCACCGTCGGAGCGACCTTCTCCATCGACCGCGAGGGATCCTTCGCGATGGTCTCCGAGAAGTACGGCACCGACTCCCCGCAGTACCGCGGTGTGCTGTCCATGTACGCCTTCGGCACCCTCTTCGGGGCGGTGACGGTGGGCATCATCGCCTCGGTGAGCTCGTCGCTGAAGATCTTCGACCCCCTCGCCCTTGCGATGGGCTCGGGGGTGGGATCCGGTTCGATGATGGCCGCGGCCACCGGTGCGGTGGCGTCCGCCCATCCCGAGGTGGCCAGCGAGGTCACCGCCATGGCAGCCACCTCGAACCTCATCACCACGGTGCTGGGCGTCTACGTCGGGATGTGGGTGGCGCTGCCGCTGGCCGACAAGCTCTACAAGCTGCTCACCCGGCGCAAGGCTCAGGTCGACACCACCTCGGCTGTGAGGATGACCTCCTTGGACGTCCCTCATGTGGCCGTTCCGACGTGGCTGACCCTGGGGTCGGTCAGCGTCATCGGAATTGTCGTGGCGACCATCAACACCAGATCCTTCTCGATGAACTTCGTGTGGTGCTTCGTCATCCTCTCGGCCCTGGTCGGATTCTCGATCTGGATCTCGAAGCTGACCCACGGGAAGATCAGCGCGATGCTGCTGACGGTGACCCTCGGCGCACTCATCACGACGCCGATCTCGCCGATCGCCGACGTCGTCGTCTCCACCACCCAGTCGGTGCCCTTCCTGGCCATCTGCACCCTGGTGCTGACCATCGCCGGGCTGAGCCTGGGCAAGGACATCCCGGCTCTCAAGGCCATCGGCTGGAAGATCATCCCGGTGGGGATCGTGGCCATCGCCTCGTCCTACATCTTCTCTGTGATCGTCGCGGAGTTCGCCCTGGGCATGTGGGGCTGAGCAAAGTGGTGACGACGTCGGGGCCCCGGCGTCGCCCATCCTCGAAGGCAGGCAGAACTGGCGGCGGCAGCGGTATTCCACTGCCGCCGCCAACTTTGGATGACGTCGAGGGAAGGGAGGCATGTCGGGCGGCGCCTATCGTGGATGACGACGTCACCCCGACGATCCAGGAGGACCGATGCGCACCGTGACGATGGCCGGCAAGGAACTGCCCGCACTGGGCCAGGGCACCTGGTATCTCGGCGAGGGCAGGGCTCCCCGTGAGGAGGAGATCAAGGCCCTGAGGGCCGGGTTCGACGCAGGCATGACTCTGGTGGACACTGCCGAGATGTACGGGGACGGCGCCGCCGAGACCGTCGTCGGCGATGCCCTGGGCGACGTGCGCGACGAGATCTTCATCGTCGACAAGGTGCTGCCCACCCACGCCTCCCGGGAGGGGGTCGCCGCGGCCTGCGAGCGCTCCCTGGAGCGCCTCGGAACCGAGCACATCGACCTGTTCCTGCTGCACTGGAGGCTGGACGAGGTGTGGCTCGACGAGGTGATCGAGGGGATGGACGACCTGATGCGCAACGGGTCGGTCGGGGCCTGGGGAGTCTCCAACTTCGACCCCGAGGACATCTCCGACCTGCTCGCCGAGACCGGCGGGCCGGGGTGCGCCACCGACCAGGTGCTCTACAACCTCACCCGCCGAGGCCCCGAGCTCGACCTCTTCCCGCTTCTCCAGAAGCACGGCATTCCCGTGATGGCCTACTCTCCCATCGAGCAGGCCCGGCTGCTTCGCCATGGCGCCGGCCTCGACGCCCTCACCAGGGTCGCAGCCGGGTACGACGCCAGTCCCGCCCAGGTGGCGCTGGCCTGGACCATCCGCTCCGGTGACGTCATCGCCATCCCAAGGACGGGATCGCCGGCCCATGCCCAGGAGAACGCCCTGGCCGGGGACCTCACCCTCTCCGAGGAGGACTTGGCCACCTTGGACGCCGCCTTCGGCGTCCCGCCCTCCCCGGTCCCGCTCGACGTTCTGTGAGAGACGAGTCACGCTACTTCTGCCGGCTCCAACAAGAGAGGTCCATGAGGTTGGTGCTCGCCAGGGGTGGAACGCCGTCGTCAAGACCCCGTAGGCGTTGATAGAGCGTACGAAGAGCCGCCCGGTCTGGAAGGTGGGCCCCGCCTGCAGCTCGCTCGAGCACGGTCACGGTGCCTATCAGGCTTATTGTTCCGACCTGCTTGCCTGCGTGACGCATACGGTCGAGGCGTCTGGCTTCCGAAGCGGCGAGGCGCCTACCTCCACCGTCATCGATGAGCACGATGACGTTCTCCCCGGTCTCCGCGGCGATGGCTGCATGAGCGACCACCATGGTCTCTCCCAGATCCTTCGACTGTAGGAGTCGTTGATGGAACGGGATGCGACATATGCGCTCCACTGCGCCTGCCAGCTCATCAGTGACGTCATCTGAGAGAATATTCAGGAGTGACTCAGGGGCCTTGGCCAAGACGCCCGAAGCCGCCGAAAACCTATGGTCGTGTTTTGACTTCCTTTGGATTTCTTCCCGCACTGTCTCGGGAATGCTCAGCGCTCCCAGTGTCGCGAAGAGGAGACGTTCCTTATGGATCGAGAAGAAATTGATCCCGGGGCCGGCGTCCATGATCGGCCGACCTGTCATGGGGTGCGCCCCTCCGGTGCGTCATCATCCAGGGCGCTCAGGTCGATGTCGACAGGCGGCAGGTCCTCTGCGGCCATGGAGGGAACCTCCGGAGCGCGTGGGCTGCTGGAAGTCCGGTCGAGATAGTCCTGCGCGGCTTCGAGCGAGACGCCGCGCAGAGTTGCCACGGCTTGAGCGGACAGCACCCCCTCCTCATATCCGCTGACTGCCCGCGCAAGGAGCCTCTGCGGTGGCCTGCTCCGATCGGATTCGTCCTGCATCGCCTCGTACTGATCGACCCAGCCATACCTGCGCGCCAGCTGCCCGGTAGAAATCGAAAGCCACGTCGATTTCTGGTCATCCGAAATATACCCGCAATCTTGAAGCGCGATAGAGGCGATTGCTGGAGAGACGAGAAACCTTTGGACAAGTGATGAGAGATCACCCTCGGTGAGGGGTCGCGCCTCGCCGATGAAATTCCGTACGCCAGCTCTGGGGATCAGGAGATGGCGGGCGAATGCATCCGCTCGTATCTCCCGAACGCTGCGATGGCTGAGCTCCTCGCCCTGGGAGCCGTCCCAGTCCTCGAACAGGACGTGTGCCAGCTCGTGGGCGAGGGTGCTGCGCTGGCGCATGGGATTTCGGGTACGTGCGATACCGATGAACACGATGTGGCGGGCGGGATCGCGCATGGACAGGCCATGCTCGTCCTGCTCGGTCGTGTCCAGCACTGCCACGTCACATCTGACGGTCTGCTCGATGAGGGCGACGAGATCCCCCAGCGGTTGATCGCCCAGGTGATATGCGTCGCGGAATGCGTCCGCCCGAGTTCGTCCCTCGTTCTCGGCTCCCATGAGTTATGAGTTCCTTTCACCGGGGCTCAGGCACGGCCTGATCGTCGAGATAGGCGTCGATCTCCATGAAGTGGAGGAGCTGAGCTCTCATCTCGTTCATCGTCGAGCCGTTGGTGGCCCGGGCTGCGTACTGCATCCTGTCGGCCGTCGCAGTTCCGGCGAGCTGTCCCACGGTGTACCCGGTGGCGTCCGCGATCCTGATCAGCTCCGGCATCTTCGCACGCCGCTCCCCGGAGATGATCCGCGACAGCGTCGACTGTGAGATGCCGGTTGCGGCGGCAAGTGCGCGCTGTGACAGCCCGGACGCCCGGAGAGCCTGCTCGATCGCGGTGCCTACCTCTGCTGTGCTCATGCCGACCACCTCCTGAATCAGTGTCATCGTACTGATTCAGTGTATCGCGGGTCTGGCAGATGCGACAGTGCGGCCGCCTCGACGTCCTGTGAGACAGACGTCCAGAGTTCGGGACGATCGTTTGAGGACGGCCGACCCATCGTGTATGTTCTGCGCCATGGCAGACCAGCAGGCGCACACGATGACCGCGATGACGCGGATCACCATGCCCTGTTGTCGAATGTGCTGACGCATTCCCAGACCCAAGACTGTAGAGGTTTCTGAACAGCTCTGTTCATGAACGCCATTACGGCCGGTTCAGGGATTCAGCGCGTTCCCGCCGGATCACCACGAATTGATGTCAGGAACACCCCTGCATCCAGTCGGATCAGTGTGGAACTCACAGAGAACCGCTGGAGACCCCTGTGCCGAGATCATCCCCGTCTCGCAGGAAGGTGGCAGCCATGAGGCTCCCCCGCACACTCAATGTTCTTTCCATCCAGATCCGCATCGCCGCCGGAAGCCCGTCCGCCTGGCGCGACGGCATCGTCGAATCGGCCGTCGAGGAGACGGTTCGCATCCGCCTCCTCGACGACACGGTCCTGGAACTCCAGGTGAAGGATGCCGAGGGCATCCCCGCGGTGGGGGAGCCCGTCGCCTATCACCCGGTCGCCGAGATCCTGACCGGTGCCGTGCAGACCACCGCCAGGCTCACCTGGGACTCAGATCAGTGAGCCATCTTCGCCATCATGGCGTCGCACTGGGCGCACATGGCGTCGCACGCCATGGCGCAGTAGCGGCACATGTCCATCATGTCCGCGTGCTTCATGCACTCGGCGGAGCAGGCCTTGCCCATCATCATGCAGGTCTTCATCATCTGCATCATGACGTCGGTGTCGCATCCGGCGGGGCGCATCATCATCCGCATGCAGCAGTCGGCCATCTCGGCCATGTCCATGCACATGTCGCAGCAGGCGGCCATTCCCTCGCCGGTGCAGGCCGAGGCGCACATCGTGCAGGCGGTCGAACACGAGTTCATGGACTCCATGCACTCGTTCATCATGTCCATGTCCATGGGCATATCAGCCATGGACGTGGACTTCATCATCTCCATCATTTCCATTTCGGGTTCCTTTCCCCGTTCGCCGGGGAATCGGCCCCCGGCCGCGGCGTGCCCTGCGCTGTGGTTCCAGCCTAGAAGCCCTGACGGCGAAGGGGTAGACCCCTGACCCTGTGTAACCCGATAGACATGGCGCTGTGGCCGAGTGGTTAGGCAACGGACTGCAAATCCGTGAACACCGGTTCGAATCCGGTCAGTGCCTCCATACGGCGCGTCGCCCGAACCCTCCTCCGAGGTTCGGGCGACGCGCGGGTCTTGTCGGCGGCCTGGCCCGCTGACCCCGCCCGACGGCGGTGCCGGGGCGGAGGGCGGGCCGTTCAGGATGTCGCCGACCCGCTCGCTCGGGTCAGCTGACGACCTGGTAGCTCACCGTGGCCACTCCGGCGCCCGTGCTGGAGATCTGGGAGAAGGCTCCGGTGGACAGGTCGAGGCAGCGGCCGGAGACGTAGGGCCCGCGGTCGTTGATCCGCACGACGACGGACTTCCCGTTGGCCTGGTTGGTCACCTTGAGCTTGGTGCCGAAGGCGTAGGTCTTGCTGGCCGCGGTCATGGCCGAGGAGTCGAAGGACTCCCCCGAGGCGGTCTGGCTGCCCTCGCCGTAGAAGGAGGCCTGGCAGGTGCCGCCGCCACCGGTGGAGCTCGACGAGGAGCCGGACGAGTAGGTGGACTCCGCCGAACGCCGGGGGGTGGAGCTCCGGCTCTCACTGGAAGAGCTCGAGGAGCTGGAGCCGGCGGAGTGGCGCGGGGTGTAGCTGCTGGAGCTGCCGCTGCTCCCGGTGGAGCTGCCCGCGCTGGTGGCGGAGTGGCTGAGGTACTGGGTGTAGATGTAGCCCACCTGGCCGTGGTAGCGGACCTTCGTCCAGCCGTTCTCGGAGGGCTCGAGCTGGGTGGTGTAGTGCCCGGTGCGCAGCAGCCCGATGCGGGAGTGATCGGTGCCCGCACCGGAGCGGACGTTGACGTTGGTGGTGGCCCAGACATGGGTCCTGGTCTGCGGGGCCTTCGAGGGGCTCGAGGCGTGCTGGGCCTTGGGCGCCTGGGCCGCGTGGGACACCTGGGCCGGAGCCTTCTGGGAGACGGGAGCGGCGTGCGCCTGCTGGGCGACCGATCCCATGACGGAGATTCCGGCGGCGGCGCCCAGGGCGGCGACACGACGGAACGACTTCGCTGAGTTCGCGGTGTTGGTGCTTGCCATCTGCGGTTTCCTTCCGGACGGTGGGTCGCGTCACGACCCGTCGCCACCCGAGAGTAAGAGCAGGCTAAGAAATTCTCAATCTTCTGTCAGGATTCACGGCCGGATCCGCGAGGGCGGCACCGTCCTCAGGTCAGGCGGGCCAGGGCATCGGCCAGGCCCCGCGGGGCGTCCTCCTGGAGGTTGTGGCCGGAGTCCAGGGTGATGATCCGCGACCCCGGCCGGATCTGCCTGAGCTTGTCCAGCTGGGCGGGGGAGATGACGCCGTTGCTGGCGGTGATGACGTCGAAATCGGCCGCCAGTGCGCGGAGCTGCTCCCAGCCGGCAGCCGGATCGCCGAGAGTCGAGACGAGGTCGTCGACCCCCAGCCGGGCGATGTGATGCTTCCATTCCACGGTGCCGTCGGGCAGCACCCGGGTGTTGTGGATGACGCCGCGGCGCACCGCCGCCTCGGACTTCCCGCCGAATCCCAGGGCCAGGGCCTGGGCGACGATCTGGTCTCGGGAGGCGAAGACCGTCGGCCCGCCCACCATCGCCCGCAGCTTCTCCATGAAGTCCCCGGCCCCCTGCCCGGACTCCACGAGACCGGGCAGCGAATCAAGGGTGATGACATGGGCGACGTCGTCCCGTCCGGCGGCCAGATCGATCGCCGTCAGGCCGCCCAGGGAGTGGCCGACCAGGGTCAGCGGCCCGGCCAGGACGCCGTCGTCCAGCAACTGGTCGAGGAAGGGGCTCAGCGCGCCGGCCAGAGTCGCGGGGGAGTAGTCGCGGTCCTCGCGCCAGGCCGAGTCCCCGTGGCCGGGAAGATCCACCGCCACCACATTGACGCCCTGCCCTGCCGCCTCGCGCTGCGCCGTGTCACCCATGGCCGACCAGTGCAGCAGGGTGGTGTCCCAGGTGTGGGCATTGAGCGCCATGCCGTGCAGCAGCACCACCTGCGCCGGCCTCTCCCCCCACACCAGGGCCGAGACGGCGTCGCCCACGCGGATGACAGGCGGTGCCGCCAGGCCGAGCTCTTCGGCGGCCTGGCCGATTAGCGCGAATTCATCCTCGGATCCCGCGGTGTCCCATGAGGTCATGCGGCCCATTATCGGGCCGGCCCCAACCCTGGTGTCCCGCCCACGGACCTCTGTGCGGCGTCGCCGGCGGATGTGCGTACAATTCGAGACCTACGGGAGCCCCACCGGGGCTGAGAGGGCGACAGCCGACCGTCACACCTGATGCGGGTAATGCCGCCGGAGGAAAGGAGCGATGACGCGATCATGCTGACAGTCAACGGCGAGAACTACCAGTCACACCCGGGAGAGACCGTCCTGGACCTGGTGGCCGCACGGATCGGCCGGCCCCTGGGCCCCGACGGCCGCCCCACCGATGGTGGACGGCTCGGAATCGCGGTGGCCCTCGACAAGGCCGTCGTGCCGCGGAGCAGATGGCAGGCCACCGAACTGGCTCCCGGGCAGAACGTCGACATCGTCACCGCCGTTCAGGGCGGCTGACCTCAACTCGAAGAGGCAATCATGACTGACAATTCACTGAGCAAAGAATCACTGACAATTGATGGCGTCACGCTGGGCTCACGGCTCATCATGGGCACCGGCCACGCCGCCGACCACGACATCCTCGCCAAAGCCATCGAAGCCTCCGGCTCCACCCTGGCCACCGTGGCCATGCGCAAGCTCAAGCCCGGCGAGGGGGACCAGCTCTTCCCGATGCTCGAGAGGCTCGGGCAGCGCTTCCTGCCCAACACCGCCGGCTGCAACACCGCGGCCGACGCCGTCCTCACCGCCGAACTGGCCCGCGAGGCCCTGGAGACCGACTGGATCAAGCTGGAGGTGGTCGTCGGCGACGGCACCATCCTGCCCGACGCCCCCGAACTCCTCGACGCCGCGAAGACCCTTGTCGGCAAGGGATTCAAGGTCTTTGCCTATACCAACGACGATCCCGTCCTGGCGCGTCGCCTGGAGGATCTCGGCGTCGTCGCGGTGATGCCCGGAGGCTCCCCGATCGGCACCGGCCTGGGCATCCTCAACCCCCACAACATCGAACTCATCACCTCTCGCGCGAACGTCCCGATCGTGCTGGACGCCGGCCAGGGCACCGCATCGGACGCCTGCCTGGCGATGGAACTGGGCTGCGACGCCGTGCTCGCGGCGTCGGCCATCAACATGGCCGCCGACCCGGTCGCCATGGCGCAAGCCTTCAGACTCGGCGTCGAGGCCGGACACCTGGCGCGCTCGGCCGGGCGCATCCCGAAGCGCAGCCTCGCCGTGGCCTCCTCGCCGACCGAGGGCCTGGTCACCGCATCATGAAGCCGCTGGTGAACCCGGGGCCGGCGCTGAACGCGGCGCAGACCGCCCGCTACTCGCGGCACCTGTCGCTGCCGGGATTCGGTGAGGACGGCCAGCGACGCCTGGCGGCCGCCAGAGTGCTCGTCGTCGGCGCCGGGGGGCTGGGCGCCCCGGTGCTGCAGTATCTCGTGGCAGCCGGAGTGGGCCGGATCACGGTCATTGACGACGACGTCGTCGAGAGTTCCAACCTGCAGCGCCAGGTGCTCCACCGCCAGGCCGATCTGGGCCGGCCCAAGGCCGAGTCCGCCCGCGACGCCGCCCTTCGCCTCGACTCGGCGTCCCAGGTCACCCCGATCGTCGGGAGGCTGGACGAGAGCAACGCCCTGGAGCTCTTCGCCTCCCACGATCTGGTGATCGACGGCTCGGACAACTTCGCCACCCGGTACCTGTCCAACGACGCCGCCGAGATCACCGGGACGCCCCTGGTCTGGGGCACGATCTTCCGCTTCGAGGGTCAGGTGTCGGTCTTCTGGCCCGGCCAGGGCCCGATGCTGCGCGACCTGTTCCCCGACATCCCGGACGCCGACTCGGTGCCCAACTGCGCCGAGGGCGGCGTGCTCGGGGTGCTGTGCGGCACGATCGGATCAGCGATGGCCACCGAGGCCGTCAAGATCATCTGCGGCATCGGCGAGCCCCTGGTGGGCCGGCTCATGATCTACGACGCCCTGGCCGCCGGCTACACCTTCCTGCAGCTGGCCATCGATCCCGATCGGGAGAAGGTCACCGAACTGGCCTCGGACTACGCCTTCTCCTGCGAGGTGGAGACGCCGGTTGTCGAGGTGAGCATCGATGATCTGGCCTCCGAGCGATCCGGGGAGGGGGCGCCCGTCGTGCTCGACGTCCGGGAGGACTGGGAACGCGGCATCGTCTCGATCCCCGACGACCGCTGGGTTCCGCTGGGCCGGATCCGCGAGGGGGGCTGGTCGGCGGTGGCCGACGCCGTGGCCGATCCCGCCGGGAACGCCCCCGCAGAGGTGGTCGTCTACTGCAAGGCCGGGGTCCGCTCGGCCGAGGCGGTGCGACTTCTGTCCCCGGGAGCCCCCTCGGGCACCCGACTGCGCAGCCTGGCCGGCGGCGTGCTGGCGGTGCCCGGCGCTCCCCGATACTGATCCGACTGTCCCATGGGACTCGGGACGACTCAGATGAGCCAGGGGTTGCGCTTCACCAGCGGCAGGGACCGCCACCAGCGCCCCAACCCCCAGGTGTCGCCGGCCCGGGTCAGCGGCACGATGATCGCCACCAGCGCCAGGATGATGTGCTGGTCCACCACGGGGTTGGTCGACGGCTCCTGCCCGGAGACCGCGGGCAGCACGGCCAGGTAGAGCATGCCCATCAGGAGTGCTCCGGCGGCACCGGCGACCCGCGTCCCGATGCCGAGGATCAGCGCCAGGCCGACGCCCAGCATGCCGATCATGAAGAGCCAGTCGGTGACGGGCGAGGCGATCGCGGAGAGGACCCCGCTGAAGGGCTTGGCAGGATCCAGATTCCCCAGGAACCCCTGGGTAGGCGATCCTCCATTGATCCACGCCATGTCGGTGGTGGTGGAGAATCCGAGGCCGAATGTCTTGTCGAAAAATTGCCACAGGAACATTGCTCCGGTGGCGATGCGGAGCACGGCGAGGAGTCTTCTGGCCGCGCCCGAGGGCACAGCGATCTGTGTTGAGGATGCAGCATCCTCGCTTGTCAGTGCGCGCTGAGGGGGCGCGGTGCTGGTGGTTGTAGACATGCGTGTACCTCCCGAAGTGGCACATGAATTGGTGATTGACGTGTCACTCAGTAGACAGGAGAATGCCTCCGTGGACAAGCATGTTCATGCTCGCGGAGGGCTGAAGATACTGTCATCTTATGCGTGTCTGTGAATCCTGAATTGCGGGGAATAAAAGCGTCCCATGGCTACTTTCGCGGCGATCCGTTGGCCAGCACGATGAGCTGGTTGAGCGTCTCGGGTGTGACGGCGTCGCCCCCGAGAGTGAGCAGGGCGCGCAGCGGGAGGCTCCCCGCCATCTGCGCCATGGCCCCGGCGGGCATGAGATCCCCGGCGCCGGCGAACCCCTCCAACGCGCCGGCCATCGCCTGCGCGAGGGCCGGACCGGCCACCGGGTGGGCCATGAGTTCGCCGAGGGTCGAATCCCAGTTGAGGGGGATGGGCGCGTCGCCGTCGGGCACACCACCTCCACCGAGCTCCGGATGTCGCGGCTGGAGGCGGCGACGTCGATCCGGTAGGTCCCGGCCTCTACCCGCCACCGGTCGATCCGGAGGTCCCAGTAGGCGAGGTCCTCGCGGCGGATCAGCATTTCCGCCTCGACGGTCTGGCCGGGCTCGGCCTCCACGACGACGAACCCCTTGAGTTCTCGGGGTGGACGCTGCACCGCCGATCCGGGAAGGCTCACATAGGCCTGCACCACCTCCCGTCCCGCCACCGCACCGGTGTTGGTCACCGGCAGCCGGACCGTGATGTTCCCATCCTCGTCGAGGGCCGCCGAGGCCTGGCCGTAGGAGAAGGTGGTGTAGGACAGGCCGTGGCCGAAGGGGAAGGCCACCTCCAGCTCGCGGGCGTCGTACCAGCGATAGCCGACGAAGATCCCCTCGCCGTAGCGCACATGGCCGTGCTCGCCGGGGAAGTCGAGGTAGGCGGGGGAGTCGGCCAGGCGTTTCGGGATGGTCTCGGTGAGCCTGCCCGAGGGGTTCACCCGGCCGAACAGCACATCGGCCACCCCGCCGCCGCCGGCCTGACCGCCCAGCCAGGCCTCCAGGATCGCCGGCACCCGATCGGCGAAGGGCAGCGCCACCACCGCCCCGGTCGACAGCACCACCACGGTGTTCGGATTCGCGGCCAGGACGTCGTCCAGAAGGGCCAGCTGGTCGGCCGACAGGTCGATGCCGGTGCGGTCGAAGCCCTCGGACTCGGCGTCGTCGCCCAGGCCCAGGAAGACGACGGCCACCTCGGCCTGCGACGCAGCTTCGGCGGCATCGCGCCTCAACTCTTCTGCAGGGCCGACGGACTCCGGAGTCAGCCTGAACCCGGGCGAGTAGCTCACCTCGCCGGAGGCTAGGGCGCGGATCTCGGCCAGGGCGGTGTCCAGGCGGGTGGGGTTGATCCGCGAGGACCCGGCTCCCTGGTAGCGGGGCTGCTCGGCGAAGGCGCCGATCACCGCGATCCGGGCGTCGGGTCGCAGGGGCAGCAGGGCCCCCTCATCTCCAGTTGTCTCACTTCTCTGTACTTCATTGCGGAGCAGCACGATGGAGCGCGCGGCGGCCTCACGGGCCAGCCGGTGATGGGCGTCGACGTCGAGCGGCCCGGACACCTCGCCGGCCCCGACCGCGGACCTGCGCAACAGGGTGACGATGCGCGCGGCCGCGGTGTCCAGGGTCTCCGCGTCCAGGGCTCCGGAGGCCAGGGCGGCCAGGACCTGGGCATCGGTGCGGCCGGCGGTGCCCGGCATCTCCAGATCGAGCCCGGCGGACAGTGAGGCCACTCGGTCGCTCACCGCGCCCCAGTCGGAGACGACCACCCCGTCGAATCCCCACTGCCCGCGCAGCAGGTCAGTGAGCAGCCAGTGGTCCTGGGAGGCGGGGACGCCGTTGATCCGGTTGTAGGAGCACATCACCGTCCACGGCTCGGCCCGGCGCACCACCTGCTCGAAGGCCCGCAGGTAGATCTCGTGCAGGGCGCGGGGATCGACGTCGGCGCTGACCCGCATCCGGTCGGTCTCCTGGTTGTTGGCCGCGAAGTGTTTGACGCAGGCGCCCACCGCGCGCGACTGGATCCCCTCCACCATCGCCGCCCCCAGCGTCCCGGCCACCAGAGGATCCTCCGAGATGTACTCGAAGTTGCGCCCGCACAGCGGCGAGCGCTTGATGTTGATGGCCGGCCCCAGCAGCACCGCCACCCCCTCGATGGAGGCCTCGGCCCCCAGAGCCGCCCCGACCCGGCGGATCAGGTCGACGTCCCAGGAGGAGCCCAGGCCCACCGCCGGAGGGAAGCAGGTCGCCGGGACGGAACTCCCCAGCCCCAGCATGTCCGTGCTCCCGGTCTGCTTGCGCAGCCCGTGCGGACCGTCGGTGAGCATGATCGCCGGGAGCCCCAGCGGGGCGCAGCTCTCGGTGTGCCAGAAGTCGGCGCCGCTGGTGAGGGCGGCCTTCTGCTCCGTGCTCAACGACCGCATGCTCAGAGACTGGATCGGGCCCTCGGCCATCGTGACTCCTTCGTCGCCTGGTGGTTGCTCGAAGGCTAGCGGCCCGAGGCCTCCCTTACTCCGTGATCAGGGCTTTCAGCAGGGTGGTCATCTTCTCGCTGACGATCGCCGTCCTGTCCGGAGCCTCGGCGATGACGGCCTCGATCATCTGCTGCTCGTAGAGCGTGCCGAGGATGCTGAGCAGGTCTGCCACAGGGATGCCCAGGTGGACGCCGTTGGCCACGATGACGTCGGAGACCAGCTCGTTGAGGACGGGCTCCGTGGACGAGTTGAAGGCCAGGTAGGCGGGGCGCAGCTCAGGATCGCGGACAGCCTGGAGACGGATCTCGTTGATGGCCATGATCGTGTCCGGATCACCCGAGACGGTCCGGGTCGCCAGGCGGATGGCCATGTCGAGCTTCTCCGCGACCGGTAGATCCGTGTCGGTCACGCTCGGCAGTTCCACTGTGAGGGCCTCGAGCGTGCTGCCCATGCAGCGCTGCAGGACGTCGATGCACAGCGCGTTCTTCGACTCGAAGTTCGAGTAGAAGGCGCCCCGGGTGAAGCCCGCCTCGTCGCAGATCTCCTCCACGGTCGCGCCCTCCACCCCCTTGCGGGCGAAGATCCGGATCGCGGCCTCGGCCAGTCGTTCCCTGGTGGCGGCCCGCCGGGCACTCACCCGTGGCATCTCTTCACAGTCCTCGTTACGAGACGTGGCGACGTTGGACATCGGCCCTCCTCTCCTCGGTTTGCATCCGACAGTGTATCGGATACGATCACGTATCGGATACACTCCCGTATTGAGTACGGCCACGCATCGAAATTCTCCGGGCGCCGGTCAGGGCGGTACGTAGTGTGGTTCGCGGCGACCGATGACGATGACTCTGAGGTGATGCATGTCCTCCTTCCTGCACGATCTGAGCGCCTGGTGCTTCCACCGCGGCAAGACGGTGATTGGCGTCTGGCTTGCGGTTCTGGTGGCCCTCGGGGCGCTGACGCTGGGATTCAGGGGGTCCTTCGACGACTCCTTCACCATCCCCGGCGCGCCCTCACAGACCGCCATGGATCACATGAAGGCCGTCTTCCCGCAGGCCGCCGACCTCATGGCCAACGTCGTCATCACCGTCCCCGACGGGGCTTCGGTCGAGTCGCAGGTCAACAAGCCCAAGATCGAGCAGGGGGTCAAGGACCTCGACAAGCTGGACTTCGTGAAGTCCGCCACCTCCCCGTGGGGCGACTACGTCGACGGGATGGTGAGCTCGGACAAGACCGCCGCCGTCATCCAGGTCGACGTCGGCGATCAGACCTCGATGTCCTTCCCCAGCTCCGACAAACAGGCCCTCCAGGACGCCGGCAAGAAGATCCAGGACTCCATGCCCAACGGCACGAAGGTGGACGTGGGCGGCCAGGCCTTCGGCGCCACCCTGCCCTCGCTGGGCGTCACCGAGGCCCTCGGCGTCATCGTTGCCCTGGTGGTGCTGTTCATCACCCTCGGATCCCTCATCGCCGCCGGGATGCCCATCGTCACCGCCATCATCGGCGTCGGGATATCGGCCTGCCTCACGCTGCTGCTCGCCAACTTCACCGACGTCAACTCCACCACCCCGATGCTGGCCGTCATGCTCGGCCTGGCCGTCGGCATCGACTACGCCCTGTTCATCCTGTCGCGGCACCGCGACCAGCTGGCCGACGGCGTCGATCCCGAGACCTCGGCCACCCGGGCGGTGGCCACCTCCGGATCCGCGGTGATCTTCGCCGGCACCACCGTCATCATCGCCCTGGTGGGGCTGTCGATCGCAGGCATCCCCTTCCTGACCGTGATGGGCATCTTCGCGGCCATCGGCGTCGCCCTGGCCGTGCTCATCGCGCTCACCATGCTGCCCGCCTTCATGGGCCTGATGGGCGCCCGGATGACGCCGAGGAAGCGCCGGGTCGGACGGCGGGCCAAGAAGCCCGCGAAGGGCGAGGGATCCCGCCCCGGCGGGATCTTCGGCTGGTGGGTGCGCGTCGTCACCAAGGTGCCGCTGGTCACCGTCCTGGTCGTCGTGGTCGGGGTCGGATCCCTGGCCATCCCGATGAAGGACCTCCACCTCTCCCTGCCCAGTGCCGCGGAGGACGCCGTCGGCACCCCCTCGCGCCAGACCTACGACGCGCTCACCGAGAAATTCGGCGAGGGGTTCAACGGGCCGATCATCGTCACCGCCGACATCGTCAACTCCGACGACCCGATGGGCGTCATCAAGGATCTCAAGAAGGACATCGAGGCCCTCCCCGGCGTCAAGCAGGTGCCCACCGCCCTGCCGAACCAGAACGCCGACACCGCGATGATCCAGGTGATCCCCGACACCGGCCCCTCCGACGAGGCCACCTCGGACCTGGTGACCCGGCTGCGCGACCAGCAGTCGAAGTGGCAGGACGAATATGACGTCGACACCGGCGTCACCGGCCAGACGGCCATCCAGATCGACGTCTCCGACCAGCTCGGGGGAGCTCTGGTGCCCTTCGGCATCTTCGTCATCGGCCTGTGCCTGGTGCTGCTGACGGTGGTGTTCAGATCGATCGCGGTGCCCATCAAAGCGACGGTCGGCTACCTGCTGAGCGCCGGCTCGGCGCTCGGCGTCTCCCAGCTGGTGTTCAACCGGGGGATCGGGTTGAGCATCATCAATATGGACAAGGCCGTGCCGATCATCTCCTTCATGCCGATCGTCGTGATGGGCATCCTCTTCGGCCTGGCGATGGACTACGAGGTCTTCCTGGTGTCGCGGATGCGCGAGTCCTACACCCACGGGATGGACGCCAAGGAGGCCGTCATCGACGGCTTCATCCACTCCGGCAAGGTGGTGACGGCGGCCGCCGTGATCATGTTCTCGGTCTTCGCCTTCTTCATCCCCGAGGGGATGAACGCGCTGCGCGAGATCGCCCTGGCGCTGGCCGTCGGCATCCTGGTGGACGCCTTCCTGGTGCGGATGACCTTCGTTCCGGCCGTTCTCACCCTGCTCGGCGACAAGGCCTGGTGGGTGCCGAAATGGTTGGATCGGCACATGCCCGTCCTCGACATCGAGGGTGAGGCCGTGACCCGCGAGGCCAAGCTCGCCGAATGGCCGACGGCGTCCCACACCGAGGCGGTGCACGGCGAGAAGCTGGCCGTTCACGGACTGTTCAGCGACGTCGACGCCCACGTCGAGCCCGGCGAGGTTCAGGCCGTGGTCGGGCCCACAGGGCCGGTGACCGGGCTGCTGCTGGCCCTGTCGGGCCGGTTGGCCCTCGACGAGGGAACCTGCCGGTCGGCCGGCGAGCTGCTGCCCGACCGGGCCGCGAAGGTGCGTCGGCTGGTGTCCTTCGTGGACGCCGCCGAGGCCGACGGCCTGGCGGGTCGGCTGCGCGAGGCGCTGCGCCCCGAGACCAGGATGGTGGTCGTCGACCACGCCGACCGGATCGTCGATCCCGACGACCGGGCGGCCCTGGCCCACCTGTGCGACAACGCCCGCAAGCGCGGGGCGACCGGGGTGCTGCTGGGTGCCCAGCGGGCCCGGCGGCTCGACTGGGCGCGGCCCGACGGGTTCGGCGACCTGGTCGCCACCGCGGCGCCCTACCAGGGCGGCCCGGTGCTCGGGGACGCGTCCCCGGAGGCCGTCGCGGCGCCGGCTCCCGGTGAGCCCGGCCGCCCCCAGGACTCGATTCCCGAGTCGCCGGACGAGGCGACCGCCGTCCGTCCCAGAACTGTTGACCCCTCCACTGAAGGGACGCGCTGATGTCACGCTTCTCAATGCCGCGCGCCGAGCGGTCGCACTCGACCATCACCCTGAGCATCCCGTCGGTGGTGGCCCTGATCCTGGTGCCCCTGCTGGTGGCCGCCGGGCTGATCGGCACCACCTGGAAGATGACCGACCGGCTCGGTCAGGTGAAGGCCGCCGTCGTGAATGAGGACGCCGGGGTCAAGCTCAACGGGCAGCAGGTGCCGCTGGGCCGGCAGCTGTCGGGTGGGCTCATCAAGTCCGACACCCAGACGACGGACGGGCGCAACATCGCCTGGGAACTCACCGATTCGAGCAAGGCTTCGGACGGGCTCAAGGACGGCACCTATGCGGCCGTCGTCACCATCCCGAAGTCCTTCTCGAAGGACGCGACGTCGTACTCGGCGAACAAGGCCGATGCCGCGAATTCGGCGAGGATCGACGTGAAGACGTCGGACTCGGCCCCGGTCACCGACACGACGATCGCCAGAATGACGGCTCAGGCGGCCGAGAGGGAGATGAACAAGACCCTCAACAGCCAGTATCTGGACAATATCTATATCGGATTCAACAAGTCGGCGAATTCGATGGTGTCCCTGGCGAAGGGAGCCAAGCAGTTGGACACCGGTGCCGCCGGGCTGAAGAGCGGGATCAATCAGTCCACGAACGGCGCCTACCAGCTGAACAACGGGATGAAGCAGCTGGACAAGGGTGGTCAGACGCTGGCGAGCAACGGGAGCCAGCTCACCACCGGTGTGAAGCAGCTGTCCACCGGGATCAACGCCCTGGACACGAACGGCCAGAAGCTGGCCGCGGGCGGCGATCAGTTGAATGCGCAGCTCAAGAAGCAGACGTCTGCGTCCGGTGACACCTCTCAGCTCGATCAGCTGAATCAGGGTATGAGTGGGCTGAAGACAGGGACTGCTGGTCTTGCGACAGGCCTCAGCAGATACCAGAAGGAGATGCAGAGCTATGGCAATGGGACGACTTCGATGCCCGACCAAGTGGAAGCCGGTGCGAAGCAGAAGTTCCTGGCGCAGTGCCAGGCCAAGACCTCGGATGAGCTGAAGACCCAGCAGAAGAGCCTGAGCGCTTTGAAGAGTGGATCTCAGCCGGATGCGTCCACGCCGTCCACGCCGATCGACAAGAGCACGGTGTGCAATCAGCTGTGGACCTATGTGTGGAACGGCCTGTCTGGACCTGATGGGCAAGAGATCATCCCGGGCATGAAGACCAGTGTGGAGGGCGGGTTCCAGGCGGGGACAACGGCCGCCGCAGAGAAGCTCGATCAGAAGGATCCAAATTCCGGAGTCTCCATCATGGGCCTGGCCAATCAGATGAGTTCAGTGTCCGCGAAGCTGCAGCCCGGCGTCAGCACGCTCATCACACAGCTCAAGTCGCTGCCCGCTCAGATGAAGCAGCTCCAGCAGGGAATCGCCCAGTACACCTCCGGGGTCTCCCAGTACACCGCAGGCGTGCACAAGCTGAATCAGCAGATGCCCACCCTGTCCTCCGGGATCTCGCAGTACGTCTCGGGGGTCGGGACGTTTGCCGACGGGGTGCACCAGAGCGCCCAGGGTGTCGACAAGTTCTACGACGGCCAGGTGCAGCTCTCCCAGGGCGCCACGAAGTACGCGAAGGGCGTCAACACCTTCTCCACCGAGCTCCAGAAGGGCTCCAAGCAGGTCCCGACCTACTCGGCGGCCGACCGGGAGAAGCTCTCCGATGTGGTCTCCACCCCGGTGAATGCGGACACCAACCCGATGGGCACCTCCGCCTGGGTGGTCTCCCTCATCGTCATCCTGGGCCTGTGGCTCGGCGCCCTGGCCATGTGGCTGGTGGCCCGCACCGTGCCGTCGCGGGTGCTGACCTCCTCGAAGTCCTCCCTCAAGCTGCTGTGGAGCTCCATGTCCACCGGCGCCCTGGTCACCGGGATCAGCGCTCTGGGCCTGACGATCATCGCGTCGCTGGCCACCGACCTGTCGGCTGGCCGCACCCTCGGACTGTTCGGGATGCTGCTCCTGGTCGGGGCGATGTGCCTGGCCGTCAACCACGCTCTGGCCGCCTGGTTGCACGCGGCAGGCCGGTTCATCTCGCTGCTCTTCTTCATCGTGGCAGCCGCCGTCGGACTCGTGAGCGCCGTACCGAAACCGATCAGTACGGTGCACAGCATCTCGCCGTTGAAACCCGCCATGGAAGGGGTGACCGCGATCCTGACGGGCAATGCGCCCAGTTTCGGATCCTTCGTCACCATCATCCTGTGGCTGGTGATCGGCGGGGTGGCGAGTCTGCTGGCGGTCAACCGGGCCAGACGCACCTCCGCCGCGAAGGTGGTGGGTCAGCTCGCCTGATCAAGGCCGGGGCCAGGGCCGCACCTGGGCCTGAGCCGGTCCATCTGCGAATGAGTTCTGCCACCACAGCGGCGCCGAGCGGATAATCCACCTCGAGGCCGTGTGGCGGCAGATCTCATTGCGGCCAGCCCAGGCCTCGGAACGAGTTCTGCCCTGACAGCCGGGCGGAATGGATAGTCCACCCCGCGGCCGTGTCGTGGCAGATCTCATCCCGGATCCCGGGCCCGACACCCCTCAGGCGGTGAGGGCCGGGATCCGGCGGGGCGTCCGGGAGGGCAGCGGGGTGAGGCGTCGCACCTGCTGGTAGAGCCCCTCGAAGGTGTCGAGGGTGCGGGCGAAGCCGTGGGGTTCCACGATCCGGTGCCCTGCCCGGGCCATCTGTCGGCGCAGACCGGGATCGCCCAGCAGGGTCGTGAGATGCCCGGCCAGGGCGGCGGCGTCGCCCGGCTCGTAGAGGAACCCGTTCTCGCCGTGGTGCACCAGATGGGGCAGCGCCATGGCGTCGGCGGCCACCACCGGCATCCCGGTGGCCATCGCCTCCAGAGTCACCAGGGACTGCAGTTCCGCGGTACCCGGCATCGCGAACACGCTCGCCCTTCCGTAGGCCTGCAGCAGCTCGGTACCCGGCACCTTGCCCAGGAACCGCACCCGGTCAGGGCCCAGGTCCAGATCGGTCGCCAGGCGCTCCCACTCGGTGCGTGCCGATCCGGCGCCGACGATATCCAGGCGTCCCGGCAGATCGTCGGGAAGCAGCGCCATCGCGGTGATGGCGTCCTCCAGATGCTTCTCCGGATCCAGACGACCCACGAAGAGCACCACGGGATCCCCGGACATCACCCGTGGGATGCGCCGGTAGCTGACCAGATCGACCCCGTTGGAAACTGCCAGACCCTCGATGCCGGTGTGGGCGTACATGAGGTCGACCGCCTTCTGCGTGGGCGAGGTGACCGCGTCGGCCTGGAGGTACACCTGCCTCACCCCGCGCCACAGCGCCGCGGCGGCCGCCGGGCGCAGGGCCGGCGGGCAGGGGAGGTGGTCGAGCACATTGGCGGGCATGAGGTGATTGGTGGCCACGATGCCGATACCGCGACGCCTGGCCTCCAGAACCAGCGCCCGGCCCAGGAAGAAGCCGCTCTGCACATGGACGGCGTCAGGCCGGGTCTCGTCCAGAAGCCTGCCCGCCTCGGCGCGCAGACCTGCCGGCACAGCCACCGGGAAGTCCTGGTATCCGGCGTAGCGGAAGGCGTGGAAGCGGTGGACGACCACTCCGGCCTCGTCGATCATCCGGCCGGGGGCGCCGACGGGCGAGGGGCAGGCCAGCTGGACCTCATACCCTCGGCCGGCCAGCCCCTGGGCCAGCCGCCGGGTGAACTGGGCGGCGCCGTTGACGGTGGGCGGGTAGGTGTCGGTTCCGATGAGGATCCTCATGATGCGTTCTCCATTTCTGCCGGGCTCGTGACAGGTGCGCCATTGCGGACGCCGGCCCGGCGGTAGACGTCGCGCACGGATGCGGTGAAGTGATCGGCGGTGAAGAGTTCGCGGGCACTCAGGGCGCGGCGGGAGACCTCGATGGCGGGCCCGGGGGACAGCGCCAGGTGCATCAGGGTGCTTGCCAGATCGCTGCCCGATTCCCCAGGACTGTGTTCCCCGAGGGCCGGGATCCCTGCCCCGGGTAGCCCGTCGGTGGCGACCAGACCCTCGGTCAGGGCCGGATCGCACCAGATGACCCCGCGTAGCGCGGTCACGGACTCGGCGATCGTCATGGGCTGGTTGTCCCAGCCGATGGAACTCAGCACGCTGACGTCGCTGCGCCTCAGACGGGCCGGGATCAGGTGATTCGGAAGGGCCCCCGCCAGCTGGATCCCGGGCCTGGCGTCGACCATCCGCGCCACCTGGCAGAACTGCGGGCCGGTGCCCACCATGTCGATCCGGAGGTTGTCGGGGCCGACGGCGTCCAGAGCATTCAGCGCGGCCTCGACGAACGGCACGACGCGCTTCTCGGGGGCGAAGCGCCCGATCCACAGCACCCGCAACGGCCCGTCGATCCTTGTCAGGAGCTCGGCAGATGGGTTCGGCGGTGCCGAGTTGGGCACGACGTCGACCCTCGGAAGGCCGGCCTGTCGCAGCCTGACGGCCTGATGGGCCGACGGGGAGACCACACGGTCCACCCGGCGGGCCAGAGTCAGGGTCATATTGCGCAGGGCCGAGTCGCCCGGGCGTTCCGCGAGGATGTCTGTGGTCGGTTCAAGGCCGGTGACGGCGCGGTGGAATCGCGGCCCGAGGCGTGCCAGGAGCCCCTGGACCGGGGCCTGCGTCTGCCAGAAGAAGGTGTGGACGGTCTCGACGGTGGGGATGCCCAGCTCCTGCGCTGCCTGGACGGCTGCCGCGACCAGCCCGAACTCGGAATGCAGGTGGACGACGTCGATGCGGTGGGAGACGAAGGCCTCCCGCAACCGGGCCCGCAGAGCCGCGGTATTGCGGACCACCGGCAGCCCCAGCCCGGGAAGGGTGACCGCGGCCCGGATCGGCATCGTGGTGACGCCGTCGCCCTCACCGAGGAGCTTGAGGCGCCGGCTGGGAGGGTTGACCGCCAAGACGTCGGCCACTCCGGCCAGCGCCCGCACCTGGTCGGCGTAGGCGTTCTCGGCACCCCCGAGGTGGGCCAGTGAGTAGTCCGAGACGACGGCGACACTCAGGTCGTGGTGCTGAGGATGGTGTGTCATGGCTTCCTCCGGAGGAGTCCTGGCGGTGTTATCGGTCTGAAATCGTGAGAGAGCGGCGACGCCGAGGGCCGCCAGGGCACCGCAGACGGTCATGCCCGCGATGACCGGGGCGCCGGCGTGGGCGCCCTCCCCGAGGGCGACCATCCCGAAGACGACCGCCACGATCGGATCGATGGTGGTCAGGGCTCCTACGGTCACCTCCGCCCGACCGGCCGCGTAGGCCTGCTGGACGATCGCCCCGCCGGTCACCGCGGCTGCGGCGATACCCGCCGCGGTGAGCAGCATCGGGGCCGAGATGAGCGCCTGCCCGGTGGCCAGCAGGGTGGAGGCGAGCTTCACCAGGGCGGCGGTGAGGCCGTAGAAGACCGCCCCGGCCGTGGCCAGTACCAGGGCCCGGTCGCGGGGGCGGGCCAGCCGGTGCGACGCCGCCAGTGCCAGCCCGACGACGGCGGCGACCGCGGCGATGACCCCGGCATGACCAAGGTCCGGAGCCCGCGGTGCGCCGGCATGGCTCGCCGCCAGGGCCGTGAATCCTGCCAGGCCGGTGATCGTCACCATGATCGCGACCCAGATGGCCGGCCGGGGACGGACTCCGTCGATCCGGCCGGCCAGCAGAGCCGACCACACGACCGCCAGCACCCCGACCGGCTGGACCACCGAGACCGGGGCCAGGAAGATCGCCGCGATGTTGAGCAGGGTTCCGGCGATGATGACCGCCATTCCCGCCAGCCAGCGTCGGTCGGTCAGCAGTGCGGCGATCTGACGCAGAGACATCGAGCCCCCATCGGGCTGTCCGGCGGTGACCGAACTGCGCTGCCCCACAGACGCATGCTGAACGACCGATCCCGCGGCCAGACCGAAGGAGCCCAGCGCGGCCATCAGGACGGCCAGGGCGACGGTGATCTGAGGGGTGATCGGGCTCATACCTGAAGCCAACCGTCCCGGCGGCGTCCTGCCATTGCGGCTGTCAGGCGAGGCGGGGTGGGGCCAGCCCGACAGTCGACCGTCGGGGACTCCCGACTCCAGATTCACGCAGGGGGCCCGAGAACCGGGCCTGTCGGCGCCTGCCCGGCATGAGAACTACTGCCGGGGACAACGGGTGACGGCACTTACGATGATCCGGTGCCGACCCGCCATGTAGTCCTCCTGTTCCCCAACCCGATGTCCGTCGAGCAGTTCCCCCGGCTCGCTCCGGTGTTCGCCGACGAGGGCCTGGACCTGCGCCTCGTCGATCATGGCGGTGATCCTGTCGACGACGGTGGCCAGGTCGAGGCAGGGGAGGTCGTCGGCATCATGGCGCCGCCCGCCTCCGCCATCGACGCCGCCACCATGGACCGCTATCCGAACCTGCGCGTCATCTCCACACCTTCGGTGGGCCAGGACCACATCGACGTCGCCGCCGCCCGGGAACGCGGCATCGCTGTGGGCAATGCCAAGGGCTACAACGCCGACGAGGTGGCCGAGTATGCGCTGACCGCGATTCTCACCCTGGTCAAGGATCTGCCACGGGCCACCGCCGGCACCCGGGCCCACGTCTGGGATGTCGGGCGCACCCATATGCGGATGCTCTCCGAGACCACCGTCGGTCTGGTCGGCTTCGGAGAGGTCGCCCGCCGGATGGTTCCGATGCTTGTCGGGCTGGGTATGCGCGTCGTGGTGTGGAACCGCTCCGACATCTCCCTCTATCCCGAGGCCGCCGACGTCAGCAGTCTTCCCACGACCGCGGAGGTGGTCAGGCAGGCCGACGTCCTGTCACTGCATGTGGCCCTCACCGACCAGACCCGCCACCTCGTGGATGCCGACCTGCTGGCACTGATGAAGCCCGACTCTGCGATCGTCAACACCGGCAGGGGAGGGCTGGTCGACACCGCCGCCCTGCGCGACGCGGTGGAGTCCGGGCATCTTCGCGGGGCCGTCCTCGACGTCCTGGCCGATGAGCCGCCCGACTGGCAGACCGAGCCGGCGGTCGGCGTCGACGCCATCGAGCTCACCCCGCACATGGCGTGGCTGTCAGAGGGCTCCCGCAATCGCGGCTTCGACACCGCCGCCAGGGCGATCGTGGACGCCGTCGGCGCCTGAGCGGCGCCGTCTACCGCCCGGTCGCTGGGTCCGGGGATCCCGGCAGAGTCGACTTCGGCGGGGACGGGAGCGGTTGAATGGGGGTGTCCGTCGGTTCAGGTTGGCTCGGGGTGTCCGTCGGTTCGGGCTCGCTGGAGGTCTGGGTGGGCTCGGGCCGGCTCGGGGTCGAGGGCTGGGTGGGTTCTGGTGTCGGTGTCCGGGTCTCGCTCGGCGTCGGCGTCGGGGTGGGGGTAGGCGTCCTCAATGTCTCCCGCTGGGTGTTGCCGTAATGCTTCCCCGACAGGTTCACCTTGTCGGGCTTCGGGAAGTCCTTGGCCGGCAGTCCCTTCATCGCCACCTTCATGTAGGAGGCCCAGGTGCGGGCCGGATAGGTGCCGCCGAAGAAGGTCGAGTCCCCGGGTGCCGCGTAGGGGTCCAGGTCGGCATTGCCGGAGTCACCGGCCACATACATCACCGCTGTGGAGATCTGGCGGGTGTAGGCCACGAACCAGGCCGAGGTGATGTCGTCCTTGACGCCGTTGGTACCGGTCTTGCCGGCGACCGGGTAGCCCAGGTTGGAGACGGCCGAGCCGGTGCCCTCGTTCACCACGTTCTCCAGGGCGTAGGTGGTGTCGTGGGCGATGTCCTTCTGGATCGTCTGCTTGCCCTTGGTCTTGGCGGTGTAGAGGGTCTTGCCGCTGGAGTCGGTGACCTTGGCCACCACGTGGCTCGGGACGTACTTCCCTTCATTGGCGATGGTGGCGTAGCCGGTCGCCTGGTCCAGCGGGCTGACCTCCGCCACGCCCAGCGGCATCCGGTTGTTGAGATCCCAGCCGGATCCCTTGGGGACGCCGGCGTCGTTGGCGGCCTTGAGCATCGCCTGGGGGCCGTTGTCGATCTGGGTCATCATGTCGACGAAGGCCGTGTTGATGGAGTCCTCGGTGGCCTTCTGCAGGGTGACGTCGCCGTACTGCTCGCTGAACTCGTTGCGGATCGGCACCGAGTCGCCCTGGGGGGTGAAGGTGTCGCCGTTGAGCTTGGATTTCAGGCTGAAGCCGTTGCGCATCCCGGCGATCACCGCATAAGTCTTGAAGGTCGACGCCGCCGGGCGGGCCTGCAGGGCCCAGCTGCGGGTCGAGGTGATGTAGTCGTCGCCTCCGTAGAGGGCCAGTACCTCTCCGGTGCCGACCTTCACCGAGGCGATCGCCGGGTGGAGGTTCTTGGCGCCGTTCTTGCCGGCATTGGAGCCGGCCAGCTTCTTGTACTTCTGACCGGTGGCCACCGCAGCCTTCTGCGCCGCCGGGTCGAAGGTGGTGGTCACCTTGAGACCGCCGCCGTTGATCTGGGAGTCGGTGAAGCCGTCGTCGAGCAGCTCGTTCTGCACCATCTTGAGCAGATAGCCGTTCGTCCCGCCCCACCGGTTGTTGATCGGCACCTCGGGGAAGGCGGGCAGCTTCCGGGAGTACTCGTCGTGCTCGGCCTGGGTGATGTTTCCGGCCTCGAGCATGCCGTCGAGGACGTAGCGGTAGCGGTTGAGCAGCCGCTCGCGGGCCTTGGCGCCGCCCGAGGGGTCGAACAGCGTCGGATTGTTGAGGATGGACGCCAGCACCGCCGACTGCGGAACGGTGAGCTTGGAGGCGTCGACGTTGAAGTAGGACTTCGCGGCGGCCTGGATGCCGTAGGCGCCGCGTCCGAAGTAGATCGTGTTGAGGTAGC
>OMJG01000537.1_pt1 | contig 27574 bp, 20 predicted proteins | sample 1646431 | NCBI WGS metagenome assembly OMJG01 (sample SAMN03771674, study PRJEB25209) | food metagenome | isolation source: Cotija cheese | place: Mexico:Jalisco,Michoacan | collected 2011-12-12
TGGTTCGTAGGTGATAGCGTCTTTCCTTGGACATGGGACTATCAAGCAGCGGCAGATGCAGCAAGTGGGGCATCTGATGCTACGAGTGCCGCAAGTGGGGCTGCAGATGCTGGAGCAGAAGCAGTTAAAACTGTCTTTGGTTTAAGCTATGCCTATGGTGAGGAGCCTATGCCGGTACTCGATTCAGCGCCGGATTGGTTCAATAGCCTCATGCAAGTCTTCATGCCAAATATGGAAGTTGCTCTCTTTTTCCAAAAATTCATGGTCTTCTTTGAACTTGCATTAGCAGCATGCTTAATCGTCGGCTTGTTCACATGGTTGTCAAGTGCCGTAACAATCGTACTAGTCATCACATTCTGCTTATCTGGTATGTTCTATTGGGTTAATATATGGTTTATCTTTGTGGCATTTGCTCTGATGAATGGATCTGGACGAGCATTCGGTTTAGATAAATGGGTAATACCTTGGATACAACAAACACTTGGAAAATGGTGGTATGGAGTTCCTAAATCGCGATACGGCGAGTAAGATAATCTACATGATAACTACCTGATCATTTTTAGTAAAAGAAACTAACAACTGTTCAATCAAAAGTTCAATCAAACAAATGATTCTAGGTCATAATCTTCTACCAAAAGACATAGGGTGGTTCTAGTTTTGCGATTATTGTTTAATCCTACAAACACTTTTAGGGTACAACAAGGATCATCAAAACTACCAAACTACCCTATTTTTGATGTACTATCCTCCTATTCGTGCTATTATTAACCAATAAAGTCTTCCATAAAATGAACACGTTTAGTGTTGCACGATTAGAGCAATCATTAACTCACTTGTTAATAGATAGGAGTGAAACGAACGATCATTTTCTTGATCGTTTCACTAATGAACCGTAATAGAAAACTCATTTTTATTTCATTATTAGTTGCACAAGGTGTCGTGATTGGTCTGTTTGAAAATATGATTCCCTTTCCATTTGCTGTCGCTCCAGGCGCAAAATTAGGACTTGCCAATTTAATCACGATGATAGCTATTTTCACAATGCCTAAAAAGCAAAGCTTCTTTTTAGTATGGTTACGTTTGATTCTGACGACACTCTTAGGGGGAACATTATCAACATTCCTTTATAGTATGAGTGGTGCTATGCTTAGCTATTTTGCCATGCTCCTGGTGAAGAGTTTAGGGCCAAAGCGTGTGAGTATTATTGGTATCAGTGCAGCAGGTGGTTTCTTCCATAATGTTGGCCAATTATTAACAGCAGCTGTGATTGCAAAAACATGGACCGTCATGCTCTATTTACCAATGTTATCTCTAATTGGCATCTTATCCGGTATTGCTATTGGCATTGCTGCAAACTTTTTATTACAACGGGTCTCAACCTTAAAAGAATTTAGGGAAGCTTACACAGTAGAACAGCAACACGCCGCTTCAGCAAAATTTCTAAGAAATAATTGATTATTATTTATTAAAGGAGAAAAATATGGACTTACATCCAATGTGGCGCGACTATAAAGATTTAGCTCCAGAGTTGATCCAAGTCCATCAACTCATGAAAGACTCGATAAACTTACAAGATAATCCCGTTCAACCAGTTTTGTTAGACTTGATTGGTGCTGGAGGCAAATTATTACGTCCTGCTTATCAATTGTTATTGTCTCGCTATGGTCATGATAATGATCGCAAAAAGGCAATATCGATAGCTGCTGCTATCGAAATGCTCCATACTGCTACTCTCATTCATGACGATATAGTTGATCAAGCAAGTACTAGGCGAAAGAAACCAACAATTAGTGAACAATTTGATAATGTCACTGCGGTTTATGCTGGCGATTATCTTTTCGTGGTCTGTTTTAAACTAATGTCTAAATATGCTAGTTCTATGAAGAGTTTGCAGTTAAACTCGATTAGCATGGAAAAAATTCTTTTGGGTGAGCTTAATCAAATGAAAGAGCACTATAATCTAGATATTACAATCAACGATTACCTTGCTACCATTACGGGCAAAACAGCTGAACTCTTTTCACTTAGCTGTTTCATCGGCTCCTATGAAAGCGGTACAAGTCTCCGTTTTGCTGAAAAATCCCGTGACATTGGGAAGAATATCGGTATTGCTTTTCAAATGGTGGATGATATTTTAGATTATACACAAACTAGTTCAACTATTGGAAAACCAGTTCTAGCTGATGTGAAACAAGGAATCTACTCCCTTCCTTTAATATATGCTATGGAAAGTGGCGATGAGCGGCTTTTAGCGTTATTACACCAAAAAGATAAATTGACTGATATAGAAGCTCAAGAACTGTTAGGTCTTGTTCATCAACTTGGTGGTGTTAAAAAGGCACAACAGATGGCAAGTTCTTATACTGAGATAGCCTTAAAGCAAATCTCCCATTTACCAAACGATGCTCTTCATACAAGGGAAACTCTATCTAAGATTACAAAGCAAATTTTGTATCGAAAAAATTGAGGAAATAACAGTCCTAGTTTATGTCATTTATCTGGTTTATGTCATTTATCTAATTATGTCATTTATCTGGTTTATGTCATTTATCTAATTATGTCATTTATAATGTAGCATTTCTAACCATACAAAAGAGGAGGTCGTGATTCTGTTATCACGACCTCCTCTTTTCTTTATTAGTCACTTCTATTCATTTCTATCACTTATAATCTAGTGATAAATGTCCATTGACTGTTCACGTCTATTGGTGTTACTCATTTGTATTTGTATCCGTCTCACTGTTGTCCGTCTTTTCGGTCCAATCCTTATTATAATACAAATCAAACACTTCATAAGCAACCGACTGTGCCAATGTTTCGATACTTGTGTCTTCGCTTTGATAAGGAATTACTACTGAAATCACAAATTCTGGATCATCATATGGGGCATATCCTACAAATGTTGAGTTGATTACAGAATCGCCTTTATGTTCTTCTAATGGGCCATCATAGAATGCTTCTGCAGTACCTGTCTTACCCGCAACATCATGATTAAAATTACTAAAATCGCCTCTAGCAGTCCCTTGACTCCCGTGGGTCACGAGATGTAGTCCTGCTTGGACCCGTTCAATCTGATCTTGTGTAGCTCCGATGTGATTCATCACATTTGGTTGGATAGCTGTCTGAATGCCACCTAAACCGCCGTCCTCGCTAGTTCCTCGAATAGCTTTCACTAAACGTGGTGAGACACGAACCCCGTCATTGGCGATTGTTGCCATGTATTGGGTGATTTGCAACGGAGTATAGAGATCATATTGTCCATAAGCAAAGTCCAAAGCATAGAATGTTTCCCGCGATTGTCCTTGGTAACCAACAGATTCATTAGGAAGATCTATACCAGTTCTGACTCCCAAACCAAACTGAGCGTAATACCCTCTCAATTTATCAAACACAACTGGATCTATATTCAAGGTTCCACCTTTTTTATAGGTGTTTTGCCCGCCCATTCTCATGGCTAGTTTCATCATATAAACATTTGAAGATCTTTCCAGGGCAGTTAAGTCGTTTAGTTCGATTGATCCGTTACGGTTAAATATAGAGCTCTTTGGTTGTGACCCTTGAAATTGGAGAGGTTCATCAACCATCGTGTTATCATCTAGAGTAATCACATTGTCCATATATCCCGCTAACACAGTCGCTGCCTTGATAGCAGAACCCATTCCATAACTGGTATTAGCAGTCCCTAAAGCATCATCAGTGATTTCATTTGTTAACCTACCATCCTCAAAACCTTTTTTCTTACCGACCATGGCATAGACATCACCATTTTTAGGATTCATAGCTGTTATATAGACTCTATCGGCTAACGGACTTTTTAATTCTATCAAAGCATTTGTAGCTATTTGCTCAACTTGTCGTTGAAAATCGGAATTGATGGTTAACAACAAGTTGTCGCCTTTCTTACCTTCATAAACTTCCTCAGTTGTCACTACTTCATTTGCCGTATTTGTCGTGCTTTTAACTTGCCGTTTCGTTCCAGCTAAAACATCTTCATATTGTTTCTCGAGATAACTACTTCCGATCCGGTCGTTTAAGGAATAACCTTTACTCAATAATTCTTTCACACGATCTTCTGGGAGACCAGTTTGCTCATTCGTAACTTTCCCAAAAATACTACGCAGTAAATCATCTTGAGGATATTCGCGATCCCAATCTGTTGCGACTGAGATACCACTCATCTGCGCTAAATGCTCATTAACGACCGCGACTTCTTCCTCAGTTACACCATCATTTTTGAGAGTCACAGTGGCAAGGGCAGATGCCTGATTCATTTTTTTAAAGATAGCTACAGCAATAAGATCGGTCCCGCCATAACCGATATCTTCTTCCTTAATCGTTTCTAACTGCTTTTCATACAAATCTCCACCTGTTAATGACTTTGCACTTTTTGGTGTCCTCTTAGCTAATTCATCGGGATTTGAAGCAGCCCAGAAATCTTTGCGATCCCTTTCTGTGACATTGTCGGTATCAATTGTTACAAACTTGCTTAGTTGTGTCGCTATATCAATCATCTCTGATGGTGATTGGTCAGTTAACCTAGTATAAGTGATTGATTTTTTGGCTTGGTTTCCAACCAAGACATTTCCCAAACTATCATATATCAATCCTCTTGGAACGGATAAAGATGTTGTGGTAGTTTCTGTTCTCTTTACTAGAGCATCGAATTCGGAGCCTTTGACGATCTGCAAGTAACTCAGACGAATGATTAAGATCGAAAACGACAGAAATACGATTACAAAGAGCAGGTTCAATCTAAATGGAATATGTGACGCTTTTTTATCTTTTGGATTCATAATGGACATACTCTACCTCTTTTATCTTCTGTTTCCTCGTAGTACACAGTATACCAAAAAATACTATTGGATGTGATAAGAAGTTTTTTCTTTATCGAAAAATTAAACCTCACTCACTCCAGATATCTGCTTACTGATTATTTTAGAAATAACTTCAGCTATTTTCTCTAGCTATTTTCTCTAGCTATTTTTCTCCAGATGTTAACTTCAGATAGCAAGAATACTATGAACTAACACTACAAAATAAAGTTACAATACAGTCACCTTTTCTATGCTATACTGAGAGATATACTGAAAGGAACGATATGATGAATTTTAAAGCATTAAACTTATTACCAGAGTTACAACATGCAATCAGTGATCTTGATTTCTATGAAATGACTCCAATACAAGAAATGGTTATTCCCAAAATACTTAACAACGAAAGTGTTATTGGTCAATCAAAAACGGGAACTGGAAAAAGTCATAGTTTTTTGATTCCTTTGATCAATCACATCGATGCTAGTGAACCAGTTACTCAGGTCATAATCACATCCCCAAGCCGTGAATTAGCAACACAACTTTTTGCTATGGCGAAAGATTTATTGAAATACCTACCTGATATCAAAGCAACCCTAGCCATTGGTGGGACTGATAAGGCTAAACAGATTAACCACCTGATGAAGACGCAGCCTCACCTAGTCATTGGAACACCTGGTCGGATATATGACTTGATGAAGGAGAACGCTTTACTCACTCAATCTGTTTCGTATTTTGTGGTAGACGAAGCTGATATGACACTCGACATGGGCTTTTTAAAATTGGTGGACGATATTGCTACGCGGCTTTCAACAGATCTGAAAATGTACGCGTTCAGTGCAACTTTACCTCAACAGCTGATGGTATTTCTAAATAGATATATGGCACACCCTGATATCATAAAAGTCAATACAGAGAATCTAATTTCAGATACAGTGACTAGTTACTTAATCAATGTACGATCTCAAAACGAGACAGCACTCTTGTATGATCTCTTGACACTAGGTAATCCATACCTAGTCTTGATATTTGCAAACACCAAACAACGTGTCGATGATGTGCATAAGGCCCTAACGGAGAGAGGTCTTACCGTTGCCAAGATTCATGGCGATATTCCCGCAAGAGAACGACGTAGAACTATGAATCGCGTTAAACAATTAGAATTTCAATACGTTGTCGCCACGGATCTCGCGGCTCGTGGTATTGACATTCCAGGAGTTTCTGAGGTTATCAATTTAGATGTTCCCAGAGAATTAGAGTTTTTCATCCACCGGGTCGGTAGAACTGGAAGACAGGGCGTCGAAGGCACAGCCATAACTTTTTACCATCCTGACCTTGAACTCGCTATTTCAGCTCTTGAAAAAAGAGGAATTAGTTTTGAGGAAGTAACTTTAAGGAATGGTCAACTAGTATCGGTTGATACACGGCATAAAAGAGAGCGGCGAAAAAGAGCTACTACTGATGAAATCGGTACACAAACCCGAGGGTTTATCAAAAAGAAAAAGAAAACTATAAAACCTGGCTATAAACGTAAAATCAAGGAACAAATCAAAAAAGAGAAACGCCAAAATAGACCTTCTAAATAACTAATCAACCACTGAGTCATCACGTTTATCATTATTTTTTAAAAGGTAGGAACATATTGAAGGGCTACGACATACTGGATTGTCGTAGCCCTTTATCTATATATTTGTGCTATTTAGCAGTGACATATTAGTCGTTAAACAGTAGTCGTTACATACGACCTCTTCACTAACCAAAATCTTTTCAAACAGTAACTATAACTTATAGCCAAGATAATAGTAAAAGCAATGGTAGCTACTATAATATAAGCTAAAGTACAAGAATATAAGCTAAAGTACAAGAATATAAGCTAAAGTATAAGCCGAGATACAAGCTATGCTAAACTCTATTGTAAACCTTAAGATACATTTCTTTTGGTGATCTTAAATGTTCTATAAGTTAAATACAGTATCAAGGCAGCTCCTATAAAAACACTAGAGAATGTCGAAAAATGGGTACTTTCTAAAATGGCCATGACGCACACTGGCATGATGCTCAATACACTAGTTAACCTTCTAAACGCATTTGGAGCTATCATAATTCCCATCGAGGTAGCTACAATCATCACCAAAATACGATAGAACCATTGTATAACAAGCATCATCAAACAACAAAAGAGATACAGTATCGCCATATAGAAGAAGAAATAAGCATAACGTAATTGAACCGTTGCTTTTATAAATTGCTGTAATACTTCCGTATTCAGTGGACTGATCTCTTGATAATCTAGTAACATGGTTGTATCCATCCCGGCTATTTGCATATGATGTCTTGTCATATTCACTGTTAATAGCCCAGAAGAAGAATTCGTCACTGGTGGTTTACTCTGATCCGTTACCGTCAGAACAAAAGTGTCAGAGTAAAATACAAAAGGTTTTTCCCCATCTAATAAGGTAAGTTCTGAATCATCGTTCAATTCAAAAGCTGGAACTGCCGTTTCTAGTTGTCTAAGGTCTGTTCCAAATTGTTTTAATAACAACCAACCATCAAAGACTAGTGGTAACATCGAAATAAAAGCTAACAAAAAAAATATTTTGCGGTAAGTTGGTTCCTTCATCCGCAACGTTGTATTTAATTTTTGTGGTTCAAATAATAGGACTTTAATTAGATTCAGCATGATCCCGTTCCCTTCTTCTCTTAAGTGTATGATACTTTTTAAGAAGGTGCAATCTATAATTACTACACCAAACAAGACTTTAATAATTCTCCTCATTCTTCGCTTATTGTACGCCAAATAGTATACTAAAAAGAAGAGGCAACTATTTCCATAATAGACAGTAGACATATTTTAAGCTAAACTAATATGGAAAATCAAATGTGATCAAAGGAGTGTTTTGACGTGGCTACAACTGAACAAAAGGTACTTATTACTTTATTTGGAGCGACAGGGGATTTAGCTGACAGAAAACTATTTCCTGCTTTATTCAAATTATACAAACGTCACATCTTACAGGACCATTTCGCAGTTATTGGTACCGCCAGAAGGCCATGGAGCGATGAAAAAATCAGAGAAGTCGTATGCGAATCAATTGATTCCTTAAGTGACGATGATCAACAAAAAAAGGAGTTTGCAAGTCATTTTTACTACCTTTCACATGACGTCACTGACAGTTCTCATTATCATGTGTTACATCGTCTGACAGATGAACTTGATCAAAAATATAACATCTCAGGCAATCGTTTATTTTACTTAGCAATGTCTCCAAGTTGGTTTGGAGAAATAGCTCGTCAACTCGTTGAACATCACTTTAAAGACGTTTCTGGATACTCAAGACTGATTATTGAAAAGCCTTTTGGGAAAGATCTCCTTTCCGCCAAAGAATTATCTGAGACATTGACTACTTATTTTGATGAGAAAGAGATTTTTCGCATCGACCATTACTTAGGTAAAGCTATGGTTCAAGATTTGCTACCTATTCGTCTAGCCAATCCACTGCTAGAGAGCGTTTGGAATAGTGATTTCATTGATCACATTCAAATTACCCTATCTGAAAGCGTCGGCATTGGAACGCGTGGTGGTTATTATGACCAAAGTGGTGCTTTAAGAGATATGGTCCAAAATCACTTATTACAGCTGTTAGCTATCGTTTCTATGGACATTCCAAAAGACTATTCCATGGCAGAGATCAAAGCATCAAAACAAGCTGCTTTCGACGGGTTAAAACCGTTGACTAAACAAGAAGTTGAGACCCAAGTCGTCACAGGCCAATATTCTGGCTATCGTTCAGAAGATCAAGTCGACCCAGCGTCAACAACAGAAACATTTATTGCCATCAAAACGTTTTTGAAATCACATAGATGGGCTAATGTGCCGTTTTATCTTCGAACTGGTAAAAAAATGCACTGTAAGAATTCGACTATCTATATCCAATTCAAATCGACACCCTCACATCAGTTATCAGATGATGCTAAGCCAAATTACCTTTTGATCGAAATTGATCCAAGTGAAGCCTTAACATTAAACTTCAATATGAAAGATAACATCAGTCAGGAAAAGCCAACTTTCACATCTATTCCGTTAACCACAGAGGCGGACAAGCTAAAGGACTACACACCTGAAGCATATGAACGTTTAATAGAAGAGTGCTTGAATAACAATGATGTCAATTTTACAACGATGCCAGATTTAGAAGCTACTTGGCGTTTTGTAGATGCTATACAGTCTGCTTGGGAAAAAGATAGTTCTACCCCATCTGAGTATTTACCAGGCACTTTTGGTCCAACAGAAAGTGATGCCTTACTCACAAACGATGGTCGCCATTGGTATAACTGTGACTAACTTATGACTAACTTAACTGATAAAAGGTATTATCAAGATAAAAAGAGAAAAAATCGATTGGGTCGCTGATCCAATCGATTTTTTCTCTTTTATATGACCTATGACATATATTGACATATGTTAAAAAATGTTTTTTACTCTTTAACAGAAAATACAAGTGAGAAAGATTGTTCTAACCTCTATCAGGATGCTGTTTCAGCAACTCTAATAAATCAGTTACGAGTCCTTTTCTTTCCTCACTCGTATCCACCTTAGCACCGCTAGCTAATGGGTGTCCTCCTCCATTATACTTTTCTGCAATTTTATTGATGACTACTCCCTTAGAACGGATACGGCAACGGTAAGTTCCATCACGTTGATCAACAAAAACAACCCAGACGCGTATAGAGTCGATTCTACCTATCATTGGCACTACTTGACTCGTCTCATCTTCACTGACTTTAAACCGTCTAAATATAGAATCAGTTAACGTTATAGTCCCTAACCCTTCTGGAGTAATGTCTAAATGTTCGTAAGCCCATCCCATTAAACGGCTAACGTTCAGTGGAATTTGATCAAGCTCTCTCCCAATTTTGGCAATATTAGCACCTGTTGCAACTAACTTAGCTGCAGCAAGAAATGTACTTTCCTTAGTGGCATCATATAAGAAACGTCCCGTATCTCCAACAATTCCACTATATAGCAGACTGGCGGATTTTTCATTCAAGGGTAACTTACCATTGCTTGCTTCACTCAATGACACTATCATCTCACTGGTACTACTTGCTGTATCTTCTACCCATGAAATATCGCCATATTGATCATTATCGGGGTGATGATCTATTTTTATAATGCTTTCCGCCAAGCTATACCGTTGATCATCTATACGGGGTTGATTTGCAGTATCTAAAACAATCACGAGAGCTTGTTGAAAGTGAGCACGTGTTATTTCATCCTTACGAACACCTAAAAAGGACAGACTTTCAGGGACTTCTCCTACCGTATACACCGTTTTTTGCGGAAAACCACATCGAATCATCTCTGCCAAACCACCTTGCGAGCCAATAGCATCTGGGTCTGGCCTAACATGTCGATGAATAATAATAACATCATATGATTCAATTTTTTTGATAATGTCTTCAAATAGATCTTTAGTCATTTCTTTCTCCATTCTGTCTATCTAGCAATCAATTGGCAACTAACATATGACTTCGCATAGATGACGTTCCCTACTGTCGCCACCGCATCTATCTTTAAAGATTTGCGTGATTCATTCAGCTCAGTCATCGTGATCTCTACCTCTGAATCAATCTGAACCATCTTGAAATAATGCAAATGAAGACCATCGATCACGATATCCGCACTATGAACCTGATGCACATATTCTCTAACTGCAAGTGATACCACTTCACAGAGAACTCCAAAAGAAATCGTTCCCATTTTATTTGTCATTTGAGGATTTACTTGATAAATAAACTTTATGTCATTATTATCTGTTGTCTCTGTCGACAAAAACTCTGCCACTTGGTCTTCAATCGTATCAACTGTTTGAGGTTGTCGCTGTGCCAGTTGCATAGCCTTCATGACATCTTCTCGTGTAAGTATCCCCAAGAGTCTCAAATCATCTGTGACAACCGGAACTAATTCTAGGCTATTCCAAATCATAGTATGCGCCACACTTGCAACAGAACTATTTAAACCAGTGTATGAGGCATTTTTAGTCACTAAACGTTCAAGTAACATTTTATCTGGTTTATTGACGGTATCCTTTGCTGTAATAACCCCAATCAATCGACCATCATGGTGAATAACTGGAAAACGTGAATGACCCGTTGCCCTACTTAATGCCTGATAATCATTGACGGTACCAGTATCATTTAAATAAGCTGTGTGTTCGATTGGAATAAAGATGTCTGATACTTTCATCACTTTCTTTTTGATCAATTGATTGGTCATTGCTTTATTTAGAATTGAAGCAACCGTAAAGGTATCATAAGTAGTACTAATGACAGGAAGTTTCTTCTCATTCGCTAAATCAATCAAATCTTGATCTACCCCAAACCCACCAGTCACCAAAACAGCTACATCATGTTTTAATGCCTCAAGCTGAGCCTCTTTCCGATTCCCAATGATTAAGATAGCATCTTTAGAAAAATACCGTATCATCGCACTGATAGTCATCGCACCGATAATAAATCTGCCTAAGGATTGGTCAACTCCTGCTTCGCCTCCCAGAATATCGCCATCAATAATGTTTGCGATTTCCCGAAAAGTCAAATGCTCAAAACGATCATTAGCCTTTTTTTCAATCCTAATCGTGCCAACACGTTCAATTGTCGATACTAAGCCATCCTCTTCAGCTTGTTTGATAGCACGATATGCTGTGCCATCACTCATATTCATTTGACGTGCTACAGATCGAACAGATATTTTTTCTCCCACCGGAAGTGAAGCAATATAGTCTAATAATTGTTGGTGTTTTGACATCTTTTTAACTCCTTCAAGTTTTACATTGAACTGTACTATTATTCTAATGAATATCTGTTACAATAGCAATGAAATCCATCGTTTCAATCACCAATCTCTTAGACATTAAATCACAGCAATGGCTCAGATCTTTTGGGAAGTGTTCGTGTCATCGACACACTAACACCTAATAATCGCACTCCCATAGTCGTATCACAGTGATCATCCAACAATTGTTTAGCTACCATATAGAGCTCTGTTGCCGTTTTACTGCCCGCTATAAGGCTCATTCTAAATGTTTTAGTGGTGAAATCTTTATACCTAATTTTTAAAGTTAATACTTTTGGAAAGGTATGTCTACTCTTTAATTCCTCTGCTATTTGCTGAACCATCTGGTTGATTTCTTGATAGCAAGAGTTGATATCGTATAAAAGAGCCCCATAAGTTCGTTCTTTTCCAATAGATTTTCTCTCCCTAATAGGAGTTACAGGTCTATTATCTATACCTCTAACTTTGAAATAAAGTGAACTCCCCTGTTTCCCAAATATATTAACTAGTGTTTCAAATGAAAGATTATAAAGATCCTCCCCTGTAAAAACATTCATAGCCTTAAACTTCTCAGCAGATTTTGCTCCTACCCCATGGTATTTTTCTATAGGTAACGCCATTAAAAATTGATGGGCATTCTCTGGTGTTACCACCGTTAGGCCTGCAGGCTTTTTATAGTCACTACTTAACTTGGCGATAAATTTGTTATAAGAGACTCCTGCCGAACACGTTAGTTTTAGATCATCCCAAATATTTTGCTGGACAATCCGCGCTACCTTTATAGCACTTTTTTCCGTTATTTTATTCTCTGTGACATCAAGATAAGCTTCATCGACCGAAACAGCTTCGACTAAATCGGTAACTGCTTTAAAATGCTCCCTGACCTCTTGACTAACTGCTCTATAATAAGACATTCGTCCTGGAATAAAGACTGCCTTTGGACACCTTTCATATGCTTCTTTTGAACTCATAGCTGAATGAATACCATATTGTCTAGCAACGTAATTACAGGTAGCTACAATACCCTTGCCATTCGTATCCTTAGGGTGCTTGGAAATTATAACAGGCTTATGCTTTAGTGATGGATCATCTCGGACTTCTATAGATGCAAAAAAAGCATCCATGTCAATATGAACGATTTTTCGCGTAGTATCATTATAAGGATCATCAAAACGCATAATACCATAGCGATACAATTCCATCCCCCCCCTTTTGTTATAACAAAAAAGCCGGAAAATGTTCCGACTTTTAAGTATCACTCCGATAGTAGTTAGATTTTAGCTAGAAAAGAACTAAATATTGTTACAATAATTCTTTAAAATCTTGATCCCTAAGATCTGGTACGTTGAACACTTGGTAATTCAATGCCACAAAATCAAATAAATCTGTTTCTTTGATATTATTCACGAATACTGCGCGTTCTAAATAACCGATAGGTATCTGCTTGCGCCAACAAAAGCTCAGATATTGTAAGATCAAGTCTGCTGATACCGAACTATAACCGTCATGATTAAATTGACTTGCTTTAGTGATTGCCCAGTTTTTAAGTTCTGGATACAAGTGACTTAATTGTTCAGGTGTTACATTATCAGTCTCTTTCATGGGAATCATCCTGTAAGGCTGATTCATCTCCCGATTCTTCAACCGGTTCAACGACCTCTTCGACATCTGCTTCGACGTCATCTTCGGTCAATGTATTAGTTTCATTATTATCATCTTCAGTTGGTGTTAGAGAAGCTTTTTCAATAATTTGACGGATGGCATTTCTTTCAAACGTCAGAAAAATTCCTTCACAATCTAACACGACGGTTTTCTCATTGACTTCATCGATCACTCCGTGTAAGCCACCAATTGTCATCACTTTGTCGCCAACACCCATACTTGACAACATATCTCTAGCTTCAGTGGCTCTTTTCTTTTGTTTGCGAATCACAAACCAATAAAAGACAAAAAAGATCCCACCATACATTAAAATCGTTATTAAAATATTACTATCCATAAGTCTAATCTCCTCACCGTTTTTGTTACTAGCATAGCTATCATTAACAATACATGGTGTATCTCCCGTTGTTCTCTTATCGCTTTCTTATCAATAACTTTTTGCGATGTAACCGAGACGTTACTAAGATATCTAACTGAAATATCCCAATGAAATATCTATACAAAAAAAGAATATCTAGATTACCATGAGTGGATAAATGTCTTATAATTACAGCATGCCATGCTCTATAAGTGTACCATAAATCTTGATTTGAATCAGTTAAAAATTCTTGGCATTTTCGGCATTTAAGCCATATTTTTCGTAAAATTCTTCTTTGAAATCTAAGAGGCGATCATTTTTAATTGCTTCCCTGATTTGTTCCATCAAATGCAATAAAAAGTGCAAATTATGGATGGTTGTAAGACGGAGTCCAAATGTTTCATCTGCCTTAAACAAATGTCTAACATAAGCTCTACTATAGTTTTTACATGTATAACAATCGCACTCAGCATCAATTGGGGCAAAATCACGTTCATATTTAGCATTTTTAACCACTAGTCTTCCTGAAGATGTCATACAAGTCCCATTTCTGGCTATTCTTGTTGGCAGAACACAGTCAAACATATCGATACCATTGATGACGCCTTCAATCAAGGCATCTGGAGACCCCACTCCCATAAGATACCTAGGTTTATGTGATGGCATGAGGGGTGTCAAGTAGTTGAGAACCTCATACATTTTTTCTTTAGGCTCTCCAACCGATAAGCCTCCAATTGAATAACCTGGAAAATCCAAAGATAGCATGTCATGTGCATGCTGTATGCGAAGGTCTTTATAGCCACCACCTTGTAGGATTCCAAATAAGCCTTGTTTAGGATTGTCCCCATGAGCAATCAACCCTCTTTCAGCCCAGCGAGTGGTTCGTGCAATTGACTTTGCCATATAGTCGTGAGTTTCATCAAATGGTGGGCATTCATCAAGACTCATAATTATGTCTGCGCCAAGTTTTGTTTGAATTTCTATTGCCTTTTCAGGAGATAAAAACATTTTTGAGCCATTGAGATGGTTCCTAAAATGGACTCCTTCTTCTACAATATGACGATTGTCACTTAAAGAAAAAACTTGATAGCCACCTGAATCAGTCAAGATACCTTGATCCCAATTCATAAAGCGATGCAAACCGCCCGCCTCGGCAACAATATCAGGACCAGGTCTTAACCATAAGTGGTAGGTATTGCTTAAAATCACTCCTGCTCCCATTTGTTTTAATTCTTCTGGTGAAACAGCCTTAACCGTGGCTTGTGTCCCCACAGGCATAAACATTGGTGTTTGAAAAGTACCATGAGGCGTGTGCAATTCACCTAAACGTGCCCCAGTTTGCTTGTCTGTTTTTGTCAAAGTATAGCTAATCGGTTTATTAGACATTCGATTGATCGTTCCTTTCCCTAAAAAAACTGTTGGAGGTAACCTCCAACAGTTTTACTCACACTCTATATTACCTTAGGCTAACAGGTTTGTCTATGATTTCTCCTAGAATGACTGCTCGCTTCATCCCGGTTAGCGCTAGCCTTTTTTCTTTAGTGACATGCTTGGTAACCGAAGTAGCTCGCTTTGGGTAACGAGATGCTTTAATTCCACTTGTTTGAGCAGTTTCTGTTAAGGCGGTCGTCACCTCTGGGTGATCCGTTCTCATTTTATGAGCTAATCGATCAACTTGAGATTTTAAAACACGATAATCGACTGTTTTTTCCTTCAATGAGTGATCAATTGCTCTGATTTGTTCCTTTTCAATGACCGAAAGTTTAATATTATCCCAGTCGATTTGGCGAAAAGAAGCAAGAATAGCGTTGACATCCTTTATGATTTCTTTCTTACTGTTCGGAATCCCCTTTGTTTCAACCCCATTTTGTTCAGCAAATAATCGACTTTTCGCTTCTACCTTATGGTGATCAGTGAGGTGCTTAGTCTTGTTTTGTGACGGTTTAACCATCTTTTTTTGCCTATTCCGCTTTTGTTCAACACGACTAGCTGCAAACTTAGGTTCCTCTTCTTTCTCATTGGCCAAAGAAGTGACCTTTAAGGATCCGTTTTTATCTGATTGCTCATTATCAAACAGCGAATGTTGTCTATCTCTGGACTTAGCTATTGAATTTTTGATGACTACGGCCCCAATCAATACATATAACACAATGGAAATAAGGGTTCCCATTAGCGATCACTTTCCTTCAAATCTTCCCCGGAAATAGAATTTCTCATTTTAGTGTCTGATTCAAGATTTTCTAGTTTGTAGTAATCCAACGCCCCTAAATTTCCTGATTTTAGCGCTTCAGCGATTGCTAATGGGACTTGAGATTCTGCCTCAACAACTTTCGCTCTCATCCGTTGAACTTCTGCGATCATTTCTTGTTCCTGAGCAACGGCCAAACTACGCCGTTCTTCTGCTTTTGCTTGCGCAATTTTTGTGTCGGCTTCTGCTTGATCGGCTTGTAATTTAGCACCTATATTACGACCAATATCAACATCCGCTATATCGATCGATAGAATCTCAAAAGCAGTCCCAGAGTCTAAACCTTTATTAAGGATCGTTTGAGAAATAGAATCTGGATTTTCTAAGACACTCTTATGTTTTTGAGCAGACCCAACCGTCGTAACGATACCTTCACCAACCCGGGCAATGATTGTTTCTTCACCAGCACCACCAACTAAACGTTCGATGTTGGCTCTCACTGTCACTTTAGCTTTAGCCTGTACTTCGATACCATCCATAGCCACACCAGAAATCAGTGGCGTTTGGATAACTTTTGGATTAACACTGACCTGAACAGCTTCAAACACATTCCGCCCCGCTAAATCAATGGCAGCAGCCTGTTCAAACTCTAGATCGATATTAGCCCTTTGTGCCGCTATCAAGGCATCAATCACCATATTGACATCCCCACCGGCCAAAAAATGGGCTTCTAATTCATTGATGTCTAACACAAGGCCAGCTTTCGTAGCCTTGATCAGTGGTTGAATAATCTTTTGGGGTGCAACACGCCTCAATCGCATACCAACCAAAGTGGTCACAGGAACTTTTACACCAGAAAAATGTGCCGTAATCCAAAGTCCTATGGGTACAAAACGAAAGAATATAATCAAAATAACTGCAATAATGACGACAAGTAATCCTAGCGCAATAATATTAAAGGGTGCGTTATCTGTATTCATTCACTACTCCTCCTCTAAAACTGTAACGATAATAGTTCCACTGGAAATACGAGAAACAACGACTGGAACGCCTGCTTTTATAACTGGTCCATCACTCAAACAATCGATTGTTTGGTTCAGTGCTTCAAAATAAACTTTTCCCGTAGGCCTCAAAATCGTTTTTGTCACACCGGTAAGTCCAATAACATTATCAATACTTTTGATACTTTGGAACCCTCGTGACTTATCTAAAGCCGTGTCCAAGACGAAATGATGACTTAGTTGTAATGGATGTCCATTTTTTATCAGCCAAAAACCAATAGCAACAGAAACGATCACTGCCACAATAAAATGAATTAAAGGTGGTACCAAATCTTGTTGGCCAAATAAAAATGCTGCAACCAAGCTCAAACCACCCGTAATACCAATCAAGCCAAAATCGGGAACGATCAATTCAATAACGACCAATACAGCAGCTAAAATCAGCAACAAAATGCCAATTGTCACATTAGTCTCATGGCTGTAAATCGTGATGTAGGATCCAAATCCTATTGCCATCAAAAGAATAGCCACTAATTTTTTATTGAAGAAAAATTGTACGACTAAGCCACTGCATCCTATTAGCATTAGCAAATAGCCCACTTTTATCACTTCCTTTCCTTCAGTACTTTTATCCTTCTATTTATCTGCACTTCTACCATTATCTAGCCTGTTTCTAGCTTCAAACAAGCTTGTTTTAAGTAACTACCTAGAAGCTATCAGTAATCCCTTTTACCAATTATAACAAATCAGTAATCCCTTTTACCAATTATAACAAATCAGTAATCCCTTTTACTAATTATAACAAATAGGACCAACCGAACAAAACAAAGACTTGAAAAACTTAAAAAAACAACCAAACTTTAGTCCGGGGAAAGAGACTAAGGTTTGGTCTAATTACAATTAGTATTTAAGTGATAGTTAGTTTTTAACCGTTACTTTTTGTTGCGTTTCAACGCTTTCACGCTTTTCATTGTAGCCGTAGTAAGCATCTGATAGAATAGCTTTCATATCCTTTACAAGTGGTAACCGAGGATTAGCTGGTGAACATTGATCTTCATAAGCCAGATAGGCAATTTCTTCTATCGCATTTTCCCAATCTTTTTGATCAACACCTTGAGCTGCAATATTCATTTCTATGCCAACTTTAACACCTAGATCATAAACTGCTTGTGCAAAAGATTTAACTGCTTCTTCAGGCGTATCTGCTTTTAATCCCAACATTCTGGCGATTTCTTGGAATTTCACATCAGCTTTGTAATAGTTATATTTTGGCCATGTGCTCGTCTTACTTGGTTTTGTGCCATTGTAGCGAATAACATATGGCAAGAGAATCGCGTTGGTTCTACCATGAACAGTGTGGAAGAAACCACCAACCTTATGTGCCATTGAATGTGACATACCTAAGAATGCATTGGCAAAAGCCATCCCGGCCATCGTAGATGCATTATGCATTTTCTCTCTCGATTCAAAATCAGGATCGTTAGTTGATTTTTCTAGATTCTCAAACACCAATTTAATTGCTTGTAATGCTAATCCATCCGTATAATCATTGGCAAGCGTTGATGTATAAGCCTCAACTGCATGCGTAAGAACATCCATCCCTGTATCTGCTGTAACAACCTTCGGAACTGTCATAACCAGAGCAGGATCTACGATCGCAATGGTTGGTGTCAATGAGTAATCCGCAAGCGGATATTTACGGTTATTCTTTTTATCCGAGATGACCGCGAATGGTGTGACTTCAGATCCAGTACCAGAGGTTGTTGGAATTCCAACATACTTCGCCTTCTTCCCTAGTTCTGGGAATCGGAAAGCTCTCTTACGAATATCCATGAACTTTTGGACTAAATCTCTAAAATCAACTTCTGGTTGCTCATAGAACAACCACATCAATTTTGCTGCATCCATAACGGAACCGCCACCTAGTGCGATGATTGTATCTGGTTTAAACGACTTCATCATTTCCGCTCCACGTCTTACAGTTGAGATGTCTGGATCAGGTTCAACATCTGTGAAAGTCTGATAAGTTACGCCTTCTTCACGTTGATCCAGTTGAGAAACGATTCGTTCAAAGAATCCTAGATTGACCATTGCCTCATCGGTGACGATCATAACCCTTTTGAGGCCTTTCATTGTTTTTAAATACTGGATGCTATCACGTTCAAAATAAATCTTTGATGGTACTTTGAACCATTGCATATTATTACGTCTCCGTCCTACCTTTTTGATATTTAAGAGATTCACAGCGCTCACATTATCTCCGACAGAATTATGCCCATATGAGCCACAGCCTAGAGTCAACGATGGTAAAAAGGCATTGTAAACATCACCAATACCACCGAATGTTGAGGGTGAATTCCAAATAATTCGGATGGCTTTCACTGTATCACCAAATCGTTTAACCAATGCTTCATCTTTCGTATGGATGGCTGCCGAGTGTCCAAGGCCATTAAACTCTACCATTTGACTTGCTAATTTGATACCGTCTTCTTGACCATCTGATTTAAGAATAGCAAGAACTGGCGATAACTTTTCGCGCGTCAATGGTTCTTTTGGACCAACTTCCGAGCAACTTGCAATTAAAATATTCGTTTCCTTTGGCACTGTAAACCCAGCTTGTTCCGCAATCCAACTTGCATCCTTACCCACAATAGTCGGGTTTAGTTTGGCATCATCAACAGTATCAGTGTAACCTTCCACTCCAAAGCAGAATTTTTCAAGTTTTTTCTTTTCTTCTTCAGTTACAAAGTAAGCGTGGTATGATTTGAGTTCAGTAACGACATCATCATATATATCACTATCCACTATAATCGCTTGTTCGGAAGCACAGACCATCCCATTATCAAATGATTTACTCATGATAATGTCGTGTGCTGCTTGCTTGATATCTGCTGATTTTTCGATGTAAGCAGGCACATTCCCAGCTCCAACACCAAGTGCCGGTTTGCCACAAGAGTAGGCGGCGCGAACCATTGCATTCCCACCAGTTGCTAGAATAGTCGCAATCCCAGGATGGTTCATCAATGCATTAGTAGCAGCAATACTTGGTTTATCGATCCATTGAATACAGTTTTCTGGAGCACCAGCGGCAACTGCAGCATCTCTGACGATTCGTGCGGCATGTGCTGATGACTCTTGAGCTGCTGGGTGGAAAGCAAAAATGATTGGATTTCTAGTCTTCAATGAAATCAACGATTTAAAAATAGCGGTTGACGTTGGATTAGTTGTTGGGGTAATCCCACAAATAACGCCGACTGGTTCAGCAATCAAAGTCAATCCTTCAACATCGTTATCTTCTATAATTCCCACTGTTTTAGTATGACGCATGTTATTGACCACATGCTCACAAGCGAATAGATTCTTGGTAGCTTTATCTTCAAAGACTCCTCTACCAGTTTCCTTAACCGCATGTTGTGCCAAAACACCATGTTGATCTAATGCCGCAACAGACGCTTTACCTACAATATAGTCAACATCTTTTTGATCAAGTGACATCATTTGATCGAGGGCAACTAATCCTCTTTCGACCAATTTATTAATCATTGGTGACACATCATCAATTGAATCCTTTTTAACCTCAACTGTCTTTTTTGATTCTTTTTTTGTGGCAGTAGCAACAGACGCTTTACTTGTTTCTTTTACCATATTTATCCCCCCTGATAAAGTAAAAAAACTTATTTGTTAATAATTTCACTATATAGGATTATCAAGGGTTTGTAAAGTATTTTTTTCACTATTATTCCGTAAAAATAAGTTATTCCTTTTCATAGCATGTGATATAGTTTCATCTTCACACTATCGATAAATGCATATTATCAGTAATGTAAGCCATTACATTATTTTCACAAACACACGTTATTTATATTGTTTATCATTTCACATTATTGTGGGAATTTTGTCTTTATAACTGTTCAGACACTTGTTTTTCTGCACAAAAAAGAAGCCCGAATGACTTCGGACTTCTTAAAAAGATTTTATCATGTATTTGTTGTATGTTGCTCAGTCGTCTCAAAAGCGACATGACCATCTTTCACAGTCGCTAAGACTGTTTCTGTCGGTATAACATCCCCTTTGATGATTGCTTTTGCAAGCGGTGTTTCAATCTCACGTGTAATATACCGAGAAATTGGACGTGCCCCATAGACAGGGTCATATGCATTCTCTGCTACCCAATCATACAACTCATCAGAGAACTTCAATACAATGTCTTGATTTTCCAAGCGTTGTGCCAGTTGACTCGTCATCTTAGCAACAATGCCACGAATATCTTCTTTAGTAAGTGGTGAGAAGAATATTGTATCATCGATACGGTTCAAAAATTCAGGTTTAAACGTTTGCTTCAACAATTGACTAACTTCGTTTCTTGCTTTATCAGTTATGTGACCGTCCTTGTCTTGCCCTTCTAGTAATAGTTGAGACCCTAAATTACTAGTCATGATCAAGACGGTATTCTTAAAGTCAACTACTCGACCTTTGGAATCAGTTAAACGACCATCATCTAATACTTGTAATAAAATATTGAAAACATCTGGATGAGCCTTTTCGATTTCATCTAATAAAACGATCGTATAAGGGTTACGACGAACAGCCTCAGTCAATTGGCCACCTTCTTCGTAACCAACATATCCAGGAGGTGCTCCCACTAACCGTGACACTGAGAATTTTTCCATATATTCACTCATATCGATACGAACCATGTGGCTTTCATCATCAAATAGATTTTCAGCTAAGGCCTTTGCTAATTCTGTTTTACCAACACCAGTAGGTCCTAGGAATAGAAATGATCCAATAGGACGATTAGAATCTTGAAGTCCTGCTCTCGACCTTAATACAGCATCACTAACCTTTTCAACTGCTTCGTTTTGTCCAATCACACGATGATGGAGATCAGCAGCCAAATGGAGTAACTTAGCACGTTCTCCTTCAAGCAAACGTGTTACTGGTATACCGGTCAAACGCCCTACAACACGGGCAATCTCGTCATCTGTAACTGACTCTTCGACCAACCTCTCCGCATTGGAATGGCGGGCGGTCATTTCATCAGACAAGTGTTTTAATTCTTTTTCCAAACGTGGAATCGTGCCGTGACGCAATTCTGCTGCTTTTTCAAGGTCATAATTGCTTTCAGCATCCTCCAAAGCATGTCTTGATTTATCGAGTTCTTCACGTTTTGAGCGAAGACTTTCAACTTCTTCTTTTTCACTTTCCCATTGCATTTTAAGCTTATTAGCTTCTTCTCTTAAATCAGCAAGCTCTTCTTGTAATGCAACAAGACGTTTCTTGGAGCCTTCGTCCTCTTCTTTTTTAAGAGCTGCTTCTTCAATCTCTAACTGCATTAAACGACGGGTCACTTGATCCAATTCTGTTGGCATAGAATTCATTTCAACCCGAATAGTTGCACAGGCCTCATCGATCAAATCAATAGCCTTATCTGGCAAGAAACGATCTGTAATATACCGGTCGCTCAATACTGCTGCAGCCACCAACGCATTATCTTGAATATTCACACTGTGGTGGATTTCAAAACGTTCTTTCAACCCTCTCAGAATACTGATAGTATCCTCTACAGTTGGTTCTTTGACGAGCACTTTTTGGAAACGACGTTCTAACGCTTTATCTTTTTCCATGTATTCGCGGTATTCATCAAGCGTTGTAGCACCTATACAGTGCAATTCACCACGGGCCAACATTGGTTTTAGAATGTTACCGGCATCCATCGAACCTTCTGTCTTACCAGCACCAACGATTGTGTGGATTTCATCGATAAAGAGAAGAATGTTACCTTCGCTCTTTTTGACTTCTTTCAAGACGCCTTTGAGTCTTTCTTCAAATTCCCCACGATACTTGGCTCCAGCAATCAATGACCCCATATCTAGTGAAAATACTTGCTTTCCTTTTAGGTTTTCAGGTACATCTCGACGAACGATACGTTGTGCGAGACCTTCTACAATGGCGGTCTTACCAACACCTGGTTCCCCAATCAAAACCGGATTGTTTTTAGTTTTACGAGATAAAATACGGATAACATCACGGATTTCATCATCACGACCAATAACTGGATCTTGTTTTCCTGTTTTAACTTGCTCATTTAAATTGATGGCATATTTGGATAACGCTTCATATTGTTCTTCTTGATTTTGTGACATGACGCGTTCACCCCCTCTTACTTCTTCGATAATTTTCTTTAATACCTTTTCAGTTACCCCATGTTGGGTTAACCATTTGATAATAGGATGATTCTTTTGCTTATATAGTGCAAGAAGCACAGTCTCTGTTGCAATATACTCATCCTCAAACTGAATTCTGATTTGCTCAGCATCATTAAACAATTGATACAGACCTTGGTCCATCGATTGTCCATATTGAACACTTGTTCCTTCCACTACCGATATCTCATCAAGTAACTGGTCGACAACACTCGTTAATCCCGAGATATCATCCGTTGCTTTCTGATAGATATGATGCGCAAAATGATCAGGTTGCAAAAATATCTTCCACAAATGTGGAATAGCGATGGATTGATGATGCCTTGTAACGGCAATCTGTTGAGCATCTCCCAAAGCTTGTTGCAAGGTCGTTGTCATTTTTTCGATATTCACTAATGGTCACTCCTTTAATTTCTATGTTTTATGATATTTTTAGACACATTAAATAATTTTCTTTAAATTTTTAAAGATTTTTTGCTTTTGGTTAAGGTGTAAGATCATGATCAAACGCACTTATTAGCCAAAAAGCATCGAGCTAAATCGCTCTACAACGCTATTATACCATTTAGTCAGTAAAGGTCAATTATTTTGACTTCTTGTTACTAGATACTCATCCTTACTCGCTTTTGATTATTACTAATCGTCATCATGATCTTATTTTACATGTCACTAGTATCTATTGCTAAATAAATCAACGGGATTGCGTTACAATAATACTATTATAAGCCTTTAGGAGGAAACAATATGGTAACCAAAAATACAGTAGCTAAACAGACGGTAGAACCCTATGACTACCAAACACTATATAAATTGACTTCTCTGAGCCAGCCTATAACAATTGGGGCAAAAACAATCGTGGTGGCATCAAGACCTAATAAAGAGAACAATAGTTATGACAGTCAAGTTATTGCCATCAACAAGCTCACCCAAGAGATTACCCCACTGAGTGCAGCTGAGAAACTGAACACGGCTATTCAATTAAGTCCCAATAAAAGAAAATTAGCCTACCTGACAACAGCCAGTAAAAATGGACAGGCTCAATTGGCAGTTATCAGCTTGAACGGTGGACACAACCAAATCATCACAGCATTAGACGAAGGCGTTTCAAGTTTTCTTTGGGGTAGCGATAGCAACAGCTTTTACATCACTTGTTCCAGTAAAAGAAACGATGGACAGTCAAAAGAGTGCTCTAGCACCTCAACAATCACTAAAAAAGTTACTAGTGCTACTAGCTCAAACGATAGTTCTGACCATAAAAATGACTCAAAAAAAGAGTCCCCCACAACTTCTGCAGATTTTCCACACTTAAATCGCTATCAAAAACTACTTTATAAGATTGATGGTGTTGGGGTATTACCACAAGAACATGATTACTTTATCAAAAAAATCACCTTACCAACTGAAACACAATTGGTATTTCAGTCCGATAGAGACAATCACCTTCAAATAGAAACGCTTTACTCTCAAGAATCGTCATTTTCACTCGATTATGTTTCTCATGACGAAAGCTTCTTTTTGCTTGGCGATGACCTAGATCCGGATGATGAAACGTCTTTTGGAAATACAGTTTACTACTACAATACAAAGGATAAAAAGAAAACTAGCTTGACTACTAGTCTCCCTAAAGGAAGTTTTGCTTTTGGCGATATCAATGACAGTGAGGATGATATCCTGTTAGTCGGAAATGATTTCAAGTACCAATTTGTTTCTCTAAATCGGATATACCGCTATCACCTAGAGACAAAAGAATTAACACCACTCACGGATTCTGATAAAGAAGTCGTTGATACTGTGGCAGCTGATTTTCAGCAACAAACTGATGGTAAAGTCGTTACCTTTATCGATGACAGCCACTTTATTTATACTACGAGTGAAACTGGGTTAGTTAACCTGTACCTGGGGAACTTAGAAGGCAAAAATGAGATGGTTATCAATGATCATGGACATATCACTGGCTTTTCAGCTCAACTAGTCGATGGTAATTCTGATACTACAGATACTGCTGATACTGCTGATAAAACTGATAAGACTCATAAAATTCACAGTGCTAATAAGACACTTCAAATTGATTACACCTATTCGAACCAAACGACGCCATCTCAATTAAAACACTACCGTGGCGATCCAACTCGTTTAGTAACAGTATTTGATCCTAATGAAACAGTGTTAGAACATCAATTATTGAGCCATTCAGAACATTTCCATTACTCAGGGGCTGATGACTGGTCTATAGAAGGATGGTACCTCCCACCAGTTACCTTATCTACTACTGAAGAGACTAATGAGATTGATGAGAGTGATGACAAGCAGACAAAACACCCCGCCATCTTATATATCCATGGTGGACCACAAGTTAATTATGGGGAAAGTTACTTTCATGAAATGCAATCGCTAGCCCACAAAGGGTATGGTGTCATACTTTTAAATCCACGAGGTGGTAATAGTTACGGTCAAGAGTTTGTAAAGGCAATTCTTGGCGATTACGGTCATAAAGATTACGAAGACTTGATGCTAGGTGTTGATGCAGTCCTTGAGAAGCATCCTGAAATTAATCAGAATGAGCTACATGTGATGGGAGGAAGCTATGGCGGCTTTATGACTAACTGGATTGTTGGTCATACAAATCGATTCAAACGTGCAATTACCCAACGTAGTATCTCTAATTGGATCAGCTTTTATGGTACCAGTGACGTTGGTTCCTTCTTTGTTGAATACCAACTACAACATGACTTAGAGGATTATGAAGAACTCTATCGGATGTCGCCTATCAAATACGTAGCAAACATTAAGACACCAACATTAGTCATGCATAGCTTAAACGACTACCGTTGCCCTATAGAACAAGGAGAACAATTCTTTACCTCATTAAAAAGACATAATGTTGAAACAGAATTGATTACCCTTCCACAATCGAGTCACGGACTATCGCGAAACGGCTTACCAAACCTGCGCGTAGAACGCTTCCATGAAATAATAGAATGGTTGCAGAAATAGAGGTTGTTCATGGAGTGGTCAGCTTTGAGAAATAAGGAAGCCTATCCGAAAATACGCACTTAAATTTTCGAGAGAGGATGACTTATTTACGAAAGAGCTACTCCAGGGACACCGACAAAGAGGTTGTCATTCAAGTGGCCAGCTTTGAGAAAACGGGTTGTGACATCGTCACAACCCGTTTTTCCCTTAATAGATTAAATAAACAATGTCTAAGATACTGACACACAAAGTCACTACACAAAATCAATCAATATAGCTTAGTGCTTGGTCCAAATCATCGATCAGGTCTTCAACATCTTCTAAACCGACTGATAAGCGTAATAATCCTGGTGTAATACCTACTTCTAGAAGTTCTTCTGAATTGAGTTCAGCATGGCTCATTTTTGGCGGGTAACTAATGATAGACTCGACAGCACCAAGGCTAACTGAAAATATTGGTATTTCCAGATGTTTTACTACTTTTCTGGCATTCTCCAATGACCCAACGTCAAAACTCAAGACTGCACCACCACTTGATGCTTGTCGTTGGTGGATATCATACCCTTTATGGCTACTAAGCCCTGGATAAAGAACCTGTACAACTCTCTTATCAGCTTGTAGATGTTCTGCAATTGTTTGGGCTGACTCGCTAGAACGTTTATAACGAACTCCAAGGGTCTTTAATCCTCTCAGTAGTAACCACGTATCAGTAACACCTAAAGTAGCCCCTACTGCATTTTGAATAAAATAGATTCTCTTAGCTAATTCATCATCATTTGTTACTGCTACTCCAGCTAAAATATCGGAATGCCCTGCCAAAAATTTAGTGGCCGAATGAACAACGATATCAACACCTAATTCTAATGGACGTTGTGTTAGCGGCGTCATAAAAGTGTTATCGGCAATTGTAAGGAGACCCTGTTCTTTGGCTAACGCGACAACTGCTGATATGTCTGTAATATTTAAAGTTGGATTGGCTGGTGTTTCTATATACAATGCTTTTGTGTTTGGCTTAATTGCTTTTTTAATTTCTTCAATATTTGAAAAATCTACAAGGTCATACGTGATGCCAAACCGTGATAAAACATCATGTAAAATACGAAAAGTACCACCATATACTTGTTTGCTTACCACTAAATGATCACCGGATGAGAAAATGAATAAAACACTACTGATAGCTGCCATACCAGTGCTAAACAAATAGCCATATTTTCCGCCTTCTAAACTAGCTAATGTGCGCTCCCCACTTTCACGTGTGGGATTACCCGACCTAGAATAGTCAAAGTGACCATAAGTATCGAAGTCTGCTTGACTAAACGTAGAACTTAGTTGGATTGGAGTATTGACAGCACCACTGATTGGATCGCTATCAGTAGTTTGTTTGATAAGATTTGTCCATTTACCCATGCTTTGCCCCCTCTATTGCTTCCGTTAAATCTTTCAATAAATCATTTGGATCCTCTAGCCCAACGCTCAAGCGGATTAATCGATCAGTGATGCCTAAAGCTAATCGTTGCTCCTCAGGCATATCACAATGCGT
>OMJG01000539.1_pt1 | contig 27541 bp, 31 predicted proteins | sample 1646431 | NCBI WGS metagenome assembly OMJG01 (sample SAMN03771674, study PRJEB25209) | food metagenome | isolation source: Cotija cheese | place: Mexico:Jalisco,Michoacan | collected 2011-12-12
AATTTTTATCCAGTTTATGGTTTACAATTCGTTTTTCATTTGTCGCAGTTATTTTGATTAACGTTATCGGGTTGGGATTGGCACTCGTAGTTACACAAAAACTCGGCAAAGTCAGTACATTTTTCAGAACAGTGTTTTTTTATGCCGAACTTGATCGGCGGAATCATTCTTGGATTTATCTGGCAGTTTATTTTTGTCAGAGCGTTCGAGGGAATCGCTGGAGCTACTGGAATCAGCTTTTTCAGTGGCTGGCTTGCCGATTCAACAACAGGATTTTGGGCATTGGTGATTGTTTTTTTATGGCAGATGAGCGGTTATATCATGATTATTTACATCTCCTTTTTAGCCAATATTCCAAAAGATTTGATAGAAGCAGGGTTTATTGATGGGGCGAATGACTGGCAGGCATTCTGGCGAATCAAATTTCCAATGCTTGCACCGGCGTTTACGATCAGTTTATTCCTGACTTTGGCAAATGCCTTTAAAGTTTATGATATGAATCTAGCTTTGACAAATGGTGCACCATACGGTTCTACTGAAATGGTCGCTATGAACATTTACAATACAGCTTTTTATCAATATCAACAAGGTTACGCTCAGTCAAAAGCAATCGTATTTCTAGCGCTGGTTGCAGCCATTTCGCTTACTCAAATCTTCCTGACACGAAGAAAAGAGGTTGATTTATAATGAGTAGAGAGAAACGACATAAAGCGCTGGTTATAATCTTAGGATTAATTGTTTCCCTAACATGGATTTATCCGTTTGTGATCATCTTTTTCGGATCTTTCAAGAACCGCTCCGAAATTTTTACCAACACATTATGGGCACCGCAAGAAGTTGTTACAACCAATTACCCGACTGCTTATGAGAGTCTGCAATTTACCATGAGTTTTTTAAATTCACTGCTCATAACAACAGTCAGTATTGTAGTGATCGTTATTTTTTCTTCAATGGCAGCTTATGCTTTAGCTAGAAGGAAAAGTAAAATCAGTAATCTAATTTATTTTATGTGTGCTATCACGATGCTGATACCGTTTCAGTCGGTTATGATTCCTTTGGTCAGTATGTTTGGTCAAGTGGATTTGCTGAATCGTTTTGGATTGATCATTATGAACTGGGGATTTGCTACTAGTATGTCTATCTTCTTGTATTATGGTGCTATGCGGTCAATATCTGTATCATTAGATGAAGCGGCTTACTTGGATGGCGGCAATCCATTGCAGATTTTCTGGAAAGTAATCTTTCCTATTTTGAAACCAACGACTGTAACCGTCATTATATTAAATGCCATTCGTCTCTGGAATGACTTCTTGCTGCCTTCGCTAGTCATCAACCAGGATGGGATGCGTACTATTCCACTTAGAATGTACTATTTCTTTGGCGAATATACAGTTCAATGGGAACTGGCCTTAGCCGGACTCGTTCTGGCGATTATTCCAATTATTATCTTGTATATCTTCCTACAGAGATATATTGTAGAAGGTGTTACGGAAGGTGCTACAAAAGCGTAATGAAATAGATAAGAAGAGAAGAGAGCAGCCGTATGTTTCGGCTGCTTTTTTACTTAGATAAAAATATTAATAGCTGAGATAGATTTGTCAATTTTTGTTCACCGAGGACACGCCGTATAAGCACCAGTTATATTAAATTGTGACTGTTATAAAAGTCGTCGTTAAAGGATTTATGATAGAATTACACGTTCAAAATTTCGTCAAACATCACAATTGTATAACAAATCCTAGTGGTTTTTGTCATGAGATTTAAATCTTACGGCATAGGAAATCATGATAGGATAGATTTTGTCAGCGAGATGCACCCGCAGATCACTGAAAATATCATGAGTAGAATTAGGAGTAATAGAAGTGCTTAGAAAAAAATTATTCATAGTTGCGGCAACAGCAACCTTATCCTTACCAGTATTCGTACCTACAACTGCTTCCGCTCAAACATCAGATCGTTTGGAAGAGCTGCAGCAGCAACAGCAACAATTAAATGAACAAAACAGTCAATTAAATGATCAAATTCAAAATAAAGAATCTCAAATGCAGAACTTGCAACAAGAACGAGAAAAACTAGAATCAGAAGTCAAAGGACTTCAAAAAGATATTGATGCATTGATCGTCAATATTAAAGATCAGGAAAAAGAAATTGAACGTATTGAGAAAGAAATTAAAAGACTGCAAGAAGAAATTACTCAACTTAAAGAGCAGATCGAACAACGTAATAAACAATTGGAATCTCAAGCACGTTCTGTTCAGACTCAAGGAACAGCGACAGATATCATTGATTTATTGATGGCTTCAGAAGACTTTTCTGATTTGATCGGCCGTATTGGTGTGGTAACCCAGATCGTTTCTGCAAACCAAGAGATCATGCAGGCACAAATCGATGATCAAAAAGCAATGGAAAAAGCAGAACAAGATATTGAAAAAGAACGCCAAGAAGTCGAAGCGGTTAAAACTCAGTTAGAAATCGACCGTAATAACTTAGTTGCACAGCGTATGGAACTGGATGACAAAATCGTTCAAGTCGCTGAAAAATTCAATATGACAGAACAAGAAAAAGCTTCATTTGTAACTGAGCAAGCAATAGTTGCAGAACGTACAAGTACGTTGAGTGCAGAAATGAAAAAGGAACAACAGAGAATTATTGAAGAAGAAAAAAGATTGCAGGAAGAAAGACGCTTAGCTGAAGAAAAACGTCAAAAAGAAGCAGCGGAAGCTCAGGCTCGTGCAGAAGCAAAAGCGCGTGCGGAAGCTGAAGCAAAAGCGAAGGCATCTGCAAAATCGTCTGCATCAACTTCTAATTCCGGCAGCAGCAAGAAAACTGAAGAAGTATCTAAGCCGGTATCTAAACCAGCATCTAAACCTGTTCAAAACTCTTCTGGGTGGACTAGACCAGCAAGAGGAAGAATTTCTTCTCATTTTGGGCATAGAATTCATCCTGTAACAGGTAAAAGATCACTGCATAATGGTCTTGATATTGCTGGAGGCGGTCCTATTATCGCAGCCAAAGCAGGTACAGTCGTTCAAGCTACTTATTCTGGAACTTACGGGTACATGGTATTGATTGACCATGGTAATGGTGTATCCACTCGTTATGCTCACATGCAGCCTGGACTAAGTGTAGCTCCTGGACAAAATGTATCACAGGGACAACAACTTGGAATCATGGGTACGACAGGTAGATCAACAGGTGTTCATCTACATTTCTCAGTACTGATCAATGGTAGTCCAGTTAATCCAATTTCTTACATCGGAGGATAGTAGGAAAGCGAAAAGAGGTGCTTACGAGCGCCTCTTTTTATATATACTGGATACATATTATGATAAACTAAAAGTCATAAGAACGATTGAGAGGAAGCTTCCATTGGAAAGAATTGAATCATTAAAGAACCAGAAAGTTAAAGACTGGAAAAAACTTCTGACTAGAAAAGGGAGAAAAAAAGCTCAACAATACATCCTTGAAGGGTTTCATCTAGTAGAAGAAGCCGTAAAGGCAGGTGAAGAAATAACCCACTTGCTGATTCGCGAGGATATCCTGCAAGATAGTCTGAAGTTGAACTGGTTGAACCAGTTGTCTGCTGAATGTATAGAGATCACAGACTCGGTTGCAAGAGAAATTGCAGACACCGAGACTTCACAAGGGGTATTTGCTGTTGTAAACATTACAGAGAAAATGATTCCGCAAGAGATTCACAGTCCATATCTGTTTCTTGATGCTGTTCAAGATCCCGGCAATGTGGGAACTCTGATCAGGTCAGCTGATGCTGCCGGATTCGAAGGGGTCGTATTGGGTGAAGGTTCTGCTGATCTATATAATGCGAAGACGTTGAGATCTGCGCAAGGCAGTCACCTGCATTTGCCAGTTTATCAAGCAGATTTAAAAGAATGGATCAATAGATTTCAGACGGAGGGCAGACCAGTTTTTGGAACGGCTTTGGACAATAGGGCAGTGCCTTATAATGGAGAAAAACAAACAGAACCATTCGCATTAATAGTAGGAAATGAAGGGTCCGGTGTCAGCCAGGAACTCCTGCTGCTGACGGATAAGAATCTTTATATTCCCATTAAAGGTCAAGCAGAGTCCTTGAATGTGGCGATAGCTGCAAGTATCTTGATGTTTTCTCTTTATGCATAAATGTGTTTCATGATAGAATTCTAAAATATTACTCATCATAATTATAACGGAAATTTGACAATTTCTGTTATAATCAGATGTAATCGCTTTTAAATAGAGTTTCATCTTTGCATTTAGATCAGTTTGGAGTAAGATAGACAATGTAAATCACATTAAAAACAATGATTGTCTAACATAATGAACTGTTTTATATCGGAAGCAAAAAGGAGACGTTTCATGGAATTTGTTGAATCGATCTGGCAGCAAGACCAAGATTATATGGCTTTGATTGCAGATTTAATTGAAAACAAAGACTTGTTAAAACTGGATGATATTACGCATCATCACTATACAACCAGATTAACGCATTCGATCTTTGTATCTTATGTGAGTTATCGTATTGCTAAAAAAATGAATTTGAATGTCAGAGCTGTTGCTCGTGCAGGTCTACTGCATGACTTTTTTCATGAAGGCCGAGAAGAAATTGCTGCAATGGAACTAGGATCTCATAACTGTGTTCATCCTAAAATCGCTGTAGAAAATGCAGAAAAAATTACACCGCTCAATGAATTAGAACGTGATATTATCTTAAAGCATATGTTTTTGTGCTCAAAAGTCGGTATGCCGCGTTATAAAGAGAGTATGATTGTAACGTGTGTAGATAAATACTGTGCAATTTATGAAGTCTCACAACCGCTTCGTGCGAAGACAAAAGTAAAAGTGACAGACTGGGTCTCTAGATTGCGTTTAGTCAACGCTTAAAAACAATATAAAAAGCTAAGCATTAGAAGGATTTTGCCTCTAATGCTTTTTTTTGGTGCAAAGGAGATCATCAGATGAAAAATAAAGCAGTATTTTGGGATTTGCTGGGGACACTAGGTGACACGTCCCATACCTTGTTAGATGAGTTCACCTTTTTTGAGAAAGCAATTCCTGCTTTGAATAGGTTACAAGAAAAGGGATGGTTGAACATCATTGTTACTAATCAAAGTCATATTGCGCATGGTCGATTATCATTGGAAACTTATGAAGCAGGCATAAGGAAAATACATAAACAGTTGGCGCATAAAGGGATTGAATTAACAGCAGTGTATATGTGCCCGCATAAACGGAGTGACCAGTGTAAGTGTAAAAAACCTCAACCAACAATGGTTCTAGAAGCTATAGAAAAGTTCAATATCGACGTGTCTAAAAGTTTCTTGATAGGAGATACAGTGATTAATGATATCGAGCTTGCTCATAAGGTGAATATGAAAGGTATTCTGATACTGACAGAAGATGAAGAAAGAAACAAACGTGAAATCGATAAGGTAAAATGCAAAGCGATTATAGTACCTATTATTTCAAATCCGCTAGCAGCGGTTCAAGTGATATTGAATGAAAAAATGATATAGAATCAGCCTAAATTAAAAAGCCCTGTACAGAAAATTGTACAGAGCTTTTTACTTATTATATATAGAATTAGCCATTTACAATGGTACCACCATTAATATGAATCGTCTGACCCGTTACATAACTTGAATCTTTTGTAGCAAGATAGACATAAGCTGGTGCTAATTCAGAAGGTTCGCCCGGTCTGCCCATAGGGACACTGCCGTGTTCTTCATAACTGCTGCCCATTGTTGCGGGGATCAGTGGTGTCCAGATTGGTCCAGGTGCAACAGCATTAACTCGAATGTTCTTTTCAAGGACTTCTGAATTTTGAGAGAATGATCTCGTGAACGAAATGATCGCGCCTTTTGTAGATGCATAATCCAGTAATCCTGGAGAGCCTTTATAAGCCGTTACGGACGATGAATTGATAATCGATCCATTCTCTGCCATGTGAGGAAAAACCTCTCTCGCCCAATAGAACATACCAAAAATATTCGTTCTAAAAGTTCTGTCCAGTTGTGCTGCCGAGACATCCAGAATACTTTTTTGCGGATGCTGTTCAGAAGCGTTATTAACCAATACATGGATTTTGCCCCATTTTTCTGTGATCTCTTTAACAGTGGACTGAACAAAAGCTTCGTCACCCACATCTCCGGTATATAACAAAGCTTGAACCCCCAGATCTTCGATATCTTTTTTGATACTTTGAGCATCTTCTTTATCTTCAAGATCAATCAGTGCAACGTTCGCGCCTTCTTTAGCATAAGCAATGGCCACTGCTCGGCCAATTCCACTATCTGCACCGGTAACGATGGTGTTGAAACCTTTCATTTTACCCGCTGGACGATATTCCGGATCATCTACTTGAGGAACCGGATCGAGTTTTTCCCGATCATCCGGCATAAGATAATCCTTTTTAGGTTCTTGCGTCTCAATCTTTTGTTCATCAGTCATTTTTTCAACCTCTTTCTTTATTAAGTTAATTATTTGTTTGTCTATTTTTCATATCACTATATAGGTGCATCTAATAATACTTCTTCGGTTTCTAAGTCGATAACTTTAAACCGGTTATCTTCTTTGGTAAAAATGCTTTTAAATCTCTGTGTACCTTCTTCTACAAAAACAATGATTCTAACGCCATAAGAGTCTTCGACTAAATAAGCATCGAATTGAGATGGATCGAAAACATCTTGTTCCTCAAATTCTTTATACTGCGTTATATCAGAAATGATTTCCGATTCATCTAGCGACTCAGAATTGACCGGAGCTAATTCTTCGTCTGTTGCGCCAGCGTCAGAAACCTCTTCTTCGACAGCTGCTTCTTCTTCTTGAGAAAGCGTGTCTTCTTCAGAAACTTCCGATGTACAAGCGCCTAATAATACCGTTGCCAAACTAAGTGCTATCCAATTTTTCATCTCGATCTCTCCTAAGATTGATTGATTACTGCCAGTATACAAAATAAGCCTTTCAATCACAAAGAATAGGACTGAAAGGAATTTCGAGCTGTCATCTTTGAAAAAGTAAAGTGAGTAGGGTAATGTAAAACTAATAATATTATCTTGAAACGAATAACGTAATTCGCTATGATTATGGAGGAAATTCATCTGTCCACTGAGAAGGTTCTATATTAAAGATGAAAACAATTCTTAGGAATAACGCTTTAAATCAGCTTTAAAAGTCTGAATAAAATACTAGGTTTGTAAAGGTTTATTGAGAGGTTTAAAGTCAGGACTTATAGCAGAGGTGCAGGTCTAATGAATAAGAGTTCATCTTGATTGCATGCTCAGAGCGTGTTTTTTTATGGAGAAATCAGTGATCGAAGCGGAAGAAATAATCAGTAATACACTCAGGGGTTTTTGTGATCTTAGAAGCGTTATTTAAGCGCTCAGCCTTGTGTGTGTGAATTCTAGTGGAGGTGAAGCATATGGATGCTGTTCCTAGTTCGAATCAGATAATGAAAGAAAATGAAGCAATGTCAGATAACCAGCTTGGACATATGTCTTCTCTAAAATATGAATCCGAAATGAGTGGCAAGTATGAAAATAGTAGAAAATACAGAACGAAAAAATTACGATGAAATTTTTCAGGCAGCTAAGCAGAACGATCGAGAAGCATTCCGCAAACTATTTCTGCAGCTGCATGACCGAGATCAGCATGAAATTTTTCATCTATTGTATCCAGAAAAAAAAGCAAAAATTTCTGAATTTCTTTCCCCGGAAGAGTTTGCTGAGGTATTTGAATGGATGGAAATCGAAGATCAGGAAGATGCTGTTCAGTATCTTCCAGATGCTTATATGGCTAAAGTCTTTAATCATATGGCAGCAGATGATGTTGCGCATTTTTTAACCAACAGCGAGGATACTGATAATCAAGCTTTACTGTCAATGATGAACAAACGAGAAAGTGACCGGGTACAGGAACTGTTGTCTTATACACCAGAAACAGCAGGGTCCATCATGACAAAAGAGTTCATCTCGATCAACTATAAATCTACGACCAGAGATGTTATTAGACGACTGCGTCAAATCGGACATCATGCTGAAACCATCTATTACTTGTACGTAGTAGATGAAAAATATCGGTTGCTGGGCGTTCTTTCCTTGAGAGACTTGCTGCTCTCTTCAGAAGAAGAAACGGTTGAGTCTTTGATGTATTCGCAAGTGGTCTCAGTCCGAGTGGATGAAGACCAGGAAAAAGTTGCCCAAGTCATCCAAGACTACGACTTGCTGGCATTGCCGGTTATTGCGCATGATGGAGCCATGCTTGGGATCGTAACGGTCGATGATGTCATGGACGTCATCCAAGACGAAGTAACAGAAGACTTTAATGAATTCGCCGGTATCAGAAGAGGCGGAGACGACAGAAAAATGACTCCATTTAACGCAGCAAAATCAAGAGCACCATGGATTATTATTTTACTATTTCTAGGTCTTATTACCAGCAGTCTGATCAGTTATTTTGAAGATACGCTGGAATCTGTCGTTATCCTTGCTGCATTTATTCCTATGATTATGGGGACTGCCGGAAATGTGGGGACGCAATCACTGGCTGTGGCAGTCAGAAATCTCACAGTCGATGATAATGACAAAGATAGTTTCATCAAAACGGTTAAAAATGAACTGAGTGCTGGAATGATGATCGGTGTAATGGCAGCAGTAGTGATGCTCGGCATTGTCATGGTTATATATGGCAATCTGATTCTTGGTATTATCATTGGGACTTCCATTTTCTTATCCGTAAGTCTAGCATCAGTGATCGGGACAGTCATTCCGGTCGTCATCAACAAATTTAAAATCGACCCGGCAGTGGCTTCCGGACCTTTTATCACCACGCTGAATGATACGATCGGGCTAGTCGTTTACTTTACGATTGCAACTTCTTTACTGCAATATTTATAAATACGGGTGAAAAATTTGAAAGATTGAACAAACTGTCTAAAATTTTAGGAAATTGTTTTATCTTTTCTTACAATATAGAACGATTGGTGTTATACTGATAGTGTTTGAAAGTAGAGGTGAACATACATGATTGAAGCTACACAAAATAAAATCATCTGTCCTAAATTTGAACAAACTTTTTCTATTTTAGGTAAAAAATGGACTGGACTTATTATTGATGTTTTGTTGGATGGACCTCGTCGGTTTAAAGATCTTTCTCAAGCTATTCCCGACGTTAGTGATCGTGTGCTTGTAGAAAGACTTAAAGAACTTGAAAAATCAGAAATCGTCACAAAAGAACTGAACGAAGATTGCGACTTGAAATCTGGCTATTGTCTAACAACGAAGGGACATGCATTAAAAAACGTTATGCAAGAAGTCCAAACATGGGCAGACGACTGGATCAGCGAAGAAGATTGTCACAAACATGCGTAAGCAATCGATAAACAATCAGCAAATAATTGAATAAGATAAAACTACTGGTGAAAAAGAGTAATTGAGCGGACTATTAAGAGATCGGATATCAAAGGCTGCAAGTATCCGAATAGGAACCTGAATGAAGTTCACTTTCATCGTACAGGAGTCAGCTTTTCTTGATTCTTTATAAAGTAGATTTCGATCATTTTAAAAGAAATCTCGGTATGCGCCGTTATGCAAAAGTGTAAGACTAATCGTAATTGGTTTTAAACAAGGGTGGTACCGCGTGTTGACCTCGTCCCTAATTGGGATGGGGTCTTTTTTTATACAAAATTTATCATTATTAAGGAGCAAAAGAATGGAATTAAAAGATAAATTAACAGCCATTGCTGAAAAAGCATCCAGTGAAATCAGAGTCGTTTCTTCATTAGAAGAATTGGAAAATCTAAGAGTCTCATACTTAGGGAAAAAAGGCGAGATTACTCAAGTCTTAAAAGGAATGAAAGATTTATCAGCCGAAGAACGTCCGGTTATTGGGCAGCTTGCCAACCAAGTGCGTGACCAGTTGACTGAGCAGCTGGCTGTGACCAGACAGGCAATCGAAACAGAAGCGTTAAACAAACGATTAGCTGAAGAAACTTTGGATGTAACACTGCCCGGCAGCAAACCGAAAAAAGGTCAGTCACATGTCATTACTCAAATTATGGAAGAAATTGAAGATCTATTCTTAGGAATGGGCTATCAGATTATTGAAGGAAACGAAGTAGAAGAAGACTATTATAACTTCGAACGTGTAAATCTTCCGCAAAACCATCCCGCAAGAGATATGCAAGATACATTCTATATCACACCAGAAGTACTATTGCGTACGCATACATCACCTCTTCAGGCAAGAACGCTTGAGCAGCATGATTTTTCTAAAGGACCTCTGAAAATGATCAGTCCCGGAAAAGTGTACCGACGCGACACGGATGATGCGACTCACTCACATCAGTTTCATCAAATCGAAGGAATGGTCATTGACAAGCATATTACAATGGCAGATTTAAAAGGAACACTTGAAACGTTAGCGAAAAAAATGTTCGGCGAGAATCGAGAAATCAGACTGCGTCCAAGCTATTTCCCGTTCACTGAACCTTCTGTCGAAGTTGACGTAAGCTGCTTTAAATGCGGCGGTTCAGGGTGCAGCGTATGTAAAGGAACGGGTTGGATCGAAATATTAGGAGCCGGTATGACGCATCCTGAAGTACTGAAAATGTCTGGAGTGGATCCAGAGATTTATGGTGGATTCGCATTTGGTCTAGGTCCTGATCGGATCGCTATGCTGAAATACGGAGTTGATGACATTCGAAACTTCTACTTGAATGATCAGCGTTTCTTAGAACAATTCAAGGTGAAAGGATAAGATAAAGATGAAAGCATCATATAACTGGTTAAAAGAATATTTAAATCTGCAGGAAGTAACACCTGAACAACTGGCAGATCAGATTACGCTGACAGGGATTGAAGTGGACAGTCTGATTGAACCAGGCAAAGGGTTGAATAACTTGGTCGTAGGCCATATCAAGTCATTGGAGAAAATGGAAGATTCTGATCATTTGAACATTGCTCAAGTCGATGTTGGAGCAGAAGAGCTGTATCAAATCGTCTGCGGAGCACCTAATGTGGCAAACGGTCAGAAAGTGATAACGGCTTTGCCAGGCGCAAAGTTGCCTGGGAACTTCAAAATCAAAAAAAGCAAGCTGCGCGGACATGTCTCTAACGGAATGATCTGTTCTTTAGGAGAACTCGGCTTTTCTGACTCAGTGATCCCTAAAAATGCCGAAGATGGGATTTACATTCTTCCGGAAGAGGCAGTCGTCGGTGAATCAGCATTGCCTTATATTGGACTGGACGACGTCATCATTGATCTGGATATTACACCAAATAGAGCAGATGCAATGAGCATGCGCGGTGTAGCCTTTGAAGCAGGAGCAATCTTTTCTCAAAAGCCTGAATTTGAAAAAATTACAATATCCGAAAGTACAGAATCGATTATCGATAAAGTTCAAGTCGCTGTTCAAAACCAGCAAGATACGCCTTATTATAAATTGCGAATGGTCAAAGATGTTACCGTAAAAGAAAGTCCGCTATGGCTGCAGAGAAAGCTGATGAATGCAGGAATCAGACCTATTGACTCAGTGGTTGATGTAACAAATTATATTATGCTGGAGTACGGTCAGCCGTTGCATGCATTTGATTACGATGCTTTAGGTTCAAAAGAAATATTTGTCAGAAGAGCAGAAAATAACGAAGCGATTACTACACTGGACGGACAGGAAAGAACCTTGTCTTCAGAAAACTTAGTCATTACAAATGGTGAAGTTCCAGTTGCATTAGCTGGAGTTATGGGCGGACAAAATTCTCATGTCACAAAAGAAACGAAAACTGTTTTAATTGAATCTGCTGCGTTTGCTTCTGCATTAGTTCGTAAAACTGCACAATCTTTGAACTTGCGCAGCGAATCTAGTTCTCGATTTGAACGCGGACTGAATTTGGCGACGATCCAAACGGCATTAGATCATGCAGCTGCACTAATGGCAGAGATCAGCGGGGGAACCATATTATCCGGTACTGCAGAGATCAACGCTGAACAGCCGGTTGAAAAAGTGGTTTCAATCAAGTTAGGCAGAATCAATCATGTACTTGGAACTGACCTTTCTCTTGAAGCGGTTGCCGCGATATTTACGCGCCTGCAATTTGAATTTGACCTTATTGAAGATCAATTCAATGTGACAGTTCCCTTTAGAAGATGGGATATTTCGATTGAAGCGGATCTATTAGAGGAAGTTGCTAGAATTTATGGCTATAACAAGATTCCTTCAACATTACCAACGATGGAATCTACACCAGGCGAACTAGACGAGAAACAACGGTTAACACGCTATGTTCGCCGTTTCCTGGAAGGCAGCGGATTAGCGCAAACAATCAGTTATGCATTGACTACACCTGAAAAAGCGGAAAGATTCAGCTTGAAGTCTTCTAAAACGACCAGCTTGGACTGGCCAATGAGTGAAGCACATAAAACTCTCAGATTAAGTTTGATCAGCGGCCTGGTGGACAATGCAGCTTATAATATTGCCCGTCAGTCAAAACAGGCTGCTCTTTATGAAGTTGGGCATGTGTTCTACGAAAATAATGAATCGGTCTTGCCGAATGAAGAAGAGCATGTTGCTGGGCTGGTAACGGGATCATTAACAGAAAAAACGTGGTCTGCAGACAACACTCCAGTTGATTTCTATACCTTGAAAGGAATTCTGGAGGAATTGTTCAGTACTATCGGATTAAAAGAGTCTATTCGATACAATGCTTCCCAAGCTTATCCAGACTTGCATCCAGGTAGAACAGCAGAAATCCAATTAGGCGGCACTCCGATCGGGATACTCGGTCAAGTTCATCCTCTAGTTGCGCAGCAATTTGATCTAGAAGACACCTATGTATTTGAATTGAACTTGGAAGCACTCGTACAAGCAGAAAAAAATCCAGTGCTTTACAATACGATTCCTAAATATCCAGGGACTTCTCGAGATATTGCATTACTGGTTGACGAGTCTGTTACGCATCGTCAAGTAATGGATGTCATCGAAGCAAATGGTGGAAAATGGCTGCAGCAAGTACGCTTATTCGATTTATATCAAGGAGAGCACATTGAACAAGGCAAAAAATCAGTGGCGTACTCGCTTGCGTATTTGAATCCTGAAGCAACGTTGAAAGAAGAAGAAGTCAACAAAGATTTTGAAAAAGTCAAAACAGCATTAGCTGAAAAACTTTCTGCAGAAATCAGATAAAGTTGAACAGTCACTGAACGGATTGATCTGATAATCAAAACAGTTAAGTAAGACAAAAAAACAAAAAGGCTTCTACATAGGAATGATTCTACGTAGAAGCCTTTTTATGCTGTTAGCAAATAAAAAAGTCAGTCAGATGGAGATCTGCAAGAGCTGGAAACAGCAAGCAGACTAGAAAACGACGATCAAAGGATGCATGAACCGCTTTTTCATGTTATTATAGTAGAGAATTTGCATGTCTAGGAGGCTAATGCATGCCTGAAGAAAAAAGAAGATTCAAGGCTGAGATTGCTGGACAAACTTATACGATTGTCGGCCCTCGGTCAGAAAAGCATATGCAAGTCGTCGCGCAGACAGTAGATGAACAGATGACATTGCTGCAGAAGATGACAAAGGGATTGGATACAGAGAAACGCGCCATGCTGATGGCCATCAACGCAGTGTCTGATCAACTGGAAATGAAGAAAAAAGTTAAGAAACTAGAAGATAGAATTGCAGAACTGGAGCACCAGTTAGCACAAGAAAAGAAATTAAATAGCCAATAAGGAGAACACCATGTTATTATCATTGATTATTATATTACTACTTTTACTCTCGCTTTACAGCGGAGCCAAAAGAGGATTAGTGTTGCAGCTTGTGCTGACTATCGGATATGTCATTTCATTTTACTTTGCATTGACTTATTATAAAACAGTCAGTGAATGGGTTGAAATGCTGGTGCCTTATCCAAGTCCGTCAGCTTCTGCTGAGAGTCCTTTTGTCCTATATGGACAGGAAATTACCTTCAGTCTAGATCAAGGCTTTTATAATGGAGCAGCCTTTATTGGTATCTTAGTCATTGGGTGGATCTTGACAAGATTCATCGGCGGATTATTGAATTTCTTAACTAAAATCCCCGTAGTCAAGCAGCTGAATGCCATCGGCGGGTCAGTTGTCGGGTTTATTGTTCAATATGTTGGAGTATTCTTGATTCTATTTTTACTTTCGATGATTCCAATCAGCTTCATTCAATCTCAGTTTGAATCCAGTGCATTAGCCAGAGTCATTGTTTCTGAGACACCAGAACTATCTTCCAATATCTACAACTGGTGGGTTGAGGAAGGTTTAGTAGAAGATACAGCACCTGAGCAACCGGCAATTGAAGAAGAATAGTCGTTAATATTATTATTTAGAAATTGATCAAATAAGTATGAAAAGAGGTGTTGGCCTAGAAAACGAGAGCTTAACTAGCCGTTTTCCAGCCGCACTTTTTTTGAATGGATCAGCAGCTGTTAAGAAATCAGTGCAATCAACAATCAGAGATGAGAGAGGTTTGAAAGTTTGAAGATAAAAATTGAAAAGTCCTATAAAACATTGGATTTTCCCAAAGTGATCCAGCAGCTTTCTGGCCATGCTGTTTCTGCTCTGGGAAAAGAAAAAATCCAACATTTGACGCCTTCGTCTGATTATGATGAAGTCAGATATAGACAAGAAGAAACAGACGACGGGGTAAGAATTCTGCGTATGAAAGGCGGTATTCCAATCTCTCCGTTCATGGATGTGAGACCGCATCTTAAGAGAGTGAAGATCGGTGCAGCTTTGAATGGAAAAGAATTAGCCCAGATCGGTAAAGTCATTAGAAGTGTCAGAGAAATCAATCAGTTTTTTACGCTCATGCGTGAAGAAAAAATTGCCTTGACACAGCTTTATAAGGTCAGTGATCAGTTTGTCCCTTTAAAAGGCTTGGAACGCAGTATTTTCGCTATAGTTGACGAGGGAGGATATGTACTGGATGATGCCAGTACAAAACTCAAAGGGATTCGTACAGGTATCAAACAAACAGAAAGCCGTGTAAGACAAAAGCTGGAAAGTATTGTTAGAGGAAGCCAAGCCCGTTTTTTGACGGATGCCATTATTACCATGCGTAATGATCGCTATGTTATCCCGGTCAAACAAGAAAACAGACAGACTTTCGGCGGGGTGGTCCATGACCAAAGTTCAACCGGCCAAACGCTGTTTATTGAACCTCAGAGTGTAGTAGATCTAAATAATCGACTGAAACAGTATCAGAGCGAGGAACGAAATGAAGTAGCCAGAATCTTAGCTGAAATGACTGAAGAGCTGATGCCGCATACGGATGAGATTGATCAGAATATGACCGTACTGGTTATGCTAGATTTTATCAATGCTAAAGCAAAATATGCAAGAGAGCTGAATGGGGTCAGACCTTTGATCAGTACCGAAAATCATGTTTCTTTTATACAGTCAAGACATCCGCTTCTGGGAGAGGATGAAGTCGTAGCCAATGACTTGATTCTTGGAGAAGAGTATCAGACAATGATTATTACAGGTCCAAATACTGGGGGGAAAACTGTTGCCCTTAAAACATTGGGACTGCTTCAGCTGATGGGTCAATCAGGACTGCAGCTGCCTGTAGAAGAAAATAGTACGATGGGGATTTTCTCCAGCGTATTTGCTGATATTGGAGATGAACAGTCGATTGAGCAAAGTCTATCGACCTTTTCTTCACATATGACAAATATTGTAGATATCTTAAACCGCATTGACGAGAATAGTTTGATTCTTCTGGATGAATTGGGTGCAGGAACCGATCCGCAAGAGGGAGCGGCTTTGGCAATCGCCATGCTGGATGCTATTGCAGCTAAAGGGAGTTATGTACTGATCACTTCCCATTATCCAGAATTAAAAGCTTATGGCTATAACCGCCCCCAAACCATCAATGCCAGCATGGAATTTGATGTAGAGACCCTTAGTCCGACTTATCGCTTGCTTATTGGGATTCCAGGCCGAAGCAATGCTTTTGAGATCGCCAGCAGACTTGGACTGGATCAGACCATTATTGAATCAGCTAGACAATTGATGAGCGGAGAAAGCCAAAGCGTCGATGAAATGATTCAAGATCTTGAAACCAAACGCAAACAGGCCGATCAAGAGACAGTTACAGCGAAAGAAGAACTCAGAAAAGCAGAACGATTGCATAAGGATTTAAAAGCTGCCTTTGATGAGTATGAAGCGGAGAAAGAACGCTTGAAGAAACAAGCTGAAGCTGACGCAAATCAAATTGTTGAAAAAGCACAAAAAGATGCCAGCCGGATTATTGAAGAACTGCGAGCGCGACAGCTAGAGAGGCAAGCAGGAGGCAATGTTAAAGAACACGAATTTATCGATGCACAAACCCGGTTATCTAACTTAAAAACGGAAGAAGAAACTTTGCAGAAAAATAAAGTACTGCAGAAACAAAAACGTAAAAAAGAACTGAAACCAGGAGATGCTGTTCAGGTAGAATCCTTCGGTCAAAAAGGAACGATCATTGAAAAAGCCGGCAATAAACAGTGGGTCATTCAAATGGGTATGCTGAAAATGAAATTGAATGAAAGTGACTTAACACTGACTCAAGCGGAAAAAGAACCTAAATCAACTCGCACGACTTTGAAATCTTACTCAGTAGGATCTGTCTCTACTGAACTAGATCTTAGAGGTGAACGCGTGGAAGCTGCGTTAAATCAATTAGATCAATATATCGATCAGGCACTATTGTCCAATTATCCTAAAGTGACCATAATTCATGGTATGGGTACAGGAGCCGTCAGAAAAGCGGTTCAGGATTATTTGAAAAAGCATCCGCAGGTTAAATCCTATAGTGATGCCCCTGCTAATCAAGGTGGGAATGGTGCAACAAATGTTACTTTCAAATAAGCAGAGAAAATAAGAGAAGAGAATAGATTTTTTATAAAAAGTTTGGTATACTGAAAATGTTGATACAAACTTACTTTTTATTAGTGAATTTATAGGAGGATTTAGAATGGTTAAAGAATTAACAGACAATACTTTTGAAGAACAAACAGGATCTGGCTTATCGCTCGTTGACTTTTGGGCAACTTGGTGTGGACCATGCCGTATGCAATCCCCAGTTATCGATCAATTAGATGAAGAATCTAATGGAGAAGTTAACTACTTCAAAATGGACGTAGATGCCAATCAAGAAACACCCAGCAAATTCGGTATCATGAGTATTCCAACTTTATTAGTGAAAAAAGATGGAGAAGTTGTAGAAAAATTAATTGGATATCACAGCAAAGAGCAAATTGAAGCAACCTTAGCGAAACACAAATAATTTCAAATTGAAAATGCTTGAGATTTAAATAAGGACACCCCTCCAAAAATTCCGGAAATAAATTTAGACACAATAAGACATACCGTGTCAATGAATGATCCGCGAATTGCAGAGGGGTATCTTTGTGTATATTTATGTTTAAGAACCTTATAGTTAATTGTGTCTAATTTTCAACAGAATGTTCAGTTAAATTGAAGAAATGTATACAAAGCTTTCATTTTCATATTGTTTGAGCTAAAATGTAGCCAATATAATAGTAAAAGAAAAACCAGATTACTTAAATTAAACTTAAACGGATTTACTTATAATATAGATACTATAAAATTATAAACAGTTCTTCTTAAAGTCATTTTTGGTACGACTACTTGTGTAATGAATGGAGTGTGTTGTAGATGGTCCAGCAAAATATGCTTAATAATGATGTGGAAGACACCTCAACGTATGAATATGTAGTAGAATGCAGAGAAAAAACAGTACGTTTAACAGTAGATGTTCGTGATGTCTTTTATAATGCAGACGATGTATTGGATTGTCCTTTGGATGTTGTATTAAGAAAAAACGATTATACACTACAGGATTTAATGAGTTGGGATGCAAGAGAAGTAAGATTTATTCAAGTCGTTAATGGTAAGGAAAATGTTATAAACAGCGTCTTACTTAATGTTAATCTATAGTAAAAGTCAAAAATAAAATTAAAAAGAACAGACGAAGTGTTTTTGAACAAAGCAGTAACTGGGATAGAGAGAATGACTGCTGGTTCATGACGCTTTTTTTATGTATTTAAAAACAACCTCTCAGAAAGAAGTGTGACTGGGTTCCTTCAAAAGATTGTTTTTTTATTATTATGAAAGCGGTTCTTTTGGGTCTGATTGAACAGTGATCCAAACTTCCTTTTTTCTAACTTTAACTTCATAAATAGCTTCCGCATAAATTTGGCCAATGACTTGCAGCTGCTGGGCTAAATAGCCGGTTTCTAAAGCAAAAGATGCTGAAGAGTGATGGTTCAGTCTTTCTTCTACGACTTCACCTGTTAGCCTGTATTCTAATTTATGTTTCCTTTGATTCTCTAAAGTCAGCGTACCAAAAGAAAACAGATCAAACATAGCGGGCAAATCATTTACTGAGTGTGCATGTTTTTGTCGAGCAAGCTCTTTTCCTGCCCAGTATAAAATGTCGTCTATTTCTTCACCTAAAAGATTTTCAAGCAGTTGATCTCTTAATAAAAGAATGGCATCTAGTGAAGCATTTTTCGGTAACTCTTCTGCCAAGATTTCCACCTCATAGTCTTAATTTAACCTCTATAGTATAACTTAGAATCCAGATGATTTCTAATAGAAATTAAATTGTTCATAAGAATGTGCTATTTATAAAATACATAAACATTCAAACTCAGGTATTGTTCGTGTTACGTTCTGCTTGCGATTTTTATAAAAAAAAGAGAAAATAGAAAAGTGAAGCTGGAATAGACAAAAGTCAGCTTATAGAACTACTGTATCAGTATAATGGATAGTGCTGATATCGTTTGAGAAGGTTGTAGGAAATATGAAGAAACAAGCCATAGGATTATTGGATTCAGGTGTCGGTGGATTGACCGTCATGAAAGAAGCAATGAAACAGCTGCCCAATGAGTCTTTTTATTACATTGGAGACACTGCCCGCTGTCCATACGGACCAAGGCCTGAAGAACAAGTCAAAGCATTCACTTGGGATTTAACAAGGTTTTTATTAGACAAAAATATCAAAATGCTGATTATTGCCTGTAATACAGCAACTGCCGCGGCTTTGCCGGAGTTAAAAAGGGTATTGAAAATCCCAGTGATTGGTGTGATCCTTCCAGGAAGCCGAGCAGCCATTAAAACCACTCATCAGGGCAGAATAGGGGTCATTGGAACGGAAGGTACGATCCGATCCGAAGAGTACCGAAAAGCAATCAAGAAAAAACAGCAGCAAACAGAAGTATTCAGCCAAGCGTGTCCTAAATTTGTACCTTTAGTAGAAAGTAACCAGTTCAACAGTGCAATTGCTAAAAAGGTTGTGACAGAAAGCTTGAGAGATCTGAAAAGGCAGAAGGTAGATACACTTGTGATGGGCTGTACACATTATCCGCTGCTGAAACCGTTGATTCAAAATGTAATGGGTGAACAGGTTACTTTGATAGATTCAGGGGCTGAAACAGTCAATGAAGTAAGTGTGCTGCTGGACTATTACGATCTCGCAGAAGAAAAGACCGATCAACCGAATGAGCGGAAATTTTACACCACGGGATCCGTTAATATGTTCAAAGATATCGCTTCCAGCTGGTTGAAAATGAATGAAATCGAAGTAGAACACGTATCAGTAGAAGAATTGAAAGGAATAGAACTTAATGAATCAGACAGAAAATAAAGTGATCGTCATCGCAACAGAAAATAAAGGGAAAGCCTCAGAGTTTAAATCTATCTTTGAGAAACAAGGATTTGAGGTACGTACGCTGCTGGATTATCCTGAGATTGACAGTATTGAAGAAACAGGAGAAACGTTTGCGGAAAATGCTTTATTAAAAGCAGAAGGAGTTGCCGAAATACTTGATACAATGGTATTAGCAGATGATTCTGGATTAAAAGTTGACGCATTGCAGGGACAACCTGGGGTCTATTCAGCTCGGTATGCCGGAGAGGAAAAAAATGACGCCAAAAATAATGCCAAGCTACTAGGAGAGCTTTCAGAATTACCATTTGATGAGAGAACGGCTCAGTTCCACTGTACGTTGGCGCTAGCTGCTCCTGGAAAAGAAAGTCTGACGATTGAAGGAGAACTGGATGGATATATCTTAGGCGTTCCAAGAGGTCAGAATGGATTTGGCTATGATCCGTTATTCTATGTTCCTGAAAAAGAAAAGACAATGGCTGAGCTGACACAAGAAGAAAAGAATAGCATCAGTCACCGAGCGATTGCAGTAAGAAAACTAGATAAAGTATTGGAAGATTGGATAAAAAATCAATAGAAAAAGAGGGATGCAGAGATGAAAGTACTAGTCATAAGTGATAACCATGGTGAAGCTTATTTAATGGAGGAAATCTTCTCTATTTATCAAGAAGAAGTAGATGTATGGATACACTGCGGAGATTCTGAGTTTAAAGAAGATAACCCTGTTTGGCAAACTTATCAGACAGTAAGAGGGAATATGGATATTACTAAAGCTTATCCTGAAACAAAGGTCATCGATAACTACGGTCAAAAATTCTTTGTAGCACATGGACATCTTCATCATGTAAAGACTTCTTTTGACGCTTTGAAAAAAGCTGCCAGAAAGGAAGACTGTCAAATTGTCTTTTACGGCCATACACATATCCCGAAAGTCGATAAAGAAGAGGGAATCTATTTTATTAATCCAGGCAGCATCTCACAACCACGAGGTCCAATCAATAAAGGCAGTTACGCCATTCTCGAGATAGAAAACAATAGTGGTAACATCACGTTTTATGATGAAGATCATCATTCGCTTCCACAGTTATCTCAGAAGATAGAATTGTAAAATTGATAATCGTGAACAGACAGCAGAGAGGTCTTCAACTTGCCAGCGTTTTTAGGTGAGTTGAAACAGATGCTCTGCTTTTTTTGCGAGCAGAATTCGTTTACTGGTAAAGTGGCTAAAATAATGAAATAAAATCAACAAGATTAAAATGAAAAAGTTCAAATCGTAAAATTTTTTTCTAAGAAAATTCTCTTAATTGACAGTTTGATTTGGTGAATGTCTTCAAAGATAGTAAAATATATGAGTGGTAAGAACGTTTACAAGGAGTGGGAAAATGATTGGTGAGAAAATCAAAACCTTACTGATTGACCAAGATAAGGACTTAGTAAAACCTGCTGATCAAGTAGCAGTAGTAGGGACAAAGAATCGACTGAATCATGCTTTGCTGATATTAACAACAGATAAATATGCAGTGGTACCAGTGTTAGATGAAAAATCCAGAATGAAAGGATTAATCTCTATGCCCTCAATTATGCAGGCAATTATGGAGATTGAAGATGTTCATTTCGAAAAACTCGGAGAAATAAAAGTAGAGGAAATAATGGATACGGATTTTCCGCATGTTTTTGAAGAGTATGAGCTGGAAAATGTGTTACACATGCTAGTCAATCATGCCTTTATTACAGTCATTGACGAAGACCAGACATTCAAAGGAATCATTACAAGAAGTGAAATTTTAAAAGGAACCAATCGGATTGCTCATGAGTTTGAAAAAGTATATGATGTACGCGAAAAACTGATAACAGATCCTTTAAAGTAGAAAAAAACGATAGACCACTCAGTGATCTATCGTTTTTTAACATTGTCTGTTCAATTAAATATCCGTTGTATCAAAGTTGATTCTAGGCAATTCAATCCCTTCTCTCGCTAATGCATCTACATATCCTTCATAGAAAGCATTGCGGACACCGATTTCTGTTCCTGCTTTTGAATACATAATAATCTGAGCGGCTGTCTGACCTGCTCCGATTGGCACAAAAGCAATTTCTGTTGGTTCAACGGTTATTTCTTCGTATTGAGGAATCAGTTTTTTGTTGACATCTTCTAATACTGCTCTAACTTGATCGAGGTTTGTATTAGGAAATAAGCGCAACTGGATCATTACACGCATATCCGCTCGTGAACGGTTACTGATGACAGTGATGGATCGATTAGGAATAAAGTGAATCGTACCATCAAAGTCTTTTAATTTGGTCGTTTTAAGGTTCACATCTTCGACAGTTCCTAAAATACCATTGACGTTAACCACATCTCCTACATCCAACTGCTTTTCTAGTAAAATCATGAAGCCGTTGACGATGTCAGAAACAAATCCTTGAGCACCTAGAGATAAAGCTAAACCAATGACTCCGGCACCAGCAACGAGTGTTCCAACTGGAATTCCGATTATCTCTAATATTGTGTAGACCAAGAAAAAATACAGTACGCTGTTAAATAGATTTTTACTTAATTTATATAAAGTGTTATAACGATTCGGTACAGTTTGTTTCTCTCTCATATATCTTTTGAATACTGCTTCAATGACATATCGTCCTACTTTTTTGAGAATAAAGAAAACAATGACTGCTAATAAGATCTGGATGACTCCAATGATCGCTTTGACCATAATGGAATTCCAGTCTATAGAGTTCCAGAAATCGGTGATGATGTTTGTCTGTTCAGTTACTTCTTTAATGACTTGATCTGTTCCCTCACCTGATGCTAAATACATATCGTTGATACCCCTTTTCCTAACGTTTATATACAGCCGCTTTAATTTGCTAAAATAAATTGTATCAAAAAAAAAGACAGAATCCTATTGAAAATATGTAACGATTATAATGTAAGGGTTATTTCAGATCTAAATAGAGGACTGCTAATCCTTCTTGGTTAGTCATATTCTCTGGTTTCAAGTAATCTTCAAAATTTGTAAAAGATACTCCGTTAGAAGACCAGATTCTCAGCGGAATGGACCCTCCAGAAGAAATTTCGGTCGGTCCTTCAATTTCAATATACATCTTCATCGAATGGTTAAAGGAAGAGAACAGATCGGTCAGATTTTCAGTATTGGATGTGCCTTTTCCAGACAACAAAAATTCTGCTTTTAGTGTTCCAAAATCTGAATCAACAGAATCATCCGGAAGATGATAATCCAGCAAAATCGATGGAAGCTGTTTTATTTTCGAATTCATAATAGTCCAGTCTTAATTCAACAGATCTACCTTCATAGTTCATCTCATAACTTTCATAGTCGCTGAACAGTAGAGAACTGGGAGTAGATTGCTTGGTTTCAGAAATACGAATATGCTGATCAGGAAGACCACTGACTTCTTCCTCTGCAAAAGACCCCAGATTATAGTACCAGCTCAGTAAAATACCGATAGCTGCTAAAAGGACAATAGATAAAAAAGTCCAAAAGAATCGTTTGTGTTTGATCTTCATACCTGATTGCTGATTTTGGGGTTTGCCAAATTGATAACGCGTTTTATTCATTAGACTCCACCTTTCAGTTAGTTAGTTAATAAGTTTAAAGAGTGTTATTCAGACATAGCTATTATACCGTGAAAGATCTTTAAATAGATAGCTGAAATATGATTGGATTACCTAAGATTATTTGAATTGAATAAAAGCTGCAATCTTACTATTTGCTTTTTTGATTTGCGGAATGGTATGCTAAAAATGTAAATAAATTACGAAAGAGGGATAAAATATGTCAGGTGGAGAAATCGCTGCTCTGATTGCAGCTATTGCATTTGCAGTTTTAGTTTTAGGACTATGCTATGTGTTATTTAAAGTAGCGAGTGTTGTGTCTCAACTAAATACAACAGTTGAGGAAGCGAACAAGAGCTTAGGAACAATCACTAAAGATGCAGATCATTTACTGATCGAAGTCGAAGGGTTGCTTAATAAGACAAATACAACCTTAGATGACGTGAATGGGAAGTTAGGGTTAACAGATCCGTTATTCAAAGCTGTTGGAGATTTAGGAATTTCTGTTTCCAGCTTGAATGATTCGACTAGAAATCTGACTTCATCATTAGCGGGTGCCTCTAAACGTGGTGCATCAATTGGTTTATCAAGAAAGATCAACAATAAGATTGCCAAGAAATAATTACTAGACTCAATGAATAGAAAAGAAACAAGCTTAAAAGGAGAGCGAATAGTTATGGGAAGAAATAAAGCAGAAGGCTTTTTACTAGGAACCATTGTCGGAGCAGTTATTGCTGGAGCGAGTGCACTGTTATTTGCTCCAAAATCAGGAAAAGAAATGCGCGATGATATTACTAAGCAAACGAATAAATCTAAAGGTCAATTTCAAGAGTATGCAGATTTAGCAAAAGAAAAAGGTACTGAACTTAAAGAAACCGCACAAAAAGCAAGTTCAGATTATATGAAAAATGCTAAAGATACGTACAGCCAAGTTGCAGATTCTTTGAATAAAGGCAAAGATCAGCATAAAGATACTTTAGACCAAATCAAAAAAGAAGCGATGGATACAGTGAATGATGGTGTTCAAAAAGGAAAAGACATGAATAATCAGTCTAACGACACTGGAGTTGAAGGTGCAAAAGATCGTACAATGTCTTTTGATTACGATGAAGCAAAAATGGCTGAAGATGAAGCAAAAGGACAACGTACAGAGAATACAAGTACGGAACAAACAACTGAAGATGGACGTCAAGATAAAGATACAACAAACACAAATGTTGGAATTTAATCCTGTTACTTTCACTTCAAGTCTTATAACAAAGAATGGAGATACTCACTCTAACCGGGAGTATCTCTATTTATTTTAGTCTAAAGGAGGTTTCCTATATGTCTTTACGTTCAGTTATCAATATGATTATTATCGGGACACTATCCTATCTATTGATTATTTTTGTATTGAGGATCTCTGGGAAGAGAACATTATCTAAGATGAATGCCTTTGACTTTATTGTAACAGTTGCACTGGGTTCAACACTTTCAAGCCTTTTAATCAATTTCCAGAGAAACTTATGGCAGGGCATTATAGCATTCTGTCTGCTGGTCTTTTTGCAATTTCTTACCAGCTGGTTATCAGTCCGCTATAAATTTACCAACAAATTGCTGAAATCTAAACCGACTATGCTGTATTACAATGGAGACTATGACGAAAAAACATTAAAGAAAGAACGAATTGCAAAAAATGAGATATTGCAAGCCTTGAGATCACAAGGAATTGGATCTACAGATACTGTGTCAGCAGTGATATTAGAAACAGACGGCACATTATCTGTTCTAAAGAAAAAAGCAGATAATGATGAAACGTTAAGAAACGTAGAATAAGGAAAAGCCTGTATGACTTGTCAAAGTTCATACAGGCTTTTGAATGGTTACTAGATGGTTATAAGTGTCTTTGGCGTATGTGTGAAGGATTCACAGCCATCTGCGGTGACGTAAACGCAGTCTTCAATTCTTACGCCGACTTGATTCTCAATATAGATACCTGGTTCAAGTGAGAAACACATACCTTCTTGAACAACCATAGAACTTCCTTTTGATAAACTTGGAAATTCATGAACGGTTTTACCTAATCCATGTCCAAGACGGTGGGTAAAATACTCTCCGTATCCGGCTTCTTCAATAATAGAACGAGCGATTTGATCTAGTTCTCCAGTAGTGATCCCGGGTCTAACAGCAGCTTGAGCGGTTTGCTGCGCTTTTAAAACAATATTATACACCTGTTTCAATTCTTCAGAAATGTCTCCAAAAGCTACTGTACGTGTCACATCACTAGTGTACCCATCAGCGACTACACCTAAATCGAATAATACCAGTTCATTCGCTTTCAGTTTGCGCGAACCTGGATTGCCATGCGGACTGCCGACATGATCGCCGAAAAGGACCATCGTCTGGAAGCTCATTTCAGAGATCCCCAATTTTCTAAGTTCATATTCTATTTCAGCAACCACTTCTTGTTCGCTGATGCCAACTTTAAGAGCACTCATTCCAATTTCCAAAGCTCGATCTGCCATTTTTCCAGCTGTTTTCATTTTTGAGAGCTCATCGTCTGATTTGATTAGCTGGATCTCTTGAATCATACTTGAAATATCTATGGTTTGTTCAGGATTCGTCATAGCAAGCAGCTGCTTATAACGGTCAACCGTCAATTGATTTTCAACTAATCCGATCGTTTCAAAGGATTGATTGTAACGGTTTAATTGCTTAGAGATAATCTTCCATGGGTTTTCTTCATCCTTGTAACTGATGATTTCTTCGATAGAGGATTGAGCTCGTGCTTCTGACGCTTCCAGAAACGGAGTAAATAAGAATACAGAATCTTTTAACACAAAGAGTGCTAGTACTCTTTCATGAGGATTGCTTTCAAAACCTGTTAAGTACCCAATCAGATTAGGATCATCAATATAGATCATGTCTAACTGTTTGTCTGAAACTTGCTGGATCAGTTGTTGTAATGCTGTGTTCATCGTATTCCTCATTTCCATCAAATTGTTTGCTATTTACATTGTAACACGATTATAATGAGAGAGCACGAAGTTTAAAGTAAGCCTTTTCTGAAAAACCAAAAGAAAGTTTCATGAAAATAAAAATTTTATATTGAAATCTCTTTCATGCTTTGATAAAGTAAAAACAGGAAAATAATTTTACCCAATTCAACATTAATAAGCCGGCAATTTGACTGATTGGCTGAACATTAAAAAACGGTATTTGACCAAAGGAGAAAATAAAATGGATAAACAAACAATCACGATTTATGATGTAGCGAGAGAAGCGGGCGTTTCAATGGCTACGGTTTCACGTGTCGTAAACGGAAATCCTAATGTTAAACCTACAACTAGAAAGAAAGTATTGGATGTCATTGATCGTTTGGATTATAGACCAAATGCAGTGGCTAGAGGATTAGCGAGCAAGAAAACAACCACTGTCGGAGTGATTATTCCTGATGTAACCAACTTGTACTTTTCATCTTTAGCGCGAGGAATTGATGATATAGCAACCATGTACAAGTACAATATCATCTTGGCAAACTCTGATAAAAACGAGCAAAAAGAAGTACAAGTTTTGAATACACTGTTAGCTAAACAAGTAGACGGAGTCATTTTTATGGGGAATAAAATTACCGAAGAGCTGCGCGCTGAATTTTCACGCTCTCGCACACCGGTTGTTCTTGCTGGAACTGTTGATCCAGATGGTCAAGTCGGAAGTGTAAATATTGACTATATGGCTGCAACAGAAGACTGTGTAACATCACTGATTGAAAAAGGGCACAAAAAAGTGGCTTTCATTTCAGAAAGTCATGATGAACCAATCAATGGACAGTATCGACTTGAAGGGTACAAATCAGCTTTGAAAAAGGCTGGAATCGACTATGATGAAAGCCTTGTTGTACAATCAGAATACACTTATAAAGTCGGCGATATAGTCTTTGAACAAATCTCTAAAGCTGGTGCAACGGCTGCCGTAGTGGCAGATGATGAACTAGCGGTTGGTGTATTGAATGCAGCTTTGGATAGAGGAATCAGTGTACCGGAAGACTTTGCAGTCATTACATCAAATAATTCCAAACTAACTGACATGACTCGTCCGCAGTTAAGTACAATTGTTCAACCGTTATATGATATCGGAGCAGTATCTATGAGATTACTGACAAAATTAATGAATAAAGAAGAGATTGATGAAAAAACCATCAAATTACCTTATCACATTGCAACAAAAGGAACGACTAAAGAAGCGTAAATTAAATTGTAATACCTAAAAAAGGACCTGCGGTAAATTT
>OMJG01000541.1_pt1 | contig 27498 bp, 21 predicted proteins | sample 1646431 | NCBI WGS metagenome assembly OMJG01 (sample SAMN03771674, study PRJEB25209) | food metagenome | isolation source: Cotija cheese | place: Mexico:Jalisco,Michoacan | collected 2011-12-12
CCCAGCAACCTCGCGCGAGGTTGCTGGGCCGCCGTCAGGTAGCAATAAGGGAGGGGTCAGTCGTCGGTCAGGGTGAGGCTGAATCCGCCGGCGATGAGGGAGCCGATGTTGTAGATGAACGCCGCCAGAGTCGACAGCGCCGTCATCAGCACGATGTTGATGACCGCGATGATGAAGCCGGCCGCGACGACTCGGCCGAAGCCGAAGATCCCGATGATCCGCTCGGCCGACTCCGCGCCGGCAAGCTCACTCATGGTCGACTCGAGGCCGCTCATCACACCGGTCGCCTGCAGCACGACCCACAGCACGATGAACGCGACGATGGTGGCGATGCCGATCGCCACGGACATGAGGAACGACATCTTCATGACCGACCACGGGTCGACCGCGGAGACGGTGAGGCGAACCGTGCGGGGGCCCTTCTTCTTGCTGCCCTTCCCGCTGTCGACCATGTTCTTCACGCCCATCTTCACGCTGCCGGAGCTGGCGCGGACGGTGTTCGCGGCATTTCCCATCACCGAGGTGGCGCCGCGGTTGCCGCCGTTCGATCCCTGGGAGCCCGATCCCTGCGATCCGGAGGCCGGTGCTCCGACCCCCTGGGAACCGGTCTGAGCACCCGATCCTTGAGATCCGGTGTGGGCCGATGGCGTCGATCCGGCCGAGGGCGCGCGGTTGGGCTTCGGCGAAGCCTTCGGTGCGGGAGGTGCGACGACGGTGGCGTTCTGGCTGTCGGGCCCCGAGGAACCGCGACCGGAATCGGATCCCTGTTTCGAGCCGGTTCCCGACCCGGAGTTCGAGCCCGACCCGGAGTTCGAACTCGCTCCGGCCGACTTCTCGTCCGACTTCGACGAGCCGGCCGTCAGACGGGTCGAGCCGCTCGACGTGCGTATGATCTTGCCTGAGCCTGGCTGTTTGCTATCGCTCACTCTTCCACATCCTCGTTGCCGGTCTGAGGCTCTGCGACCTCACCTTCCGGGACTTCGGCATCGTCTTCGCCTTCGATCTCGTCGTCGACCTCGGCTTCGGGCCCACGGGTCACTGCGATAATACGATCTTTCTTGCCCGGTTTCGCGAACACCACACCCATGGTGTTGCGTCCCTTCGCCGGAACTTCATCGATGCCCGATCGAACGATCTTACCGCGCTCCATGACCACGAGGACCTCCTCACCGTCTTCGACGATGAGCCCGCCCACCAAGTCTCCGCGCTGCTCGGTGATCTTCGCAACCCGGATTCCCAGACCGCCGCGGCCCTGCAGACGGTACTCGTCGACCGGTGTGCGTTTGGCGAACCCGGCTTCCGTGACGACGAAGACATAGGTGTCGGGCCTGACGACGTCCATCGTCAGCAGCTCGTCGTCCTCCTTGAACTTCATGCCCGTGACGCCTCCGGTGACCCGGCCCAGGGGACGGATCGACTCGTCATCGGCAGCGAAGCGGATCGACATGCCCTTGCGCGAGATCAGAAGCAGATGGTCATCGGCGCCGACGATGCGGGCCGAGACCAGTTCATCGGGCTGCCCCTTGTATTCGCGCAGGTTGATGGCGATGACACCGCCGGTGCGGTTCGAGTCGTACTCGCTCAGGCGGGTCTTCTTCACCACGCCGGAACGGGTGGCGAGGATGAGGAAGTCGGCTTCCTCGTAGTCCCGGATCGACAGCACCTGGGCGATCGACTCGCCCGGCTGGAGGGCGAGCAGGTTCGCCACGTGCTGGCCCTTGGCGTCCCGTGAGCCCTCGGGCAGCTCATAGGCCTTGGCGCGGTACACGCGGCCGGTGTTCGTGAAGAACAGCAGCCAGTTGTGTGTGGAGGTGACGAAGAACTGTTCGACGACGTCATCGCCGCGCAGTGCTGCGCCCTTGATGCCCTTGCCGCCGCGGTGCTGGGCACGGTACAGGTGCGTCTGGGTCCGCTTCGCATAGCCGCCGCGAGTGATCGTGACGACGACCTCCTCCTCGGGGATGAGGTCCTCCATGGACACGTCACCGTCGAATCCCGCGAGGATCTTCGTGCGGCGATCGTCTCCGTAGCGTTCGACGATCTCGTCGAGTTCCTCGGACACGATCTCGCGCTGACGAGACGGGGTTGCCAGGATGTGGTTGTACTCGGCGATCAGCTGCTCGATCTTCTCGGCCTCTTCCTGGATCTTCAGACGCTCCAGGGCGGCCAGTCGGCGCAGCTGCAGGTCGAGGATCGCATTGGCCTGAATTTCGTCGACCTCGAGCAGCTCCATCAGACCGGTCCGCGCCTCGTCCGAGGACGGGGAGCGGCGGATCAGAGCGATGACCTCGTCGAGGGCGTCGAGGGCCTTGAGGTAGCCGCGCAGAATATGGGCGCGCTCCTCGGCCTTGCGCAGACGGAACTGCGTGCGACGGACGATGACTTCGATCTGGTGCTTGACCCACAGACGCAGGAACGAGTCGATGCTCAGCGTGCGCGGCACACTGTCGACGAGGGCCAGCATGTTCGCGGAGAAGTTCTCCTGCAGCGAGGTGTGCTTGTACAGGTTGTTGAGCACGACTTTGGCCACGGCATCGCGCTTGAGCACGATGACCAGGCGCTGACCGGTGCGGCCCGAGGACTCGTCACGCAGATCGGCGATGCCGGCGACCTTGCCGTCCTTGACGTAGGAGGCGATCTTCGCGGCCAGGGTGTCCGGGTTGACCATGTACGGCAGCTGGGTGACGACGAGGCAGGTGCGGCCCTGGATCTCTTCGACTTCGACGACGGCTCGCTGGGTGATCGAGCCGCGACCGGTGCGGTAGGTGTCCTCGATGCCCTTGCGGCCGAGGACCGTCGCGCCCATCGGGAAGTCGGGCCCCTTGATGATGCCGAGGAGGGCTTCGAGAGCCTCTTCCTTGCTCGCCTCCGGGTGGGACAGCAGCCACTGTGCGCCGGCAGCGACCTCACGCAGGTTGTGCGGAGGAATGTTCGTGGCCATTCCCACAGCGATGCCGGCCGAGCCGTTGACCAGCAAATTCGGGAACCTGGAGGGCAGAACCATCGGCTCCTGGTTGCGGCCGTCGTAGTTGTCCTGGAAGTCGACGGTGCCTTCTTCGATGTCCCGGACCATCTCCATGGCCAGGGGCGCCATCTTGCACTCGGTATAACGCGGGGCGGCCGCTCCGTCGTCGCCCGGGGAACCGAAGTTGCCCTGACCGGCCACGAGCGGGTAGCGCATCGTCCACGGCTGCACGAGGCGGACCATGGCGTCGTAGATCGCCGTGTCGCCGTGCGGGTGGTACTGGCCCATCACGTCGCCGACGACGCGCGAGCACTTGGAGAAGTTGCGGTCAGGGCGGTAGCCGCCGTCGAACATCGCGTAGAGCACGCGGCGATGGACGGGCTTGAGTCCGTCGCGGATGTCGGGCAGGGCGCGGCCGACGATCACGCTCATCGCGTAATCGAGGTACGACCTCTGCATCTCGAGGTTGAGATCAACCTGTTCGATCCGGTTGATTTCTGTTCCGATATCGTTCTCGTCGGCCAATGTGGGCTCTTCCCTTGTGTTCGTACCGTGTCCAGCTGGATCTCAGCCGTGTGCGGCGGCGATTGGTGCGTGCAAAGAATGGGTGCGGTGCATCCGGTCTCCCACCCTCACCGAGGCGGCTGCCCGGTGAGGACGGATGATCAGATATCGAGGAAGCGGACGTCCTTCGCGTTCTCCTGGATGAAACGGCGACGCGAATCCACATCGTCGCCCATGAGGACGGTGAAGATCTCGTCGGCGACGATCGCATCGTCCAGCGACACCTGCTTGAGCAGCCGGTGGTCGGGATCCATCGTCGTCTCCCACAGCTCCTCGTAGTTCATCTCGCCCAGACCCTTGTAGCGCTGGATCGCGAGGTCCTTGGGCAGTCGCTTGCCTGCGGCCCGCCCGGTCTCGAGCAGTCCGTCGCGCTCCTTGTCCGTGTACGCGAACTGGTGCGGAGCGTTCGACCACTTGATGCGGTAGAGCGGCGGGGTGGCGAGGTAGACGTAGCCGTGTTCGATGAGCGGCTTCATGTACCGGAAGATCAGCGTCAGCAGCAGGGTTGTGATGTGCTGACCGTCGACATCGGCGTCGGCCATGAGGACGATCTTGTGGTAGCGCAGCTTCTCGAGGTCGAACTCCTCACCGATGCCGGTGCCGAAGGCCGTGATCATCGCCTGGACCTCGTTGTTGCCCAGTGCCCGGTCGAGGCGAGCCTTTTCGACGTTGAGGATCTTTCCGCGCAGCGGCAGGATCGCCTGCGTGTTCGGATTGCGGCCCTGCGTCGCCGAGCCGCCGGCCGAGTCACCCTCGACGATGAAGACTTCCGATACGAAAGGGTCCTTCGACTGGCAGTCCTTGAGCTTGCCGGGCATGCCCGAGGACTCGAGCAGACCCTTGCGGCGGGTGGCCTCACGCGCCTTGCGGGCGGCCAACCGGGCCTGAGAGGCCTGCAGCGCCTTGCGCACGACGTCCTTGGCCTGGGCCGGGTTCGACTCGAACCAGTGTCCGAGTTCGTCACGGACCACGCGCTGGACGAAGCCCTTGACCTCGGAGTTGCCGAGCTTCGTCTTCGTCTGACCCTCGAACTGGGGATCGCCGAGCTTGACGGAGATGACGGCGGTGAGACCCTCGCGGATGTCGTCGCCGGTGAGGTTGGGATCCTTGTCGCGCAGCAGCTTCTGTTCCTTCGCATACGCGTTGACCAGCGAGGTCAGTGCGGTGCGGAAGCCCTCTTCGTGAGTGCCGCCCTCGTGGGTGTTGATGACGTTGGCGTAGGTGTGGACGGATTCGTTGTACGACGTCGTCCACTGCATCGCGATCTCGAGGGCAAGAGTCTGTTCGCCCTCTTCGGCTTCGAAGACGATGACATCGGGGTGGACGAGATCGGCCTTCTTCGTCGAGTTGAGGTACTCGACATAGTCGAGCAGACCGTTCGCGTATTCGTAGGTGACGGTGCGCGGCTTCCACTCGGTCGCCTCGTCCTCGTCGATCTGGACATCGTCGTCATCGACCTCGTTGTGGCGCTCATCGGTGAGACTGATCTTCAGGCCCTTGTTGAGGAAGGCCATCTGCTGGAAGCGCGCACGAAGGTACTCGTAGGAGAAGTCCGTGGTCTCGAAGATCGACCCGTCGGGCCAGAAGGTCACGGTCGTGCCCGTCTCGTCGGTGGCTTCGCCGCGCTGCAGCTCGCCGGTGGGCACGCCCTGGACGAAGTCCATCGTCCACGTGTACCCGTCACGTCTGACCTCGACAGCGAGTCGTTCGGACAGTGCGTTGACGACGGTCGAACCCACACCGTGGAGACCGCCGGCCACGGCGTATCCGCCGCCGCCGAACTTGCCGCCGGCGTGGAGGATCGTGAGGATCACCTCGACGGTCGGCTTGCCCTCGGTGGGGTGCATGGCCACGGGCATGCCACGGCCGTCATCGGCGACGCGGACGCCGCCGTCGGCGAGGATGGTGACCTCGATATGATCGCAATAGCCGGCCATCGCCTCATCGACGGAGTTGTCGACGATCTCCTGAACGAGGTGGTGGAGACCGCGTTCCGAGGTCGAACCGATGTACATGCCGGGTCGTTTCCGGACTGCCTCGAGACCCTCGAGTACAGTGATGTCGCCGGCATCATAATGAGGCTGATCCTCGGTCGTCATATGACTCCTTGTTCGGATGGTCGCTATCAGCTCCCCATTCTACCGCGCCGCTCGCTGAAATGCCCGTAAGCGGCCTGTGAAGGCGTATTTCCCGAATTTTCCTGCCGCAGATGTACCCCCGGACAGGTCGGGGAGCGCCTATGGCCGTTTAAGGCCTTCTGTGTTCTTCTCAGAAATGCAGAGGGTTCTCCTCAGAAATGCAGAGCCGCTTCCCGGAATCTCGCCGAGGCGGCTGTCCGCTTCATCCGAATGTGTCCCTGGGTCCGCGGCCGGCCACCGATCGTCGGCCGCGTTTGAAGCTGCGCCCCTGGGGCCCCTTGATCTCGATCTCGGTGATCGTCGCCGAGCCCAGTCCCTCTTCGAGTCTGCGCAGGATCGTGGGTCTGAGCACCCGCAGCTGGGTCGCCCAGGTCGTCGAGTCCGCGGCGATGACGAGCAGCGGAGGAGAGAAGTCGATGGGAGTCGCGTGCTGGGCCACTTGGGGTCCGACGAGGTCGGGCCACCGGCCGAGCACCTTGCCGATGTCGAGAGACGACGACCAGCCGCGGGCGGTGATGAGCGAGCCGAGCACGGATGACACCGTCTTCGGGTCACGGCCGTCTCTGCCCGATCCGGAGTAGACGACTTCGCCGCGCAGTCGGGAGCGGCGACGGCTGCGGACGAACTTCGCTTCGGTGACTTCCATCCGCCGTACCCGGTCGAGGGCTTCGAGTGCGGCGACGGGAGTGGAGTAGTCCCGGTCGATGCCGCTCATGATGCGCTGCTCTGCAGGAGTCGGGACTGGTCGATCCGGATTCCCTCGAGTCCATCGGGCAGATCGGAGTCGACGGCTGCGGTGATGAAGACCTGTTCGGCCGACGTCACTCTCGAGGCCAGACGCCGGCGGCGACCGGTGTCGAGTTCGGCGAAGACGTCGTCGAGGACGAGGATCGGCTGTTCGGAGGCGCTGCCGGCATCGGCGGAGAGCAGATCCCATCCGGCCAGCTGCATGGCCAGCGCCAGAGACCAGGTCTCACCATGAGAGGCGTACCCCTTCGCCGGATGGTCTCCGATCATCAGCGACAGATCGTCGCGACCGGGTCCGTGCAGGGTCAGTCCGCGCTCGATCTCCGTCGTCCGGCGGCGGTCGAGGGCCGCAAGAAGCAGTTCCCTGCAGTCGGCGGCGGATTCGGCCTGCGAGTAGTCGATGCGCGAGTCATAGGCGATATGGGCACCTTGCCGCTCGAGTCGGGCGTCGGCGGCGATATAGGCGAAGTTCGTCTGCAGCGGCTCGACGATGTCGGCGAGGATCCGCTGCCTGCCGAAGACGAGCTCGGCCGCGGAGTCCGCATAGGCCATGTTCCAGATGTCGAGAGTCGCCTCGAGGCCGGGATCGCGATCCTCACGGAGTCGTTTGAGCAGAGCATTGCGCTGTTTGAGCGCCCGTTCGAAGTCCGTGATGATCGAGGCGAAGCGCGGATTGCGCGCGACGACGAGGGTGTCGATCCACGACCGGCGTTCGGCCGGTTCCCCCCGCACCAGGCTGAGGTCCTCGGGAGCGAAGACGACGCAGGAGACGAGGCCGAGGATGTCTTTGAGCTTGACCGCATTGCGGTTGACCCTGGCCCGGTTGGCGCCTTTGGCCTGGATGGTCACCTCGACGGTGGCGTGCCGCTGATCCCGGTTGACCAGTGCGGACACGGTCGCAGCCGGTCTGTCCTCGTGGACGAGCGGAGCGTCGAAGGCGACCCGGTGCGAGCGCTGATGAGCCAGGTACCCGATCGCCTCGACGATATTGGTCTTCCCGGTCCCGTTGTCGGCCACGAATGTGGTGACTCCGGGTGAGAACTCGAGGTCGAGCTCGGGATACGACCGATAGTCACGCAGGGAGAGTCGGGATATCCACATTCAGATGCGCGTGGGCATGAGCAGATAGCGATAGGACTCGTCGGCGGGGCCGTCGAGTTCCTTCTGCCCGGAGATGATGACCGGTTTCATCGGCTGGGTGAATGAGAAGTTCACATACGGGCTCTCGACGGCGGCGAGGCCCTCGGCGATGTAGTGCGGGTTGAATCCGACGGTGATCTCGTCGCCCTGCAGGGTGGCTTCGAGGGCTTCGGAGGCCTGAGCGTCGTCGCCGGTGCCGGCGTGCAGGGTGAGCATGCCGTCGGTGACCTCGAAGCGCAGCGGGGTGTTGCGTTCGGCCACGAGCGAGACGCGGCGGACGGCTTCACGCAGCACGGCTGTCTCGACGATGGCGTGGATCGGAACCGAATCCGGGAACAGCGACCGGACCTTCGGGTATTCGCCCTCGATGAGCAGCGACGTGGTGACTCGACCGGCCGAGGTGAAGGAGATGAGGTCCTTGCCGGCATCGGTGCTCAGACCGATCGTGACATCACCGCCGAGGGACTTCGAGACATCGGAGAGTGTGCGCCCACGCAGCAGTGCCACGGCCGAGACATCGGGTCGTCCCGGGGTCCAGGTGAATTCGCGAACGGCCAGACGGTAGCGGTCGGTGGCGAGCATAGTGACCTTCTCACCCTCGATCTCGACGCGCACGCTGGTGAGGATCGGCAGGGTGTCGTCCTTCGAGGTCGCGATGGTGACCTGTGAGACGGCGTTCTGGAACTCTCCGGCCGAAACGGTGCCGGAGTCGTCGGGGATCTGCGGCAGTGCCGGGTACTCAGCCACGGGCATCGTCATCAGCGAGAAGCGGGACGAGCCGCAGGTGACGTCGACCTTCGCATCGATCTGCTCGAGCGTGACCTCCTGGTTGGGCAGCGCCTTGGAGATGTCGGCGAGCAGACGACCGGAGACCAGCACAGTTCCCGCGGAGGCGACATCGGCGACGATCTCCACGCGGGAGGAGACTTCGTAGTCGAAGACGGCCAGGCGCACTGTGCCGCCTGTTTCGGCAGTGATGAGGATGCCGGTGAGCACCGGAGCGGAAGGGCGGTTGGGCAGAGTCTTGGTCGCCCAGGCAACAGCGTCAGCGAGAACGTCGCGATTGACTTTGAACTTCAAGGGGGATGCTTCCGCGTTCACTTTACTCCTTCGGGGTGGCCACCCGACCTGCACTGGGCATCTGGCACAAGATTCCGGGTTGCGAGTCACAGGCTCGATACTGCTCGGAAAACTTTACACAGCCTATCCGATTTGTGCCCACCTCAGGAGTGCCGGCCGAAAAGGGCTGCCAGGGGGTGCCAGCCGGATGAATCTCGCATTCGAGAATCGCTCGAGATCCTGTGTTCGAATATTCGGCGACTCTGCAACCGACGTGAGCTCGAGGTCCCGAGCTCGAAGCTCATCCACCGCAGCAGTCGGTGGCGGTCGCCCTCTTGAGAGTTGAATTCACTTGGTAGAAGTATCAGCACCTGTGGAGACTGTGGACAAGTGCCGCTTACCCCAGAGTAATCAAGGGTTCTGACCGACTATGGACTTGTGGATGCCATGTGCACCGCGACCGAGGCGCCGGTGGGCGCTTGGGTAAACACAAGCATGTAGTTCACATCTTTCCACCCGTGCAGCAGTTCTGTCCACCGGTCTGTCCCCAGCTGTGAGCAATTGTCCCCAGGGTTATCCACAGATGTGTATGACGTCTTCTATAGGCGGTGCTGTTGTTTAATGCGGTTTGTGAGTTCGGTGACCTGCGTGTAGACGGCCCGTCGTTCGGCCATCTGAGTTCGAATCTTCTTGTTCGCGTGCATCACGGTCGTGTGATCGCGTCCACCGAAGGCCTGTCCGATCTTCGGCAGGGACAGGTCGGTGAGCTCACGGCACAGATACATGGCGATCTGTCTGGCCGTGGTCAGCGTCCGGGACCGGGAGGTCCCGCACAGGTCGTCGAGGGTGAGGCTGAAGTAGGCAGCGGTCTGGCCCATGATGTCCGCGGCCGAGACAGCGGGGGTGTCATCCGGGGTGATGAAGTCCTTGAGGACGGTCTCGGCCAAGGATACGTCGATCTGCTGATCGTTGAGGTTGGCGAAGGCCGTCACCCGGATGAGGGCGCCTTCGAGTTCGCGGATATTCGAGGACACCCGGGAGGCGATGTATTCGAGGACGTCATCGGGGACGTCGAGGTGTTCGGCCGCGGCCTTGCGGCGCAGAATGGCGAACCGTGTCTCCATATCCGGCGGCTGCACGTCCGTAAGCAGACCCCATTCGAATCGGGAACGCAGCCGCTCCTCGAAGCCCTTGAGCATCTTCGGCGGCTGATCGGAGGTGATGACGACCTGTTTGGCCTCATTGTGCAGAGCATTGAAGGTATGGAAGAACTCTTCGACGGTCGCATCCTTGCCCTGCAGGAACTGGATGTCGTCGATCATGAGGATGTCGACCTCACGGTAACGGCGCTGGAAGGCAGGCCGCAGGGCGTTCGACGTCTTCGACGAGCCGATCGTGTTGATGAAGTCGTTGACGAACTCTTCGCTGGAGACGTATTTCACCCGGATCTCGGGGAACAGCTGAGTCGCGTAGTAGCCGATCGCATGGAGCAGGTGAGTCTTGCCCAGTCCCGAGTCCCCATAGATGAACAGGGGGTTGTACGCCTTGGCCGGAGCCTCGGCCACGGCGAATGCCGCGGCGTGGGCGAACCTGTTGGACGCGCCGATGACGAAGGTGTCGAAGGTGTACTTCGGGTTGAGCTGGGCGACGCCGGGAGCATCGACGGGCGGACCCATCGGGGCGGCGGTCGCCTCGGCGATCTTCATCTCACGGTCGGTCATGCCCGACTCGGCCGGGTCCTGAGGCAGCTGCTGGGCGGGCATCTGCCTCGCCGGAGGTGCCGACGTCTCCGCCTGCGGCATCTGAGTACTCGGGGTCTGCGCGGCGGGTCGGCCCTGACCTGGTTGGCCCTGGTTCGGCTGGGGGATTTGAGGAGTCGACTGATCGGCGGGGGTCGGTCGCACCGGTTCGGCCGCCTCGGCGGGGGCGGGTTCCGGTGTGCCCGTCGTCGAGGTGGAGGTGACCGGATCGACGGGAACCTGGGTTCCCGGGGTCGGCTCCCCGATGAGGTCTTCGAAGCGGATCGGCACGTCGAGTTCCGGATCGACGACGAAGCCGAAGGTCACGTCGAACCCGAGAACCTTGGAGAACTCCCTGGTCAGGGGGCCGAGCAGCCGGGTTTCAATGGTGCGGCGGGTGTGCTCTTCGCGCACGGCGAGAAGGATGAGGGCATTGTCGACGAGGGCCTTCGGCACGGCGAGGGAGAGGAATCCCTTCTGGTGCGACGAGAGGTCCGGGTCCTGTTCCAGGTTTGAGACCACCGTGCGCCAACGGCTGATGAGCTCATTTTTGGAATTCGACACCGTCACATTTCCTCAGCTTTCAAAAAATTCGTTCTGGCGTGATCCACACCTGTGCATGACTTCCACATAGTTTTCCACAGAATGTGGACTCTTGCCGACTCAGCCCAGTGAATCTCCACACTCGTGGATAAGCTTGTGGAAAACTACATGGGTGTGACTTGTGGACGAGCCTCGGTGACGGGAACGCGAACGGCGGTGAATTTCGGGCGAGCGTGACGTGAAACATGCGGATCCCGTTTGACCGCTCGGATTGCGCCTCGCTAAGATGGAGTGTCCTGTGTACCGGGCTTCATCCGATTATCCTGATTATCTTTTGGCTCTTATGCACAGGAGTGCTCGGCGGTCGAGACTCGCACCGCCGTTTTTTGTGAGAACGCACCGGCGTTCACCCGCAACCTAGAAATCGGAGACTGAAGTGAGCAAGCGTACATTCCAGCCCAATAACCGTAAGCGCGCCAAGAAGCACGGCTTCCGTCTGCGTATGCGCACCCGCGCGGGCCGCTCGATCCTGGCTGCACGTCGTCGCAAGGGACGTTCCGACATTTCGGCCTGAGCATGCTTGACGCGGCACATCGGATCCGCAGCGGCGAAGACTTCAGACGAATCTTCAGAGCCGGGGTCCGGGTGCGCACAGAGCATCTCATGGCGCACAGCCTGAGAGACACCGATGATACCCACGCTGCGCGCGTGGGTTTCATCGTATCCAAGGCCGTCGGAAACGCCGTGGTGCGCAACCGCACCAAGCGTCGCCTGCGCGAGATCATGCGTGCGCGTCTCGGTGAGCTGAGAGCAGGAGATCTGTTCGTCATCCGGGCGCTGCCGCATGCGGGACAGGCCGACTTCGCCGTTCTGTCCGCCGAAGTCGACGAGCTGCTGATCAAGGCAGAGAAGAAGCTGGAACGTCGTGGACGCCGAACATGATCTGAAACATGTCTCCGAGGTGCCCCGTCGGCCGGCCGGCTTCTGGCCCACACTCGGCTGGATCGCCCTGGTCGGTCCGAGGATGCCGTTCGTCTGGTTCATCCGCGCCTATCGGATCGTGATCTCACCTCTCTACGGCCAAGTGTGCCGCTACTATCCCAGCTGCTCCATGTACGGTCTCGAGGCGTTCGAGATACACGGAGTTCTCAAGGGAGTGGTGTTAACTGGGTGGCGCGTACTGCGCTGCAACCCGTGGTCGCACGGCGGCGTCGACCATGTGCCGGGATCAGCGCGGGAGGCCAGGTCGAAGACCATCCACCGCGGTCAGGCACACAGTTAGAACATATTGAACTCGCAGTCCGCACGCGAGCGCGAACAAGCGGACTGCCTCGGGGCACACGTCGTGTCGCGCAGACCTGTGAACAATGGCAAAATGAACGACGCGCCAGCATCGTTGTAACGAGGAGAACTGAATGGACTGGATGGACAAGCTGCTCTACCCGCTGCAGTGGGTAGTTGCTTGGATCCTCGCGATCTTCCACGAGATCTTCACCGCGATCGGCCTGCCTGCCGACAGCGGGTGGACCTGGGTGCTCTCGATCGCCGGCCTGACCGTGGTCATCCGCGCTCTCCTCATCCCTCTCTTCGTCTACCAGATCAAGTCGCAGCGCAAGATGCAGCTGCTGCAACCGGAGATCCAGCGTCTGCAGGCGAAGTACAAAGGCAAGAAGGACCAGTACTCTCGCCAGGCCATGGCCGAAGAGCAGATGGCACTGTTCCGCGACAACAAGACCAGCCCCTGGGCATCGTGCCTGCCGCTGCTCGTGCAGATGCCGATCTTCTTCTCGCTCTTCCGCGTCATCCACAACATGCCGAAGGTCGCCGAGGGCTCTGTCGGCGCGATCGGCGGCTTCACTCAGCAGCTGGCGATTCAGGCCGAGAGCTCTTCGATCTTCGGCATCAGCCTTTCGGCTGTCTTCACCGACCCAGGCTTTGCAGTCAAGCTGCTGACCGGTGTGCTCATCGTCGTCATGGCCGCCACCATGTTCATCACGCAGAAGCAGATGATGGCGAAGAACATGTCGGAGTCGGCGATGGCCAACCCGATGATGCAGTCGCAGAAGATGCTGCTTTACGTGATGCCTATCGTCTTCGGCATCGGCGGCATCTACTTCCCGCTCGGTGTCCTCATCTACTGGCTGGTCTCGAACACGTGGACGATGGCTCAGCAGCACATGGTCATCCGCAATATGCCCGCTCCCGGCTCGAAGGCCGAGAAAGAGATGCTTGAGCGCAAGGCTCGCAAGGGCAAGACTGTGAAGCAGGATGAGCTCAAGGGATCGACCGTCACCGAGGAGGCCCCGAAGAAGAGCGGCCAGCGGCAGCAGCCCGTGAGCAAGAACCGTAAGAAGAACAAGAAGCGCTGAGGACAGACATGACCGAAGAGAAGATCGACGAGACCTCCGAACAGACACCGGAAGAGACTCCGGAGGAGACCTCGACGAAGCCGAGCCGTGCCGAACTCCTCGAAGAAGAGGGCGAGATCGCCGCGGACTACCTCGAAGAGCTGATGGATCTGGCCGACATCGACGGCGATATCGACATCGATGTCGCTGACGGCCGTGCCCAGCTGTCCATCGTCTGCGAGGACGACGAGGACTCGAACCTGCGTACCCTCGTCGGCCGAGAGGGCCGCACACTCGGCGCGCTGCAGGAACTCAGCCGTTTGGCCGTGCAGACGCAGACCGGTCAGCGGTCGTGGCTGATGCTCGATATCGACGGGTTCCGCAACAGCCGTCGCGAAGAGCTGATCAAGAAGGCCAAGCGTGCCATCGACGACGTCATGGACGGCGGCGAAGAGTTCGCGTTCAAGCCGATGAACAGCTTCGAGCGCAAGATCATCCATGACCAGGCGGCCCGAGCCGGCTTGGTCTCGGAGTCCGAGGGTGAGGGCGACGGTCGTCATGTCGTCATCCGGCTCGCCGATGACTGATCAGCCCGAGAACGACCCGGAGCTCTCGAACGAAACAGAGCTCTCGACCGAAACGGCGACTGTGGAGATCGAGTCGCCTCCGACCGGCACCGAAGAGTACTTCGGTGCGGCGTATCCTGCCGCGCAGCGGTATGCCGAGCATTTGGCCACGACCGGAATCGAGTGGGGACTCATCGGTCCGCGTGAGGTCGATCGCCTGTGGACCCGGCACATCCTCAACTGCGCCGTGGTCGCGGAGTACATCGGTGAGAACGATGTCGTCGGCGATGTCGGCAGCGGAGCCGGCCTGCCGGGAATTCCGATCGCACTGCTGCGCCCGGAGGCGAAGATCGTCCTCATCGAGCCGATGGAGCGTCGCGTCGAATGGCTGAACCTGGTCGTCGATGATCTGGGACTGAAGAATGTGCGCATCGTTCGTGCACGGGTCGAGGAGCTCGTCGACGAGGAGATGTTCACGGTCGTGACCGCACGTGCGGTCAAGGCGATGACGACCCTCATCGAATGGACTCGCGAGGTCATCAGCCCCGGAGGACGGATCCTCGCCCTCAAGGGAGCTTCGGTCGAAGGGGAGCTTGCCAAGGCGAAGAAGCTGATCAGACGGTATCGACTGTCTCAGCCCGAGATCCATATCGTCGATGGCGGCGGCATCCTCGAGGTTCCGAGTCGTGTCGTCGAGATCGTCAAGAAATAGTACGAAGTAGAGTTGGTCTAGGCTGGATGAGAGCCTTGTGAAACCGATGGATGATGGAGTGCGCCCTATGCCGATCATGGATGAGTCGTCTCCCATTGGTGCCGCGATTGCACGGGACAACCGGCGAGCGGATCGACTGTCGCAGACAACCTTTCCACGGCCGGACTCGACCCGCATCTTCACGATCGCGAACCAGAAGGGCGGCGTCGGAAAGACCACGACGGCGGTGAACATCGCGGCGGCCCTGGCCAATCAGGGGCTCAACGTCCTGCTCATCGACATCGATCCCCAGGGCAATGCGAGCACCGCACTGGGCATCGACCACTATTCCGAGGTCACGAGCATCTATGACGTCCTCATCGACGATGTTCCGATGCGTGAGGCTGTGGCACAGTGCCCGGACTTCGACACTCTCAAGTGTGTGCCGGCGACCATCGACCTCGCCGGCGCGGAGATCGAACTCGTGTCCCTCGTCGCGCGTGAACAGCGACTGCAGCGTGCCCTGGGCATCTACCTCAAGGAGGAGGAAGCAGCCGGAGACCGCGTCGACTACATCATCATCGACTGCCCGCCCAGCCTCGGTCTGCTGACAGTGAATGCCTTCGTGGCAGCTCGCGAGGTGCTCATTCCGATCCAGTGCGAATACTATGCGCTCGAAGGGCTGAGCCAGCTGCTGAAGAACATCCAGCTCATCCAGAAGCATCTCAATCCTGAGCTCGCGATCTCCACGATTCTGCTGACGATGTATGACGGCCGCACGAACCTCAGCGCTCAGGTCGCCGAGGATGTGCGCACCCACTTCCCGGAGCAGGTGCTCGGCACTGCTATTCCGAGATCGGTGAGGATCTCCGAGGCACCGAGCTATGGACAGACCGTGATCTCATACGACCCACATTCCAGCGGTGCCCTGTCGTATCGGGAAGCCGCTGAAGAAATTGCGAATCGAGGAGTAAGTCGTGGCTGAACGCAAGAAGAGGGGCCTCGGACGCGGGCTCGGAGCATTGATCCCCGACGCGAACTCCAACGATCGTCCGGTCGATGTCTTCTTCTCCGGTGGGAGCACGGAAGACGGCCAGGCCGAGACGAAGACGCCACGCTCTGCGCGGACCGACCCCGCTGCGTCGATGCAGTCATCTCGGCGGCGCAAGCCGAAGTCCGGGCCGGCCAAGACTTCGACCTCCAACACCGCATCGTCCAAGGCCTCCCAGTCCACATCGGCCGATACGAAGACAGCTGACACGACGTCGACCGGTTCGACATCAGCGTCGAAATCGTCGTCTGCCAGGACGTCTGCGTCCACCTCTGCAGGGTCGAAGTCCACCGCCTCGAAGACCAGAGGCACGAAGTCGACGACCTCCAAGTCGAGCACGTCGAAGACATCGACGGCCAAGACGGGTGCCGCGAAGGCCAGCGGGGGCAGTGGCTCCAAAGCAACTTCTGCTGGCAAAACGACCACACCGAAGACGAAGTCAGGCTCATCCGCTGCCGCGGCACCAGCTGAGAACGCAGAGAAGGCTCCTGCAGTCGCGAAATCGAGTACACGGAAGACTTCCACCCCTGCTTCGGTTTCCGACTCGACAAGGGGCGACAGCGATGCCGGAACAACAGTGTCGAGGACTGCTGCACAGTCCGATTCGACTGACGCAGACAACAACGTATCGGCTGACTTCGTCCCAGCCGAGCGTACTGATGCGCAGGAGACTGAATCCGCAACGGCGGCCGCGGCGGCTCCGTCGCCCGAGGATGATGTCCGGGAGACTCATCCCGGCGTGTACACGTCTTCTGGTCGCAGCAGCGACGACGCCGGGGTTGATGAGAAAACACCGTCAGCAGACACGGGCGGTGACAACGATGTAGAGACTACTGATGTAGTGAATGGTGACCCAGCCGCTGAGCCAACCGCCGCTCAAGACGAGCGCGAGCCCGTGACTTCGGGGGCAACGGATTCCTCGTCCTCAGCGCCTGCGGAATCGAATGAGCAGTCGAGTTCCTCCGGCACGACTGAAAAGTCCGGTGAGTCCCACACGGCGGAAGTCGCTGATGGCGGCGATGCCGACGAGTATGACGGCGTTGAGTCCATTCCGGATACCGAGTTCGGTGAGATCGATGTTGATCTCATCGATGCGAACCCACGGCAGCCGCGTACTGTCTTCGACGAAGATCTGTTGGCCGAACTCGTCCACAGCATTCGTGAGATCGGTGTCCTTCAGCCTGTCGTCGTCAGGCAGAAGCCCAGCGACCGTTCGCGGTTCGAGCTCATTATGGGCGAGCGTCGTCTTCGAGCGACGAAGGATGCGGGCCTGTCGACGATTCCGGCAATCATCCGGTACGTCGAGGATACGGATCTCCTCCGTGACGCACTTCTGGAGAACCTGCACCGTGCGGAGCTCAACCCGCTTGAAGAGGCTGCGGCTTACGGACAGCTGCTCGAGGATTTCGGGTGTACACAGGAGGAACTCTCGGAGCGCATCGGCCGTTCGCGTCCTCAGATCTCCAACACCTTGCGTCTCCTCCGCTTGCCTCCTCTGGTGCAGCGTCGCGTAGCGGCCGGGGTCATTTCCGCCGGCCATGCTCGGGCCATTCTGGGACTACGGGATCCGGAACATATGGAGGTGCTGGCGCAGCGCATCGTTGCCGAGGGCCTGTCAGTCAGGGCTTCGGAGGAGGCAGTCGTACTGCTCAATCGCGGAGATTCGATCAATGTTTCACGTGCAACCACGAAGGTGGCGCCGGAATTTCTTGCTGTCGCTGAACGCCTGGGCGATCGACTCGACACCAAGGTGAACATTTCCGTCGGCAAACGCAAGGGCAAACTGAGCGTGGAGTTCGCGAACCACGAGGATCTCGATCGCATTCTCAGTCTCCTGGGAATCTCGAATGAGGCTGCGATCTGAACATAGCACTACGAGAAGAGATGGCCCCCGCAGGTATGCTTGCGGGGGCCATTCTACTGTCGTCTGGTGTGACGTCATTCGGTGAATTGTCCGTGTGGCGTTGTGATGTCGGTCGAATCCCCCGGTAGTGGGATCGCGCGGTCGGCAGCTGTACCGGAGAGATGGAATCCGTCCTGGTCTGCTATGGGCCGCCAGGAGTTTCACGTGAAACGCTGAGTCGCCATTCGTATCGGGCGGACTTGCCAGGTGGAAGTTGTCAGTGCCCGGGTGATCCAAGAGTGCCGCCGGAGAATCTCCCCGCTCGAGTTATTCGCGTGCAGCGGGTCTTCGCTGCTGATCTGTCATTTGTCTCTTGCGGCGATTGTCATGTCCGGCAGACTCGAGATTGCGGCGGTAGGGACGTTGATCGTGTGTGTGAGCGATGTCGTCCGTGACGTTTCGAGTGTTCTTACGGCTACGTGCGAAGTGCTCCGAGGAGCGGAGGTCGAGACTGTGCGACACGATATAGACACCAGTGGTTCGATCGGTGGCCAGTTCGAGAGTCGGTCGAAGAGTCGATTCGACGGTCTGATGAAAGTGAGTTCTGGCGTTTCACGTGAAACTGAGCGCGGGGGCGTCTGGTTCTCTTCCGATAGACGAGTCGCTTGAGACCGTCACAAGACCGCTAGCACCTTCTGCGATGCCTTCGATACATGCCGCCGTTTCACGTGAAACGGCGGTTTGGTGGGTCCGGACAGCGATCACTCCGACTGTGTCCAGCAGCTGGTAGAGATTCCGGCGAGAGATACGAATTCAGCTACGCGCCTACTGCTCGATCAGCGATCTTGCAAAGCTTCCCCTGGAGACCCGCAGAAATTCTGGTGACGATCCTTCTCATCGTGCTGTCAATGGACTCCGTAGTCACCTTGTTTGCATCGTTTGGTTGGTATCCGAGGCATGGCAAGGGCGGGCCAGAGACATTTTCGGTGCATGGCGCGAGCGTCGGAAGCAGAGAGACTATGGCATAGACGCGCCAGGTGTCTGAGATCCGCGACCCCAAGACTCGCTGTGGGCCGAATTGTTTCACGTGAAACACTTCGGAGTGCAACTGATCGGCATCTGTCCACTGTGAGTTTCGCATGTCTGGATGTCCGTAGCGCTTGAAGTAGGACACTTCGAGCTCTGTGACCGATTGGAGCCGCTGAGACAAAACGATTGTGCCATCGCTTGGCACTTTCATATTGACCTATTCGGACTCCGGATCACCGGATGGCCCAATCGAGTGTCAATGGAAGTGGGATTTTCGCATCGGGCCGTATTCGTCATGGTGATCTCCCCGTTCAGATCATCGGATGTGCCCGATTGTTCCACGTGAAACTGCCTATTCGTGCAGGCCATATGCAGTCCTGCAGCCCAGCAGGGAAAAGCAGTTCGGTGAACTACCGACTTGTTGATGAAAGGTCTTGGTTCCTGCGGGTCAATGGTTGTATGTTCAGTTGGCAAGGCCGGTTAGTCACTTGGGGTATTCGGGGATCTTGGCTTTTGCGCGTTGAGATTGCTTCCTCCGGCATTGGGTTCTCTATGTAGTACTGGTACCGAGTTGCTGGTTCATAGTTCTGGCCATTTGTACTGCCCCTCCTGCATTCGGCATTTCGATCCACATTGCCGAATGCGTTGGTACTAATGGTGCTGCTCAGAAGGATTGCGTATTAGTGGCGGTCGTCGGGAACGTTGATAACTGAGTATTGATTCCTCTGAAGACCTGTCTGATGGGACTCTATACATGGTTCGTATCGGAACCGTTTCACGTGAAACTCCGGCTGGTCAGGCACGGAGGTGTCAGTCCTTCTCGTCGCCGCTCTGACGAGGATGTATCCGGCCGTAGGGCGAAGTTGGTGTACGCGAGTAAAGCCGGCTGTATGTTGAAAGGCACTTGGGCTACTGCGTTTCCAGGATCGCGGCTACTACTGCGTATCATCATTTCTGGCTCGGCGCCCCTGAGTTCCGTCCAATATTGCGTTTCATGTGAAACAGTCATGGTTGTGCCCCGAGATGTAATCAGACGGTCCTGGCCCGACGTGGCGCCCGTAGTGCGCAATCCCGTCTTGGATCTACGGAGTGTGTATGACTTGTTTGCGAACACGTAGTGGGGCCTGATGCCAGTCATCGACCGCAAGAGAATCGTGGACGCACTTCGTCTTGGGCGATGTATTGTGCGGTTGGTTCCCGGGCAGCGCGACGTCTCGGGTTGCACCGTGGGCCACATTGGACAGTCAACGCTGCTTGAGCTGTGTTATCCAAGGTTGCAACGCCCATACACTTCGCCGATCGCCGCGGTTATTGTTTCACGTGAAACCGAAACGGGCTCTCTGCATTGGTAGGAAAGGTGTACGCTGCCGTCGGCTCGCAACGCTGGGAGCTGCGGCGAGAGAATGAGGCTGGGAGCTACGGCGACTGCTTTGGGTGTACTTCGGCGCTAGTGCTTTCGCCCGTGAGGCGGACGGTTCTTGCACATGGCGAAGCGAATTGATCGGTATGCAATTCACACTCAGATACGATTCCGTCCGATCGGAGAACTGGAGTATGCAGCCTGTTGGAGTCGTTTCACGTGAAACACAATGTCACGGGCGGGATAGTGGATGGAGAGGCAACTTCTCGGTCGGGACTCAGAGACAGTTGTCGGTGGGGACTCAGGGACAGGGCGCCGGCGTTTCACGTGAAACCAATAGCCATCGTTACTGAGCACCAGTCGCTTTGAGCTGGGCTGCGCCGCCGACTCGTCTTTGCGTGTCCTGTTCGTGATTGGTCCACCGTTCTCTTTGATGCCAGGATCAATTGGGTTGCGTTCTGTCGCCAGGGCCAATTGCATCTGGTCGACCGTCCTGGCGCTGAGTTGCCGGCTTATGTGAGCGAGGATGAAGCTGAACTCTCTGCAGTCGGTCAAAAATGATGGCTGTTCGGGACCGATTGATGATGGCCGTAAGGTGTTGTCCAATTGGGCACCGATCACCCCAGGCTGTTCGATTGGGCAGCGATCACCCCGGGTTGTCCGATAGGACACCGATCATCCCAGAAACTTCAATGCGCCGTGCTCCTCTGAAGGAGCACGGCGCAGATGAGTCAGTCGTGGTTGTGCAATTCAGTTGAGAGCTTTGATGGCATCGAGGCTGAGTGTTCCCGTCTGCGGATCCTTGTCCTCGCGGATGTAAAGTCGCTGGAGGGCAGCTGCGATTCCATCCGCAATGGCATCGCGGACATGTGGATCTTGCAGGCTCTCAAGGTCGTCGTGATTAGTGAGGTAACCGCTGACGACATGGACCTTCGGAGTCCTCAGTCGTTTGAGCGATGACCAGGTGCGTGCATGGGTCCGGCAGTCCAGCATTCCTGTTCGCGCGACCACCTCGCCTTGGATGAGCTCGGCGAGCTTCTGTCCGGTCGGTGAGTTCAGATCTGACTGGCGTTCGTGCCCGAAGAAGAAAGTAGCGATGCCGTTGGCGTCCTTGGACTTGCTGACATCCGCGGTCACGGTGATCACCGCCGAGGCGTCGAGCGTATCTGCCCGGTTGACCTCGACCGCATCGCCTTCGAGTAGAAGTGCTCCGGCACCCACCGCCTCAAGTCGACCAACAAGTCGGCTTGCTATATCAAGAGTGATCTGACGTTCGAGAGCAGACTGCTCATCGGTCATCGGCAGGTTCTGGAAATCTACAACTGTAGTGGCGGCTTCGATGACAAAGGTGCGTCCGACGAGCGATGTTCCCGAAGCGGCTACGCGCGCTCGCTCTTGGAGCGCAAAGAGATTGCCGGTGTCCTGATTGCGGTCGATCGCATTCAGTCCGCGCAGAGTCTGCGGACCGGTGACCCCATCGACTTTCGTGCCCAGGCTCATCTGGAGTTCTTTGACGGCCGTTTCGGTGAGAGCTGCGTACTGTGCGTCGATGCGACCCGGATAGAAGCCCAATCCCGCGAGCTTGGTCTGGAGGTTGACGACGTCATCGCCCGTCAGCACCCTGACAGGGTCGAACCGGAGCACACGGTCGCCGAGCTGATATCGAGCCTGTTCGAGCTCTGAAAACGTCTCAGGGCCCAATACACCGTCGCAGAGGATCCCACGATCCTGTTGGAACTGTCTGACCCCGAGCTCAAAGGCTCGATCGAAATCCGCGGTTTCGGCATCTCCGACATGGAGGCCGAGCCGGGCCATCTGAGCTTTGATATTCGGCAGCATCTCGGAAATGTCGCCGCGCGTGTAGCGCGGTAAGTTCGTGTTCGTCAATGCGGTGCCAATCTTCGGTGATGCGGTTCGAGGGTCGGTGTCGGGCGGCGCCCAGAAATGCCTAAGGCGCCTGTTGATAGTACAACAGGCGCCTTAGAACTCGATCAGATGAAGTCGGAGAGCTCATCCTCGAGGGCCGGTTTCGGACGTGCGCCGATGATAGTCTTGGCGACCTCGCCGTCCTTGAAGACGTACAGGGCCGGAATCGACGTGATTCCATACGTGCTGGCGGTCTCGAGGTTCTCGTCGGTGTTGACCTTGACGACGTTGAGCTTGTCTGCGTGCTCTTCAGCGATCTGGTCAACGATAGGGCTGACCATACGGCAGGGGCCGCACCAGGGAGCCCAGAAATCGACGAGCACGGGCTTGTCGGACTTCAGTACGTTCTCTTCGAACGTTGCGTCAGTGACTTCTGTCGACATGAGTTACCTTCCTTTACAACGAATGTCTCTAGCGGAACAGTGGAACTGGGTCTTTCATTCCCCGGTGAACCTGCACGGTGCGGTCATGCCCGGGAGAGCATCGATACGAGCGGTCGATCCGAGATCAGGAAGCGACGACTGTTTCCGCTGGTGCAGCTTCGGCCACAGCAGGCTTCGAGGCCGCTTCGAGATCACCGAGGTAGTGTTCGGCGTCGAGCGCCGCCGAGCACCCCGAGCCGGCCGCAGTGATCGCCTGCCGGTAGACGGAATCGATGACATCGCCGGCCGCGAAGACACCTTCGACCGACGTCTTCGAGGTGCGCCCATCGACGCTGAGGTATCCGTCGGCGCGCATCTCGAGCTGATCGGCGAACAGACTGGTGCGCGGGTCGGAGCCGATGGCCACGAACATGCCGGTCACGGGCAGCTCGGAGGTCTCCCCTGTGACGGTGTTCCGGATGGTCAGCCCGGTGAGTGAGTCCTCACCATGGACTTCGGCGACTTCGGAATCGAGCAGGAACTCGAGCTTCTCATCGGCGTTCGCACGATCCTGCATGGCCTGCGAAGCACGCAGCTCCTGCCGGCGGTGCACCAGAGTGACCTTGGACGCGAAGCGGGTGAGGAAGGTCGCCTCCTCGAGCGCGGAGTCGCCACCGCCGATGACAGCGATGTGCTGATCGCGGAAGAAGAATCCGTCACAGGTGGCGCACCAGCTGACTCCGTGACCGGACAGCTGCTTCTCATTGGGCAGGCCGAGCTCGCGGTACGCCGAACCCGTGGCAAGGATGACGGCCTTCGCCGTGTAGCGCGAGCCCAGAGCGGTCTCGATCTCATGAGCGCCCGGATTGAGCTTGAGGGTCTCGACGTCGTCGTAGATGACCTCGGCGCCGAACTTCTCGGCCTGCTCTCGCATGCTCTCCATGAGTTCGGGCCCCTGCACACCGGCGGGGAATCCGGGGAAGTTCTCGACATCGGTGGTGTTCATCAGCTCGCCGCCTGCGGTCACCGATCCCGCGATGACGACCGGCGAGAGGTTCGCGCGGGCCGCATAGACGGCTGCGGTATAACCGGCCGGCCCCGATCCGATGATCACCAGTTGAGTATCAGTCATGTGAAAAGTTCCCTGCTTCTATCTGCTGTGCTCGGCGCGCTGCGGAGTGGCGCACTCAATGACGTTCGTATCTATAACGGTACGGTGCCGAGGACTATTCCGCACCGGTCGGCTCAGAAGAATCTCACGGAACTGATGGTGGCCCTGAAGCCGCCGTCCGTCTGCGGCAGTTCTGTGATCCAGAGGATGAGCTTGTCGGTCTCGACCTCCTCATCGAATTCCACGGTGACAGCCCCATCGGCATCGAAGACGCCTTCGCCGATGACTTCTGCGTTCTCCGGGTCGTCCCCGTCGCGGATCTCGAACTTGCCTCCGGAGTTCGCCGATGCCACCTTCATCTTGCTGATGGTGGTCGTGTCCTCGAACTCGAAGAGCAGGCCGAGACCCGACTTGAGATTGCCGAAGTTCGCCGAGTTGTACCGGTCCGTGTTCCACGACCCCTCGGTCTTGGGAATGACGTTGTCGGTTTCGCTGTCGTGTTCCGATCCATCGCCCTCGGGGTCGAGGGATTCGACGGATTCGATCTTCGGCGGATCAGCCTCCGGAGTCGTCTTCTCTTCCTTCTTCGTCGGCTGCTCGCTCGGAGCCGAAGTTTCGGAGACCGGGGTGGGCTCCTCGTCTCCGGAGTTGTACCCGATGATGACGATGCCGAGCACGATTGCGGCGACGACCGCGAGGCCGAGAACCAACCACAGGAAAGGCTTCCGAGTGGCCGCGGGATCACGCTCGTCGGGATCCGTTCCTCCCGAACCGCCGCTTGCACCGCCGGAAGCAGCACTGCCGCCGGAACCACCGGCGCCGGCACCTCCTGCCGTCGAAGCAGCAGCGGCTGCGGAGCTCGCGCCCGCTGAACTCGACGACTTCGCTGCACCGCTGCCTGCACCGGCAACGCCTGCTGCTGCCGCAGCACCGACTGCCCCGGCGGCCTTGTTCCGGTTCTTCGCAGACGCAGCCTGTGCTGCATCGGTGGAATCGCTGTGCTGCTGGCGGGGTTTCCCGGCCTTCCGCTCGGCCGGGCGGACCGACGAGGAGGCCCCGGCCGCCTCGGCGCTGGGCTCACCGACGGAGTGCTGATCGTCCGCTGCACTGCGATCATCCACGGAATCCGGGGACAGTCGACGCATCTCCTTCGGTGGGGCGGCAGCATCGGCGTCCTGCGCTCGTGTGCCCGAACTCGCTTCGAAGGCAGCGAGGCGCCTGCGCGCCTCGTCCTCCTTGGCCTTCGCGATCCGACGTTCGCGTTCATACTCACGTCGCTGATGCTCGCGCTGCTGTTCGTTGGTTTCGAACATGCCGCCGAGGAACCAGGAACCGTCGTCCTCGTCCTCGTCGTTGTCCATGATCACGCGCGTATCGTTCTCATCACCCTCGTCGTCGTTGTCGGGGATGATCTCGAGTGCCTGAGTATCGGGATCCGAATCGTCGTCGCGACTCATGATCGGGGTCGTGAGGTTCTCGTCGTATTCGTGCTCTGCGTATTCCGAATACTGCGAATACGTCTGCTCCGGCTGCCATTCCTCCCAGTCCTGGGCGGCGCTGTCGAGCTGTTCCTTGGCGATGGGGAAACTCGAGGCTTCGCGCATCTGCATCCGGTCGGCATACCGGCCCGTGGTGTGTCCGACCACACCGGCAGCCAGTCCCCGAGTGCCCGGTCGGGTGATGCCGATACGCACGAGCGCGGCCTGCACCTGATCTTCGCTCGCGCTGGCCGAACCGTCAGGACCGGGCCCGATGGACTTCGATCGTGGTGCGGGCAGGCTGGTGGCTTCGTCGAAGCTGCGCGGCGACTGCTCGAAAAGATGCTCGTTCTCCGCCGCAGGAGCACGATTGACGTAGCGCAGCAGTTGGGCATCCCAGGAGTCGATGTAGCCGAGGACCTCGGCGACCGAACCCGGGCCGGGATCCGCACCCGTGATGATTCCACTGACGAAATCATCGAGTTTGTCAGGGACGTCGGGATTGAGCGCCTGCGCTCGGGCGATCCGGGCATTCTCCTTCCCCGCAGGAGGAATGCCGTCGAATGGCTCCTCACCTGGCCAGAACCCGGTCAGAGCCGCATAGAAGAGCTGAACGAGTGCGAGGGCGTCCCGCCGTGATGCCTTCGTCGGCGTGTAGTCCTTCTGCTCGACGAGCCCGGTGTCCAGCGCCAGTGCCGCATCGATGCCGATGCCCGCGATGACCACCGCACCCTTCGAGGTCAGACCGACCACGCTCGGCCGCAGGAACATATGGAACAGGCCTCGCCTGGCCGAGGTCACGAGGGCCGTGCCGACTTCCCCGATGAGCGCGCACGCGGCATCGACGGGCAGAGGCGAACGCGGCAGGATCTGGTTGAACGGCGTCACCGCGATGCGTTTGATGACGATGTAGTCCAGCCCGTTGGAATGACCGACGTCGAGCGTCGGTGCGATGCGCGGGTCACCGAGGATCGATACGCGACGGGCGGCTTCGAGAACGTCGTTGGAGCCATCGGCATCGGCGACGAGGATGAGCACGGGCTCGTCGAGGATCGCATCGAGACCTGTGCAGACGGCGCCGACCTCGGGTTTCTCGGGAAGCCACCGACGGTCGACGGTCGATACGACATAACGGCCGGCCACCACCATGCCGGGTTCGATATCGATCAGGGCGACCACCTCCGGTGGGGATTGACGGGGCTCAGGCTGTTTTTCTTAGTTTTCCAGCAACCACGCCAATTATCGAATGCAACTCTCTGACTCTGAGCAAATAACAAGCTCCGATGAAGAACAGGAGCATCACGGTGCCGACGACGGCCGTGGTGATGAACGCCTGCCAGCGTCCTGCCAAGGCGAAGTCCGGGAAGAAGTAGAGCAGACCGAAACCTGCCCCACCGGCAATGATCGCGGCGAGGAGGAACTTGAGGTGCGACGTGAGGATCTCACGCAGATCGATGGCGCCGAGGCGCTTCTTCAGGACCGCAAACGAGATGATCATCGCCATCAGATAGCCGAGGCTCATGACGAGACCGATGATCGCCACCGTCACCGACTTCGGGAAGATCGATACCGAGAGCACCGCCAGAGACTGGAAGATGATCTGCGGCAGCTGGATGAGGAACGGAGTCTTCGCATCCCCGTAGGCGTAGAACACCCGCTGCGCGAGATAGTTCGCGCTGAAGGGAACGAGGCCGAAGACCATCGTGATGATGACCAGACCGATAGCCATGGCCTGTTCGCGACCAGGACCGGCAATGATCATCGCCACCGGTGAGGCGAGGACGACGAGGGCGGCGAGGGCGAAGGTGTTGACCATCCCGACCATGCGCACACCCATCGAGAAGTCGCCGACGACAGCCTCGGTGTCATCGTTCGCCGCGTCCTTGGCCAAGGAGGTGAACAGAGCCGTGGCCAGAGACACCGCGATGAGGGAATGCGGGAGCATGAACACGAGGTAGGCGTTCGTATATGCCGTGTTTGAGGCATTGCCGTCGCCGGGGATCGACGCCCCCGAGGCGACGCGGGAGATGACGAGGAAGCCGATCTGGCCGATGAGCATGGCTGCGAACGTCCAGAACGCGACCTTGCCGGCCGAGCCGAGACCGACTCCCCGGAATCCGAACGTCGGCTTGTACTTGAAGCCGATGCGCTTGAGCGGCCAGATGAGGATGAGCGCCTGAGCCGCGACACCGAGGGTCGCCGTTCCGGCGATGAGGGCGATCTTGTCCGGGGTCCATGTATCGAGATCGTGGGTTGCAGAGTTGTTCGTGCCGAAGATGAGAATGAACGCGGCGAGACCGGCGATCGCGACGACGTTGTTGAGCACAGGCGCCCACATATAGGGGCCGAACGACGACTTCGCATTGAGCACCTGGCCCAGCAGCGTGTAGAGGCCGTAGAAGAACAGCTGCGGCAGACACCAGTAAGCGAAGGCGGTGGACAGCGCCAACTGTGCCGGAGACCAGCCCGAGGAGTACAGCCAGACGAGCAGCGGGGCCGCCGCCGTCGCGACGATGGTCACCACTCCGAGAATGAGGAACGACAGGGTCAGCAACCGGTTCGTGAAGTCGACACCGCCGTCCTCCCGTTTGGAGGCACGCACGATCTGCGGGACGAGCACGGCATTGACCACACCCCCGGCCAGCAGCATGTAGAGGGTGTTCGGCACCTTGTTCGCGACGTCGAACGCGTCTGCCTGGACGAAGTTCACGCCGATCGCGGTGGCCAGCATCGAGGCCTTGACGAAACCGAGTGCACGCGAGGTCATGGTGCCGGCGGTCATAATCGCCGAGGACCGGGCCAGGGATGAGAAGCTGGACACGCTCTACCTCTTTTCGT
>OMJG01000544.1_pt1 | contig 27403 bp, 35 predicted proteins | sample 1646431 | NCBI WGS metagenome assembly OMJG01 (sample SAMN03771674, study PRJEB25209) | food metagenome | isolation source: Cotija cheese | place: Mexico:Jalisco,Michoacan | collected 2011-12-12
GTAAAAGGGCTGTTACATGGCCTTTTAACTTTTACACAATTATATGGACTTTATCTGGACAGTTCACATGAAATGGTATGTTAAAATATCCTAACTGTATTCTTAGATTTATTGTTGTACCACATGTACTACATGTTATAAATTTGTTATCAACCATAAATTTCCCCCGCTTATTAAAGTTTTTAATGCATTAAGTATAACTCACTTTCAAACAATTTTCTTACAAATTTTTTTAGTTTATCAAAGAGCTATATCTTAAATTTATCTTGCGAATTCTTGTTTCTATTAATCAGATTGACAGCTGCTTTTCTTGATGAACTATACACGACTCCTTCTAACGCTCGTTCCATTTTCGTTTGTTTTTCGGTTCTTTCCTTTTTACTTTCATGATATAACTTATTCAAATCGATTTTTTCAGTCATTTTTTATATCCCCTCTTCTATTAAATATTTTTCTATTTCCTTGCTAAACTCAACCATTTTGAAACTTACGTATGGATTTTTTATTGTTTTTAATCAATATATCAATCATGTTTTGCGTGATTGCATCCGGAATATACCCTTGCTTAATAAACAGCAGCTTTTCAAGCTTGGCTCTATACTTGTTGATTAATTTAACGTTATTTTTATCCACTTGATCGCCAGATCCAGAATGATACACTTTTTCTTTCAAGCGACGCTGCTCTTTTCTAAGCACACTAAGAGCAATCGTTAATTCAGACGTATTGAACGATTCAAGTTCTTTTATCGTCGTATATTGATAAAAGCAAGGATCTTCTATTATAATTAATTCCCGTATTTCCATGCTCATTTCCCACCTTTCTTATAATTCCTTACGTTAGGCTTCAGCTGGGCCAAAAAGCCCAACTGATACCATAAAATGTATATTTTTTTATCTATGAAGTTCGTAAAAGACTGCCTAGTATTGGATCAAATTGAATCATTCCAAATTCTGAAAATGCAGGATTCGTCGTATTAACTACATACACATATTGCCTATAAGATTCTAAATCCCTGTGACAGTAAAGCCAATCACTAGTATCGCGTCCAACGTAGAATAATGATAAAAATCTCTGGCCATCCGCTGTTTTATTTTCAGTTACATAGTACACCAGGAAGCCATACTTCTTTTCGGCCGTCTTTATGATTGCCTCTATTTCTTCAGTGACTAAAATATTTTCACCTTGAAAGTAATTGCTGGTGTAATGGCATTTCCCTGTTTCCATGAACTCATCAATGACAGAACTTGATAGGTCGGTAAGCATCATTCTATACCATGCTTCTTTTTTTAGAGTTTCGTTGGCCATTGTCGTATTACTTAATCTTCTCATTTGTATTCCTCCAAAAGCAATATTTTTTTTAATTCGTTACTGTTAGATAATTGTTCTATTCTATGAGTTGCAATGAATCCTTGCCATAACTCCATTGTTATGGCAGGAACCCATTGAATATTTTTCTAAGGTACGCTATACTTATTCATGACTATAAATAGTTAACGTCCTAGAAATCTTTTGTCTTCAGCAAAAGGTTTCTTTTTTTTGTGCTTTCAGCTGCAGGATCTAATAACTTATTGATAAATTCCTTATCTGCATCTGTACAAGCCGGATAATAGTTAGAAATGAAGAATTCTCCATTTTCGTCAATTTCTAGTGCTACTTTTCGCAACCCTTTAACGAAATAGAATATTGGTTTTTTCTTCCACTGCGTCACTGCACCGCTTTCTATCAGCTCTTTTGTTCTATCACTCACCACCTTGTTTTCATCCGCTTCCTTCATTTGTTCCAAGGTCGCAATTTTATTTTTTAGTTTCGTGATTGCTGCACCGTAGGTTCTCGCCTTAATTGCTGGTTTTGTCTTGTTATAGGCTTTTGCTTTTTCGTTAGCCTTTTCAAGCTCTTTTAGTTCATTTTTAAAGTAATCAATGTTATTGACACTTGTTTTTGCGCCAACCGTCGCATAACTTGATTTACCGACCACATGAACGTCTTTAATTAGCTCGTTTTTTTCCTTAAAGTCTTCTACCTTTTCCAGCATTTCCACTCTTTTTTCTTGTTTTTCTTGTTCCTTCAGTAATTTAATTGCACGATCATGATAGCCATTTACTTTCTTATAAATGTCCCCACGGCCAATAATGTTAGGCTGTCCAAAAGGGATACGGTCATGTTCCGCCCTGATTAAGTGGTGCATTTCTTCGCTTTCTCTTTTTAGTCGTTGCAATTTCCCTTGTGCTTGTTCAAGTCTAGTCATTCTTACTCGCTTCTTTCTGTTTTTTATTTTTTTCAAAACTCATTTTTTTTGAAGATTTAGGAAGGGGTGCTTCTTTTGAACTTCGTTGGTTCGGTATTTTTCTGTGGTCCTCTCCTTTCTTTGTTTGCTGTTATGATCCATTTCTTCAGTGAGTTTGAGGTTTTGGGTGCGCAGAGAACAGACATCAGACACAAAGAAAACACAAGGGCGAGCTTGCTCGTGCATTTTACCCTTGTGTTTTCGACTGGCTGTTGTATGATTCGCAAGTACACAAGGCCGGCTCACTGAAGAAATGATAACCGCAAGAAGGGGCCGAGTGACAGAAAAATGGCATAGAACCAACGCCTTTTTTCTGAAGCAGTGAAACTGCTTCAGAAAAAACTTAAATCTGCGGAACGCTTCCTTGTGGTCTCACAAGGAACAACTCGTGTCAATGTCCTTTTCCGTTAAGCGAGGAACGAGTAGGAAAAGAGAAACGTTCCCAATCGGCACGAATGGGAATAGAACGTTTAATTGACTCGTGTTGAGTGCAGCAGAAAATCCATTGGTTTTGGAGCAAGGGCAACTGCACCGCCGCGGAACAATGGATTTTGTCCTAGATTTCGGTTAGGAATGCTAAGAACGGTCTTTTCTTAGCATTCCTAACGTTTAATCTTTAATGACCTTGACCCATTTGTCTACCGCTTGTTTCAATTCATCTGGTACCTTTTGTCGATTCTTCTTTCCTTGTAACTGAACAACCCTATTGTAGTTGTACTCTAATGTGAAATAAGATTTTTGAGGGTTCTTCTTCTCTCTTACGAAGATAATCGTTGTTTCTCCCTTTGCGTGTCTGCTTATATAGCTTGCTACGCAATGGTTTAGTGCTTTTCCTTCTTTTTTTATGTCGTTTGCTCGTTTAGGTAACACAAATGTAAACCCATCAATATCTCGTTCATACTTCCTTAATTTTTCCAAACGTTCTTTTATTTCTTTATCCCTTTCTTCATAGTTCACCTGATTAATTCTATCCACTGCACAATCGTGTGCGACTTCTAAATCTGGCGGTAACTGATTACGTTTGTTTATTTCTATTTTTAGGAGCGTTAACATATTGAGGTAGTCTTGATAATACTTAAATGACTTTCCTTGCTTTACTAACCAATTCTGAAACTTAACAGCGCCAATCTCATTTGGAAAATCGGATATGTCGCTCTTTAATACGTATTTTTCAATCCCTTTTACCATTGGTATGTTTAAGCTTTCAAATGTTTGTTTCAGCTGTATCTCTTTTAGACTATTGTCTGTATTCTTTAAAAATGTTTTGTACTTCCTTAGACAGTTCTTTGTAAGTATTCGCATGTCTACTGCACCACTCATAACATCATATGCTAATTTATGAGCATTTATTTTCTGAGCAAATTCTATCAAGGTTCTATATTTGTACGTGATAGCTAAATTGTCAACGTTTAGTCGCTCTAAATTTAGATATTTCAACTCTGACACACGTTCTAAACGCTTTTTCCATTCATTAGGATATAAGGCTATGCCCATATTGTAACCATAATATACAGGTAAACATATCTTTCCAATCTTGATATGTTGATTATTTGAAAATATTTCAATACATTCTAGCTGTTCACGAAAACATTGCACTCCATTTTCATACTCTGAAATAACTTTGTAGGTCTGTACTTCAATTCGCTTACTTGTACTTAGAACAATCTGAAAACAATTACTTGAATCATAAAAGGTCAATCGAGAGTTCTTTCTCAATTTTTTCTCAATTATCCAATCGTGTTTTCTTGTTGAAGCAACAATGGTTTCATTTTTATTTTTCCATACATATGTCCGAAAAGAAGTGTAGCACCATTCAAAGAACGCTCTTGGCGGTTGTAATTTATTCTCTACATAGTCATTAGTATTCATTAAAAATCTTCCCCCTCAAACAAATCTATTTCGTTATTATTCTTGGTTTCTACTGGTGTTGGTCGCTGTATTTTTTGATTGATATAATCGCTTTTTATTGTCGCTTGTATTTTTGGCTTATCCGTTGGCAGTTCGTCAAGCGTATAATATTCTCTAACCCAGTTAAAAACAGTAATGTGACTAGCCATTGCCCCGTTACCATTACGTATTTCATAGGCCTTTTGAATGCAGTAAGCTTCTGCCCCTTTCAATGTTCTATCTTCCTTTAAAATACCAGTCAAAAGGTCTTTATCGGTTTGTTGGCATAGCCAGTCGTGAATGGCTTTTAGTCTATTGTTAGGTTCGGTTTCTAGTTCTTTTAACATCTTTTCCAGTGCTTGCTCTTGTATAGTCAATTGACTAGTTAAGTAAAAGCGTTCATAAGAAAGTTTGTCGCTAATTACTAGCCACTTGTATTTCGTCCCTTTATCTATCGTTTCATCAATGGTTAGATAAAGGGACGAGTAGTTACCGTCGGGGTCTTTAATCGCAACGGTTGCTTTTTCTGGTAGCTTTTCAAGATAAGAAAGTAATGTCACGACTGGATAAAGGGCTACTTCATAATTAGGATAGAAACATAAAAATTGAAAGTCGTTTCCGTTCTTTTCTATCTTGTCCTTTTTGAATGCTACACTTATATAGCCTTGTGTGTCGTCAAAAATAGTGGTTGCTAGATTTTGATTGTATTGTTTGAGTGCGTGTGTTAATTCTTTTACAGTTTGTATATTTTGAAAATCCATAACGTTCCCTCGTTTCTTTTGTTAGTCCAACCTCTTATGAGTAAGAGGTTGGGGGAAATTCACTTGTCAAAGGTCATGAGATACGTTATACTTGAATTACAAATTTATTCAGGTATAACTACCAATTCTTTAGAAATCTTTTGTTAGTGGCAAAAGGTTTCTTTTTTTGTGCTTTTTTCGTGGATATAATTCAATACCTCTAAAATATCTTTTTCACCTCTTTCGTTGTTTTAAATGATAAATTCTGTTGTTTCGTGATTCTCTTCTGTTAAGATTATTTCTTGGTCGTAATACATGTTAGAAACTAATTCATGTGCTTGTTCTTCGCTTTCTGCGTAAACATATACAGCTACCTCTAAGGTTTCAACAATTGTCACACAGTATTTTTTCTTTTTTTCAGCCATTCTTACACGTCCTTCCATTCAATGTGGTTCAACAAAAATGATAGTTGGTTTAAACGGTCATTGGCATTTTTTAAACAACCATAATTTAATAACAGCGTGACAGTATCATTTTCATTGATTGCTTGGCTTAATTTTTGGTATTCCAGTTGTGCCTTTTCTAGGTCAAGTTTTAATTGTGTCTCATTCATTTTAACCACCTCCTTTCAGTTTTTTGGGTTTTGAACAACCATTTTTGTTAGGCGTTTGAGGAAGTGAAGCTGGACGGTCAAAAATTCCTTTTCGTCAAACGGTGTAGTCTACCCCCTTTTTCGTTTTTGTTTAGGTTGTTCATTTTCGCCAGTGTGTTCGTGTCGTTCGCTGTGCCGTGGAAGGACCATAGACATAAAGAAAAAACAAGGGCGAGCTTGCTCGTGCATTTTACCCTTGTTTTTTCGACTGGCTGTGGTACTGTAGCAAACAGTGAGCAGCACGTTACACACTGCAAAATGAACGTCCTGAAAACGAAAAAGGTCGCGTGACACTGTTCTGACATCAGAAAAGGGATTTTTGACCGGAACGCCCTTGATTTTGTTTTCTAGGAGGTATGAAATACCTACTAGAAATGTTAATCACTGCGGAACGCTTCCTTGTGATCCCACAAGGAACAACTCGTGTCAATGGCTTTTTCCGTTAAGCGAGGAACGAGTAGGAAAAGGAAACGTTCACCAGTCGGAACGAATGGGAATAGAACGTTTAATTGACTCGTGTTGAGTGCAGCAGTTAATCCGTTGGTTTTGGAGCAAGGGCTACCGCACCGCCGCGGAACAACGGATTCATTCCCTTTTCCCGAACTAAAAAAGGTGCACGTCTGTATAGATCGTTGCGCCCTGGTCTTGCATGACTATTTTTTATTGTGTTAAAATTACTTAGTACAATCGAATAATCAAAAAAACACTACTATTCGTCTGGTCGTTTAGTAGTGTTTTTTATTGATTTGTAATATCTTTCCGATTCATCGAAATAATTCACTATGTGAGCCTATTCGAGCTAAAGTTAGGATCAATTTATCACCGTCAATTTTATAAATCAGTAACCAATCTGGTTCAATATGGCACTCTCTTGTACCTATATAATTTCCTGTTAGTGCGTGGTCTTTATACTTTGGCGGCAATGTTTGCTGTTCTTGTAAAAGTACTAATACTTCTTTTAACTTCTCTAAATTCTTTCCTTGTTTCTTTGCTTTCTTAAAGTCTTTTTTGAATTGGTTCGTGTAAAATATTTCAAGCATTTAAATCCTCCATTAAATCCTCCACGGAAGAAAATCCACCATGAACATTTCCTTCTTTAATGTCTTTTAATGCTTGTAGAGTCTCTTTGTTTCCCTTATTAATCATAAAAGGAATTGCTTGCTCATTAATAGACTGTTTTAAGAAAATCGTAATTGCACTTGTCATATTTAACCCTAAATCATCAAATAATTGTTCTGCTTCTTCTTTTAAATTTTCATCAACATTTACATGTATAGGTTTCTTTTTTGTAGTAGCCACCTTTACCCCTCCTTTATGTATATAATTATAACACAATATGTTGTTACCGACAACATATTGTGTTATAATTTCTCGCCAAAAGCTTTCAATAATTCATAGCGATTTCTTATTTATTTACTAAACCCCCGTTGTGTCACATAACCTGGTATGCTCCAGATTCCGAGTGACTCATTTTTAGCCTGTTCTTGGGCTTGCTCTAGTTCTGCCAAATACTTAGTGTTAGGCTCTTTTACATAGGCAACACGAGCTAATCCTTCACTTACAAGCGTTTTTTGTAGTAATGTTCCATCTACGAATATGTAGCCCAACGCTCGTCCGTAACGATCTGTTTTATCGCCCTTATCATATTCAAACGTAATTTCTGAAGCAGTAGACAAAAGATCTTTTGTGCGTTTGCTGGCTTCCAAACCAAACGGCTGAACTTTTGTGTTTGGTTTGACCGTCTCGGGTGTGTCAATTAATAAAAAGCGAACCTTTTGTTCTTTTCCGTCAATTTTTAATACCGTGGTATCGCCATCAACGTGCCTAACAAACTCAGCTGATATACGTTGATCGTTTGAAATGGTTTGAGTAAAATTACCAGTAACATTATTTGAAATATCTTGTGCTTTTTGTTCAGCGCATCCTGATAATAAAAAAGTGGCTACTGCTGTAAGCAGCAGCCACTTTTTACCGATTAACTTTTTCATTTCCTCCCTCCTTCAGATAAATCTTATTGATAAACTGGCGGTTCCATATCATCCATACCATAAAACGGTTCGGCGTTCGCCATTTCTGGCATTTGTTGTTTTTGTTCTCTATTTTGTACAGTTTCTTTTGATTCTAAAAATTCAAAGCCTGCTACGACTAATTCTGTAACATAGTGCGTTTTTCCTTGTTGGTCATCATAAGAACGTGATTGCAATTCACCATTTACCGCAATTAATGAGCCTTTTTGCGTATATTTTGCTAACACCTCTGCAGGTTTCCCCCAGATTACACATTGAATAAAAGTCGTTTGGGCATTTCCGTCTTTATCAAGTCTTTCCCTTTTGCAAGCTAATGCAAAATTGGCAACGGCCTTCCCTGTTGACGTTACTCTTAGTTCTGAACTTTTTGTTAATCTTCCTACTGCACTTGTTTTAATCATTCTTGATTCCTTCTTTCTTTTTATTTGGTCGTCCAAAGAGGTTTTACCTCTTTGGACGTATAATCTAATTTTTTACTAATGTAATTCAATTCCTAGCACCACATAACCTTCACGTTGTGCATAATCCGTTATATAAATAACTTCCGCTTCGCATTCATCATCTAAATACATGCCATTCATATATTCTTCGAGAATTAAAATATCCCCTACTTGAAAATTACGATCGTTCTTTCTTATCTCAAATGTTTTTCGCCGTTCTTTTACTGCCTTGAAAAACTCGGTTTCAATTTTTAATGTGTGAATAACTGGGCGTCGTTGTTCCATTTTACTTCCTCCTTAGGCTGTTGCTGTTAATGTCTTTTGTTTGGCTTGTTCTTCTTTAACTACCTGCGAACCATACATATTGCGAATATCGCTCATATTGTATTTTTTCTTACTGCGTTTTTTATATCCATCGGGGGCTAAATACCAGGACTTTTTGTTGTTGCTCCATTTCATATTTAAAGCTTTTAACTCTTCTTTATAAGGCTTGGTGTTCCCTGATACCCATAAGAATGCGCCTATCACTTCAATTGAAACATTTTCCATTTTTAGCGTTAACAACTTGTGTATGATTTCTTGCCATTCTTGCGGTGTTTCTGTCGTTTCTTTTTGGTAGTACTCACCTTCTTTATTTTTGTGTGTATTTTTAAGCTTATCGAACAACGCTTCATACTCGTTATTTATTTGCGCCATTTCTTTATCAGTACCGCCCATGTCTGGGTGGTACTTTAAAGCTAGCTTTTTATATACGCGTTTCAATTCTTCTAATGTCGTTACATCTTTGATAAATTTCATGTTAATCGCCCTTTCTGATTGTTGCTGAGCAGCTAAGCTGCCCAGCGTTCCAATTTTTCAATTGTTTTTTTATCATTTTCAAGGTCGGCTTCTGTGTACCATTCTGGTAACTCTTTATCAGAAAATAGACTGTAGATAAATTCTAAGATTTCCATGCTTTCTCTAGCTTTAACAGCTGATTCACATTGATTAACGTAATATCTTACATCTTGTCTAAGTCTATCGACATAAGAATAATGAAACGTTTTGTTTCCTTCTACCATTTTTTTTAATCTGTTTTTTTCTTTTGTTGTTAGCATTTTGCTTTCCTTCTTTCGATTTTTATTTTCAAACAACCAATAGATAGCTATTTTTTGGTCAACGCCTTTCCATCCAACCTTTTCGGTTGAGGGAGTGAGGCGCCGGGTGTTAGGGGTGCAACCCCTAAGGTTTGATTAGGCTCGTTTTTAGACGAAGGCCTGTTTGTTTGATTTCGCTTTTCAGTTTTCAAAGATCAGAGAGGAAATTCTGGTTAGATTCCCTTTTCGTATATCGGTCGTTCGGCATAACCGACTAGAAAACATGTTCTGTCGGAGGACAAGGGTCGGCTTGCCGATGCCACTTGCCCTTGACCTCCGACAGGTTATGTTTTAGGTTATACTCGCCGAGTGACTGATAGACGATTAGGGAATATTAGAAATTACACGGCTGTGAGAACTGATAAATCAAACACACTAGCCCTTCCTAAAAACGGGGCTGATTCAGACGCATGGTTTTTGCGTCTGAATCACTACGTCGGTTCTCCGACGTAGAAAAAAGAACGAAGCTTGACTTCGTTCTTTTCCTCTCTTAGGTGAGCGTATGCGAACTCAACCAATCTATTGGTGTTCTTCTGAAAGAAGAAAAGCTTGTTAATCATATTCTACGTGCTTTTTTACTTCATGTAAGCAGCTACTTAAAATTATCAAGTAGTTTATTAATACTTCAAATTTCTCGACATAAATTTCAGGAATAGTGACACAATACCTGTTAAAATTAACGCAGCGAATTTTTTCAAAATTTAAGTTAAAAGGTGTTCCATAGAAAATAGTAATTAACTTTTTTAAAGACAATAAGTCATTAATAAAAATTGGGCAGCTTCTTTAGAAATACCATATGTTCCATCATGATAAATAGTGATTTCTACATCTCCTAAAATACATAAATTTTCATTATCTAGCGTTAATCGAAAAGATCTCACAATTGTTTTTGCAAGTGTAACAGGTTGCCACCAAATGACATGCCATCGTCTTTTGCTTATGGGAATAAGTCCTGTTTCATCATCCAGACAGCCTAATTTTTTTAACTCTCTTTCGTAACCGGCTAGCTTCTTTTTGAATTCTTTCTCTATTCTTCTCATGAAACTCACTCCCAATTAATGAATTTATCTTTTTCTAGTAATCGTTTCAATTCACTTTCAAATTCTTCAGCTGAAAAAACATGCAATCGATCAAACACTTCTTTGTACTCGTCCCCTTCTTTGTCAATAAAATATTCTTTAAACATATCAAGTTCTTCTTTAATGATTGAACTAGGTGTTACATAAATTAAGCGTGCATCTTCATAATTTTTTAAATGTTTAATGTATTTCGGAAACACACCCTGACTATAACGTCGTTTTGTTTTTAGTGTTAATTCTATTTCAAATTGCCACTCTACTTCTCGTCCAATACTATCCAAAAACATAAAAATGAAGTCAGGAACAAAGTATTTTACGCCTTTTTGATTTTTCTTCTCGTCCTTTACTTCATATACTTTTCGACGTTCTGATACTACCGCCTTAAGGTGCGGGTGCTTATTACAAAGTTCCAACATTTTTATCAGATAATCATTAATTTGTAAGTGGTGTTGTAAATTGTATTCAGGAACTTTTGGCAAGGTGTAGTACCCACCAATGTAATTATGTCCTTCTTTTGTTAGGTAATAGAACGTGTGCATTCCATTTTTTGATTGGGCAATTAATCCATCTGTTTTTAATAAATTTAAGTGCTTATAAACTGTGCTTTCTGCTGATAACCGTTCAATTTGGAAAAAGTCAATTAATTGTTGAACTGAGATAACTCTTAATTCATGGAGTAGACATAAAATAATTAGCCTTGTTTTATCTTTCTTAGTGTAATCAATGTAATAGTTATATAGTAATGGTTTCAAAATATCACCGCATTTCTATAAAAAGTACAAATAGGCAAAGCCTATTTGTTTCATTGAAAAAGAGTTTCGGAACAACGTGTAGAAATTCTTTTTCAGATTTTAAGTCCTCCAAGTTTTGGTGGAGGATTTAGGAGGTTGTTGCTTTGGGCGATAGTCCCTTCAAGGTTTGGTGAAGGGGCGTCTATCGCAAGGGGTAGTTGTTAATCTTTTGAACTTTATCTTTTGAACTTTTTTCTTTAATTTTTATTACTTCTATCACCTTACTCATTCTATTTTTTTACTCTATTCTGTTTGTCCTCGGCGCTTGGTATTTTTTTCGTAGTTGCAAAATTCCTGACCATTTTCGCTTAATGGGGGTTTTAACCCACGTTGAGCGAAAATGGTCAGGAATTTTGCAGGCGGAGAAAGCCTTTTATACCAAGCGCCGAGGACCGCGCTCCTAGATTTTTTATTCTATACCTACTCTATACTTACTCTACGCTTACTCTATGTCTACTCTCGTTTTTCATTTGCTATTTCTTCTAAATCTTACGATTATTTTTAAGCCAATTTAATGCGTTTCGCACGTAAACTTTCTGTGGTGGTAGATTTACATTCTCTGCTGTACGATAAATAATAAACTCCCCTGTACGCAATTCTTTTATCTTGTTTGGACTAATTTTGAAACGATCTACATTACGTTTGGTTCCTCTATCTCCTGACCAATCAGATTTTCCAACATCTGAATAGCCATCTTCTTGTTCCGTAACTGAAGTTACATCAATGTCTTGGTACGTTCCCATTGTTTCACTCCAATACTCGGCTTCACCTTTTTCGTTGGTCTTTCCAATGAACAAAGTGTTCACATTTCCGACAAGTTGTTCCATTAATTTATCGCCTAATTTTGCAATATCTGCCATCGTTTGAGGAGTGAAAATACCGTAAACACCTGCACCTCTTCCTTTATTTACCATATCAATAAACGTTTCATTTAGATAAGAAGCAGGTTCATCAAAAATCACAAGGACTTCACGTTTAACATTTTTTCGATACATTTCAGAAGCAAAATAATTTACGTCTCCGACTAACATTTGCGCTAAAGTGCGGATATATTCTTTGTAAATCAACCCATTGAACGATACGTAAACTAACTTGCGTTGATTGACAATTTCTTGCACATCAAGAACGTTTTTTGCGTTTTTTGTATCAAATAATTTTCCTAACTCACTGTCCAATAACATGTTAATGTTTGTCTGTAATGCTTCTGATGTGGCATACAAATAAAACGGTGAATCTTTATGTTCATAACGAATAAATAATCGTTCGAACAATTTTTGTTTGATATTTTCTCCTGTTTCTTCGTCTGTTGGCAAATATCTTAGGTTTCGTTTTAGTAATAAATAGTACGAGTCTAAATCTAATGTTTCTGGATTAAGGACAATCGTTTCCGTTTCTTTTTGTGCTATTCCTAGTTGGGAAATGTTTCTAAATTTACTGTTCTTAATTTGTGAATCTTCCTCTTTTTCTTCTTTATCGAGGTCTGAATCAGGCAGTATCTCGCTTCCTTCTTTCACTGATTTTTTCTTAGGTTGTTGTATTTTCTTTTCTACTTCAATCTCAAATAGTTTGGGATTGTTTGGTAAAATCGCATCCGCAAATAAGTGTAAAACATTTCTCGGAAGTAAAAATCGTTGAACAAATGGTAGACTTCGTTCAACGGTTTCTGTCGTACGAGTGTCTCCAGATAAAGTAACCTTGGCTCCTTTAAACTCGTCTAACAATTGAATTGTTACTTGCAAAAGAGCTTTCGCTGCGCCTGAATAAAAGACACTTTCTGTTTCGGCTAAAGACACTAACTTATCTCGAATAGATATGTCATTTCCATGCTCTACTGGGTTGTATCTCATATCGCCATCATCCGTAAAAGCATGCACTTCTTTGTCATAAAATTTGGCAATTTCTCGCATACTTTCTAATGTATCTCGTGCGCCTTTTCCATCAATCAATATCACCGGAAAATTAAATTTGACTGCGTGTTGGACGAGTAATTGAAGTAACGTTGTTTTCCCTGAACCAGTGGTTGCGGGAATAAGGGCGTGTTGATTGAACTCTGAAAAGTTCATAATATATGACAACCCGAACTCACTCATACCAAGTAGTAATTGGTTGGATAGTTCTTTATACTTGTCAATATCAACACTTTCTACTGCTTCTTGGTATTCTTTTTCTTGTTCATCAGTAAAGCGTTGTGACTCTTCAAATTTATTTTTTTGCCTATTTTTGTATTCTTTAGATTCCGTCACCTTCTTCCGTTCGTCTTCCTTTGAAATAACTTTTCGTTTTGCCACAAATGAAGAAAATGCCAAAAAAATGACCCCCATTCCACTTGATCCAATGAGCAAAGCCACTATTGTCTCCCAACTAAAACGAAGTGCTGTATGAAGAAGATTTAAGGGGAAAAGAAGATACGCAGACAGATACCCTCTGGGAATCCAGAGGATAAATGCAAAAACATTTATTACAAATAACACAGCTGAAAAACTAAGAAAGACAATACTATTTCGTTTCAAAAAACTCTCATAATCCATATCAAATACATTTGCAGCCTTGTCTCTTTTATCAACCGCTAGACCAATTAATAATGGAATACTGCCTAAAATCGCAAAAGGATATAAAAGAACTCCGACTAATCCAAAGACTAGTCGGAGTTGGTGGTAGCGAGTCATTTTTTGTTGTTCTTGCCCTATTGGCGGTTTCTTTGGTTGTAGCAAGCCATTGTTAAACAAATTATTTCCTTGCACGAGGTTGTCTCACTCCTTTAGGTTTGTTTGTTATCTTCTGTGTACCAGGTTTCTTGCGTTCTCTGCGAACAACTGGTGATTGTTTAGTTCTCTTTTCTTTCTTAATTATTGGCGTATTATGTCTATTCATACGTGTGATTGGCTCATTTACCTTGGGTTGTACACGTTGTGGTGTAGAATGCGTTTGAGGTACATCAACTTGCGTTACTTGCTTCACTTGATCCATTTTTTTACGTACTTCTGGACGTCGATAGGCAGGATTACTTCCCAAAGTTCCACCACTCCGTTTGACCGTTTGGGCCGCTACTTTTGGTTGGATATTTTGACGAGTCGTTGGTTGTCCTGTTCGTCTTGGACTACGAGCAACCACTTGTTTTTTCATATCTTTTGGTTTATTTGTTGGTTGAAGCACTTTTTCTCCTTGTCGTTTCATAAGTGTTTGATGACCTGTTTCGCGTTTTTTACTTCGCTGTCCAGTACGCCGATTTTGATTTCTTAAAGCTGTTAAATTAGTTGATTCGTCGCTTTGATCATTAATTTTTTTGAGTGATTCCTGTTTTTTCAAGCGATCTTTTTCATATTCTTTTTGACGAGCTGATTCATGTTGCTGCCGTTTGAGTTGTTCTTCAGATTTCTGTTCTTGCATACGTCCTTTTTCGTGCGCTTGTCTTAATCCTTCTTGTGCTTTTTCGATAGCATTTGGCGCTTTATGTTGAGGTCTTGGCTTCAATTCACGGCGTAGCGCACTACGTTTTTCTTGTTCTTTATTTAATGGTCGTTGTTTTAAGCCAGTTTCTGCTTTACCATGTTTTCTTGCTTCTTCTTGACGTTTTTTAATAGCTGCTTTACGTTCTTCTTGTGCCTGTTTCCTGCGCTCCTTATTCTCTTGTTTTTGTTCTTTTGCCGCTCTACGCATATTAGCTTCTGTGCCAAAAGGATTTCCGATAAATCCGACACCATCAGAAAGTGAAACACGTCCCGTCACAAGATTAGCAAAGAATTTCCGGAATACATACAAGCCAAGCGGTGTAAGAAGATAAATAAGTATCGTTAATATCTTCTGCCACACGTTTTCTGTCTGATTGCTTAATTGAAACCCTAGTGATAAGAAACTTGCAAAGAAAATAGTCGCAAAACCAACCATTCCCTTCATAAAAATAGTCATGCCAAAGGTTTTAAAGTAATTCGCAAAGACGTTGGTTTCAGTTAAAAAGAGTCCTGCGAACAACAATAACGGTAACAACGGCAATAGGAACAATTGAATGACCGCAATAATTAATCGTAAGAAACTTAACAGGAAATACACCACTGTTTGAATGAGGTTAACTACCAGATAAAACAAGCCATAAAAAGTATTGGTCCAGTTGTTATAATACATAATTGATCGGTTTTTTAAGTCTTTACTTTCGTAATTTACAACTTCTTCCATTAACTTGTTATTTTCTTCGCTATTCATATCGTTGTCTAACAATAAATTGATTCGATCATATTCTTTATCTTTATACTTCACTGTTTTCTTACGGATTTTATTAACATCACTTGTTCCATAGTTCATGAGCAAGTAAGGTTCATACACATTGGTGTAAAAAACACGTGAAGCAATTAAATTTCCTGCACTTTTTGCTCGTTGATCTGCAGATAATTTTTGCTCTACTTCATTTCCGTTCTTATCTTTCCCTTTCTCTGTCATTGGTACACTAACATCACCTAAGACCGGATTAATATTCACAAATGCGGTCTCAACTTCTTTATCCACACTAAACATCATATCAAACAAAGAATTGGACGTGTTGGCATCTTTTAGGACGGAAAGACCTGTAAAAATAAGAATCGTCATTAAAAAAATACCAAAAAACCGTTTGTATCGTTGTTGTCCAATAAATTTTACACCTAAAATAACAAAGACAAAGGCAATACCAATCGTTCCCGCAATGCCCAACATATTAGTTGCTATGCTAGACGTTAGGTTCATAATCGGTTGCTTAATAGCAGTTATAATATCCATACTAAATAGTGTTTTTACCATAACTGCATTAAATTCTCCGAGTCCTTTTACCCCAGCCCATACGAATGTTTTGACTGCTGCAGAAGCGTTCACGACTGCCTCACTAATACCTGTGCTCCAGGGTTTATCTTTTTCTTTTTCTTTTGTCATTAATTCAAAAGCATTATCTTTGTAAGTATCATAAATTGTATCTACATTAGTAGTTGGCTCTGTAACAATAACTTTATTTTCATCAGGTTTAGGTGCGGCATTAACCGCTGTAGTTTGTGTAAACACAAAAAAACAGCCTACTAAAAATAGTAAGACTGCTTTTACCAGTGATTTTTTGTTCAAAGTATCACCTCTTTATTCTATTTTTCTTTTACAAAGACCGTTTCTCTATCATTGATTTCCCCATTTATTTTTCCATCTTTATATTCAACTTTTTCCATAATAAAGGTTCCTCTACCACTTACATCAAAAGTTATTTTTTTGTTTTTTTCGTCATAGGAATATTTACCAGCTGCATTATCTTTTGAGTCATAAACAGAAAATTTCCCATCGTCAAAGAAAGTATATGTTGATTTTGAACTCCCCTCATCTACTTCCCATTTACCGCCATCGGCAGTCAATATCTTTTTCATATCTGTTCCACAACCTGACAACAATAACAAGCCGACTAAGGCAATAAAAGGTAGTACTTTTTTCATGCTCACTTCTCCTTTTTTATGATCCTTGTTCCATTGCCAACGCCATTTGAGTAGCTTCATCCTCTTTATTAGTAGACGAAACGGCCATTAACCAACTATCGAATAAAACATCAATTGCAATAGGCTGGCTACGCCCTCGATGGTCTTGGAATAAACAAGTCCCTGATTTTAGTTCATTAATTAACTGAATATTTGCTGGGTTCGTATCCATACCAAAAAATTCTAAAACTTTTTTCTGTGCTTCTTTTTGGTTTGGCCGGAACGCAAATTTGTAAGACAGTAGTTCTTTTTTATCTTCTTTATCATAATCCATAAACGCTTGTGTGACAAGGTATATATCGGTCATGTTCGCACGTCCTTGACGTAAACTTCCTTCAATTAGAAAACGTCCTTGGGCCGTGTCTTCAAATCCTTTCGCTTCATCGAAAATAATCGCAGCATCTTCAGTTTTATCTGTAGAGAAGATCGTTGTCATTTTCATAATAACTTCCATAATTGACATGCCTGCGATTTGTTCATTGTTTAATCGTCCGCTGTCTATTTCCGCTTGTGTAGGGATTTTAAGCCCCTGGGTACCTAAGACATTGATTTGATTTTCAAAGCGAATAGGTTCGCTGTAATCGTTCCCTAAAAGAATTTTACCTAACCCAACATTGTGGCCAGAGATTAAATTGGCTAATTTAGGGTCTTTTTCGCGAATAACCTCGATTACTTTCGTTAGGTGTTTTTTCCCTTTACCTTTCATCACCGCATTGACAGAATCTAAAATTAGCGTCTTCTTGTCACTTGCAGTGTGACTGTCTGTCGTAACTTCACCAAAATTTTCTAACACGTTTCGTGCGGTTTGAATAGCTTCTTCTCTTGGCAGAAATAGCAATGGATCTAACATTCCCCGATACTTTTCTTCACTTGATAACGAAACAAAGTTAATGCGTTGATACAAAGCTTTAAATTCTGGAATATGTCCGAATTTATCTAATGCTCGTTTGAAAAAAAGGACGGTTTCATTTTTAGGATCAATATAAAGTATTTTTTGTCCTAAAAACGTTAACCACAAGAAAATGTACTTAACAAGTACTGACTTTCCTTGCCCAGGTGGGCCAATGATTAGCGTATTCCCATTTGTATATTGTGCGCCTTCTATGGCTTTTTTAGTCAAGTTTGGGAAAAACCATACGATTTTGCTTGATAAAGAAAGTGCCTGTTGTACGGACTTGAATTTTTTAGCAGTTATGACACGACCTAGAGGCATGCCATAGCGGTTACCAATTTCTTTTTCTAAATCCATTCCAAGGTCCGCTACATAACCTGTTGAAACAACATGCTCATAGCTTTTAAATTGACTCTTAGCGCCAATTAAACACTGATTAAACAATGTTAATTGGTCGACTAGCGGACGATACAACTTGTAGTCTGTACCGTCCAAAACAAATTCGAGTTCTTTTATTTTCTCTTCTAATGCTTGTTTACTATCGGCTGAAAGTACAAACGTTGTCGTCATACGACACAATCGTCGTTCTTTACTACGTATCTTTTTACTTAGTTCGTGCAATCGCTCTTCACCAAATAAAATCACTTCGTCTTCGTCTAAAATACCGTCAACTTGTGTTTGCTCTTTGTCCTGTTCATAGATTCTTTTACGACGTTTGTGTACATCGCGTTTATCTTTATCTGGGTGGCGAAAGGTAACCTTGACATGGGTTTCAATCGTGGTACTCAAACTATCCTGTAAGTTTTGTATAATCGCACTTCCAAACATACTCGTTGGCAAACTGATCAACGGTAAAAAAGCAAGGTAATGTGTTTTATCCAATTGTTCAATAGTCATATATCCCGTGTTATTTTCAATAATCCCCTCCGTCATTTCTTCCGGAAGTAGCGTTCGTTCAGGTAAACGGGTATTTGCACGGTGAAAGAAATAATAAAACAATCGGCCTATGGTTCTTGGATCCATGCGTTCCACATTTTTAAAGTTTGATAAGTCTTTGTAAATCTTGTTTTCTAATCCTTGATATGCGCGATAAAGTTGGCTGACTGGTACATGAACCCCTGTTAAAGCATTGATTGCCTTACGTCCAACTTCCTTGAACAATTCCATATATTCCATGGGATTAGCAACTTGTATAGGTGCGGTAAAACGAATAAACAAATACGTACTATATTTGTTCATTTGGACTTCGTCTTTTAGAATATCGCCCGCTTGTCGGAAATAGGTTTCTCCTAAATCCGCGAAGCTTCCCTTTACCAAGTTATCGATCGTCGCTTCAATCTGTTCGTCGAGATCAAAGTATTCTGGAATATTCATAAAATGGTAGTCGAACGTGTCTTGTTCGAATACGCCTTTTCCGTCCTCTATGTATTCCTTGAAAAAGTCTAGATTATTCAAAGGAAATACTTGGTGTGCAAGTTTATAACCTACCCACACGTCATTAGAGGTCGTAAAAAGAAAATTATCCGTAATGGCTTCAATTGGAAAGTCCAAGCGTGGCTCTTTACTTTTTAGTGGCACCTTATCAACTCCTTTCTTTTTAATCTCTGTTTTTTTCATTTATTATCTGTTAGCTTGTAAAACGTTTAAAACAGTACGTTATTATCAGAATATCCATTGAATTAAAGTTGGCTGATTAATACAAAAAGATTATGCTGCCAAAAAGAAAAACTTCGAAAACAATAACGCTAGTTACCAAAAGGGCCCATTTAGTTGAATGATCTTTCACCATTACTGCTCTTCCATTATTTTTGAAAAACCATTCTTCATACTTAATATATTGAAATACAATTAAAATAATCAATAACGTATACAATATAAATTTGTACATAACATATACCTCCCTTTTTTTATTGATTTTGTTTACTGTCATCGCTCTAATCATTTGACCAAAAAAAAGAACGAGTGCCCTGTCCACTCGTCCTTTTTTGTTTATTCACTTATAAATCATTAAAACGGCAGGTTATTATCAGAAATATCCACTAGGCTGTTTTATAGCAAAAATGGATACAAAGGATCAGGTTTATCCATTGATTGTTTATCAAACGTAGCTTTACCTGTAAACTGTTCTTTTCGTTGCTGGTTTACATCTCTTGATTCTAATAGTTGGTTCTTCTAACTACGGAAAACCTATTTTACGTTTTCAAAAGAGAGGAAAAGAATTGTTCCCCTTCATTTATTTTACTGAACGACAGTAACGGAGATTGAAAATCCGGAACTTTTGACAAGTCCGTTAAAGGTAGCCAAAACCAATTCCCTTTCAGTTTAACAAAGACAGCAATTTCTTTATTCTTTTGCATAAATTGAAAACCATTTGTCCCAACTTTTTCAGCAATTTTTATTGCCTCTTTCTCTGCTTCTACCAGTTTTTCTGACTCTAGTTCTTCAGAATATAATAAATACGCATTATCAGGGGTAGGACGTTTTTTGTGGTAGATATCTCTGTCTTCTTTTACTTCGCCGTCCATTTCCCAATAGAACAACGTTGTCTGTTTCTGTGCGTTCTTTTGGTAATCTTTGATTCTATTTTCAAGCAGTTCTTCTTCCATCATTTGGAAGTTTTTCACACTCGCTGCTACAAAAACTTCTAATTCAAAGTAAGAAATTAAAAACTGATACTTCAATCTCTCACCGCCTTTTCTAATTATTTGATTATTCAGTGAACGTAAAAGACAAGTGAATCGATCACTTGTCTTTCTTTACATTTACTATCTTCAGTTATTTTTCAACACACTCAAAACGGCAGGTCATTGTCAGAAATATTCACTGGACTATTCTCTGGCGAAAACGGAGCCAGTGGATCAGGGGTCTGGTTCTCTGTTGCTGGTTGTTCGTTGCTCGTAGCACTTTTATCAAACGTTGCTTGCCCCGTAGATTGCCCCCTACGCTGTTCATTGATTTCTTTTGATTCCAATAATTGAAAGTTTTCAACGACAACTTCTGTCACATAGACCCGTTGTCCTTGTTGATTGTCGTAGTTTCTGGTCTGAATTCGTCCGGTTAAACCGATCAAGGTGCCTTTTCTAGCATAATTTGCCAATGATTCGGCTGCTTTCCGCCAAATAACACAGTTGATAAAATCTGCTTCCCTTTCATTGTTAGCATTGGTAAAGTTGCGATTAATGGCCAACGTAAATTGACCTACGGCTGTTCCACTTTGCGTATACCTTAAATCCGGGTCTTTGGTTAATCGTCCAACTAATGTAACGTTATTAATCAAGATTATTTCCTCCTACTCCTATAGTCATTAATATTTTCTTGTATGGATTTAATAAATCATGCTATCTAATAACTCCTAATCATTATAACATGTGCTAATCTACTTTTCTTTTATTCTACTAGTCTGATTTCCCCTCGCAATCTCTCTTTAAACATTTTATTTTCTAACTTTGTATTGGACTTTTTCTTTATGAAATTGGACAAGTAGCCCATGTTCATATCTTTTTTTCTTTTGATACAAGAAGTTTCCTCGACCAATTAGATAATCAAGAAAGCTCTTATTATCCCATTTTAAAGAAAAGAGCGTCCACACAAGGACGCCCACTCCTACGATAAGAATCAGCCAAAAATTAGCAATAATTGTGGTAAAAAAATTGATTTTAGCGACAAACGAAATAATCGCGAATATCAATAAGAGAATAAGGATACCAATACCTACAAAAATTTGTTCCAATCGAATGCCGTTTGGCGCAAAAGGCAATGCTACCCCTTTGATACTGTAAATCTTGTGAGGTTGTTTAAATTCTCGTGTGTAATTGTATTCCATCAAAATCGCCAACCTTTTATTGGGAAAATAAAACCGGCATTTGGTTTGAAAATTAAGTCTTTCAACCAGGTACCAATTTTTTCAGCATCTTTTAACACTAAAACCAACGCGATTAAAATTAAGATTAAGCAGACTGTCGCAATTCCTCGTGCGGCCCCTTGTGTTGCAACCGCTACAACTAAGGATACCAGTCCTAAAATCACCAATAGTATAATCACCTGTGAGGAAATATTATTTGCTAAACCAGATAAATCAAACATATTCTTACACTCCATTCATTTTTTTAATAAAATAACTATCTTTTGTTGCTTCAATTTGTAATGAGAAGTTAGACGTTAGCGGACTTTTCCCTTCATAACTGAATTGGTAGGTTCCTCGAACATCATAGACCCCTTGTCCTGTTTCTCTTAGACTTGTAATATCTACTTTTTCTAGCGTCGCATGTTCTAGTCCTTTTACATTGGCAATTAGTCCTAACTTTTCATCATTTTTTACATATAATTCAAAGAAACGATTGGTAAATTCCGTTAGTTTTTTTGTTTCTTCTTCATTTACTTCTTTTCCTTTAGGTATAAAACGTTGCTCGTCATAAGCAACTTTGTTACTCTCGCTTGTCTTCGCTAAATTCATTAACGTTGGTCTATCAAGTAACTTCAGTTCATTTTCTGCATAACTAACAGGCAAAATCACTTGCACTTGGCGCCATTCTTTCCCTTCAGTAAAACGGACATCATAATACAAGCTGTAAAGTGATTCTTTATAATCAACTGTTTCTAATCGAATAAAGCGTACATTTCGTGCAACGCGGTCATCATTTGTCTTATCAAGACCTAAATCTTCTGCACGCAATCCAGCAGCTAAATAAGGGGTTATTTGCGCTTCCCAGTACTCTTTTCCTTCTAATTTTGAAGACACTGTAAATAAGCGATCCACAAGCTTCATTCCGTCATATTTCAATTGATCACTTGCAGCTACGCCTTTATTCACGCTTTCAATAATTTCCTCACGATTTACTTGCTTTTGCATCGCAAGCCTTGTAAGCGTGTTTAATCGTCCAAAACTCATTAATAAAAATAAGCTTATCAAGAAAAATAAAAGGAAAAACACCATTGAGTAAATACTTTTCGCCGAACGTGGCGAAAAACGAATGGTTCGAGAATTTTCTGGTTCTTTCTCTTTCTTCCTGAAGATTGCTCGGATTATTTGAACCACTGAAGAAACACGTGTCTCTTTCCTCACTTTTTCTTTCTGGGCTTGCTTCCCTGCTTGCGGATTGAATACAGCCTTTTTGTTACTCATCTTTTAAAATCCCGTAACGTTGAATTAACGATTGGGGGACTTTACTTTCTACGACAACCTCGTTTACCACCATGCCTGCACCTTCTAAAAAAGCTAATGCTTCTTTATAAGCGGTCTTAGACGTCTTGGTGGCCTTTTCTAATTCGTCGTAAAATATCCGAGCGCCGGTTTGATACTGCTTATTATGCACCCGCCATAAGATAAATAGCGCCGTTTGAATCGCTGGGCGTTCATAAGCATAATTTTTAGCAATACGTTCCGTATTTTCTACGGCTGTCTCCTTTTCATTCACATGATTTTCGTGCATTAATCTTCACTTCTTTCGTCGTTATTTTCAGCAATTAATTGCTGAATTTTTCTCGTATCTGTTCCTACGTATCTTCTTTTCGGTGTAACAAACGTTGGTACTTTTTCCAACGTATAGGTCTTTATATAGTGACGGTTTTTCGGTTGATTTAAATTGATAAATACAATGTTGTTTTCGCCCTGGTCCTCTTCGTAAACCATCGGATAGACCTTTTGACAATCAGCACACGTATCTTTGTAAAAAAATAAGACACGTGTTTCATTGTCTGCTAAAACTACGGCCGCTCGCTCCTTTTCCTGATTGAGCATTGCCTTTTCATTTTGTTTTACCATAAATAAAAAGAGGCTTATCCCCCCTAAAACAAGCATTAAACTAATAAGCGTTGTAATTCGTACTTTTTTACTGATTTTCCTCACCTAAATTCTCAATGGTTGTAAATTTCTTGCTTTCTTCATTGAAAGTTACCTTATAAATAAAATTTCCACGTTGCGCTTGGCTTCCTGCGATTCGAACTGAATATTCTAGCCGGACCAATGCTGTTTTTTCTTTTCCTGTATCTTTTTGTGTGGTTCGATAAATTTCAGGAGCCTTATCTAATTGAGAAACGGTCACAACACTAGGAACAACTTTATCTGCATCCCTTGGGAATACCCCAGATAGCCCTTGCTCTGTCGCATAAACAGTTGCTTTTTCTTTTCTTTTAGCGACTGTTTGTTCTTTATTGCTAGAATCATAGTCAAACACAAGTGAAAATAAGGCATTCACTGCTTTTGTTAATGGCTCATTAACAGGATCTTCTTTTTCATCCAATAATTGTTCAATTTTTCTCGATAAATCATTCAGTTGTCCGTTTTTTTCTTCTAAAGTTTTCTTTAGGACTTGCTGCTCTTTATCTTTTTGATTTTTTATTTGTGCATTTTCTTTTTTCTCATTGAAATAACCGCCTCCTAAAGTGGTCAGTAAAACAAGTAAAAGAACGATCACTAGTGGTTGTGCTTGCTTTAAACGCTCCCTCATTGCTACGCTCCCTTTCCTTGAATAAAATCAATTTGTTCAACCGTTGCTCTGTCTAATACTCGCCATGAACGCGTACCAGAGCCTTGATTAATAACATTTGCTTCACTCACAAGAATACTGCCGTCAGAATTGACATACTCTACAACTGCCACATGCCCATAGGGCGGTGCAGAACCTCCTATGCCACCTTGCATACTAGCTGCCCAACCAACACTTGGTTTTCCTTTTACTACTGTGTACCCTTTCGCACGAGCAGAATTAGCCCAACCTGCGCCATTTCCGCCATCACCTGAAAACCATTCAATTGGTTTGCCAATTTGCGCCATACGATTATAGGCGTACCACGTACATTGTCCAAAAGGATAGTTATTTCCAGCGTAATCATTCGAATCGATAGGCGGAAGTGTTAACTTTCCTTTATAAGCACTTGGTACTTCTAATGATGGGGCAGTATTTTGTCCTGTAACTTGATCGGATGTATCTGAAGTAACAACGCAATCAGAATTTTTACCAGATTTTTCGTTTGTGATTGGCGATTTTCCGGGAATATTTGGGACAAGTTCGCTCTTTTTAAACGGTGCGTTACCATATTTCTGTATTGCTTCTTGGTCCAACCATTGAAACTGTTTGCCTAAGCTGTTGTATGTGGCCTGTAACTTCATGAGGTAAGTAGGGTCTGTAGCCCATCCTCCTGAATAAATAGCTGATAAAGTGCTTAATCCGTCAGTATTATTGATAGCACTTGTATACAGTGTCTGGTATGCCATAAATTCTGCTTTTCCAACAATTCCAGCATTGTAGTCTTTAAACCAGGTATATGCCCCACCAGTGCCATCACCGACGTTTGACCCTGGCTTTGTACCAGAAATATCAACAGAATCTTGGCCGAATGTTGCTAAAGTTACAGGAAAATCTTCTTTTTTTGACGTTTTAACACCGCCCATATTGTGTGCCTGCCAAAATGACGTCCCCGATGGATTAGTAAAATTAAACCCATTTTCTACCATCGTTTGAGAAATACTAGCAGACGGTAAAAAGCCACCTGCTTTCCATGATAAAAGGTAAGCATCTTTATGGCTTTTTACAAACTGCTCGATCGATTTAGGTGTATCTGTCGCATCAGTTGGATTATTTATACTTGGCTGAATACAATCATTTTTTGAAGTATCTGACGTACTCGTTAATAATAAAAGAAAAAAAAGTAAGCCTCCAAAGACTAAAAATATAGGCAAGAAAAAAGAGAGAAGCCCAAAGACAATTCTTTTCTTATTCATGGTACGCTCCTATCTATACGCTAGCTTATACTTTAGCTTTGCGTTTTTTAAAGATGACAAACCCAGATACTACAGACAAGATACCGCCTACGGCAGATAAAAAGATATTCATTTCTTCACCTGTGTATGGTAAAACCTTCATTTTACCGTCCTTACCTTTTACTTCTACATTTCCGCTAGGCAATACTTTGTAACTTGATTGAATAGGTTTTAACCCTTCTGCTGTTTGTGTAAGCGGAACACCTTTTTCTACAGCTACAATGTTTTCTCCGTCTGTAGTTGTAATAGGTGTTGTTACACTAGGCACGTGCGTGATTTCTGCCAAATTACTTGTTTCAATAGGGACTGTTGGCTGTTGTGTACCATTTCCAGCGTGATTTAATTCCCCTGTTGGCGTTACAACAACGTCGATTGGCTTGCTTGGTTCTGCTGGTTGTACTGGTTTTTCAGGTTCTGTTGGTTTAGTTGGTGTCACAGGTTTTTCGGGTTCTGCTGGTTTGCTTGGTGTAACTGGTTTTTCAGGTTCTACTGGTTTACTTGGCTCCGTTGGTTGTTCTGGTTCACTTGGCTCTGTAGGAGTTGTAGGTTCTGTTGGTGTTGTCGGTTCCGTTGGCTCTACTGGTTTTTCAGGTTCTGTTGGTGTTGTCGGTTCTGTTGGCTCCGTTGGTGTAATAGGTGGCTCTACAGGGTCTACAGGTGGCTCAATTGGCGGTGTTGGATCTGTTGGCTTTTCTGGTGTACTTGGTTCTGTTGGTACTTCAATGGGCGGTGTCGTAGTATCATCAGGGATAATTTCTTGTGCAAATGCAGAAATTTCACTTCCCCCAAATAGTAGTGTGGCACTAAATAAACTAGCAAAAAGAATTTTTTTCATCATTATTTCCTCCATTTTAATTTTAATTTGTAAGTTCAAAATCTTCTTCTGTCGGTCGTTCCATTACGACCAATTGTTCTTTTGTTTCTTCAGCTGTAAACGTAATTTTCTTTGTCGATTGCTCGTCTTTTTCATTGATTAATACAACAATGAACGCTATCGTCCATTGTTTGTCTTTCTTCTTTACTTCCCAGGGAAACATACTTCTCGCTCGGCTTTTCTCCGATAAAAAATCAGATAAGGTTTCTTTTTTTACAAACTTTTTTAAAACTGCTTGTCTGGTTTTGGCATCTGTTTTTCCTGAATAGTAATTAGTTAGAAAGAATCGAGTAAATGTTTCTACTTTATTTTGCTCATTGACTTGTTCTGTTAAGGTATTGAGTTCTTTTTTCACCTCTAATTCTTTTTCTTGATAAGGTGTAGAATTGGTTTTCCCTAATAAAAAACCACTCATAAGTAGAATCAATCCAATAAGTGTGATAAGACTAACGGACAAAAAAACTTTTTTCTTCACTGGTTTTGTATCAATAGTTGCCTTCTTTTCTGTACTTTTTTTGTTACTTTTAGCTCGTTGCTTCTTTGGCAACGATTGATTAACTAACTGTAAGAAATTTTTTACTTCTACTGGATCAATCGTTGGATCATTTGTGACTGGTTCAAGCAATACGTCTAACATATCCTTATGTTTGACCGGTAATAAAAGTTCCGCTTCTAAAATAGGTAGTTCTTGTTCTTTTCCTGTATATAAAAAATAGGCTACCGCGCCTCCTTGTTTTGTGGCCAAAACTTCTTGATTGGCTTGTTCAAGTAACAAAAGACCTTGAACGAGCGAAAATCGTTGATGGACAGGTAGAGCTATTTTTTCTGCTTGTGTTGCTTCTAAATCAAAAGAGATATACATAAACTCACCCTTACATAGGTTCTAAAATTTCAGTGAATACCACTTTTAACGGGGTGTTCTTGGAAAATTTAATTCGATATTCTGTATCTTCCAAGGATAAAATGTAATTTTCACTGTCTTCTTGATAATAGGTGTACTCATTTCCTTTAACATTGAAATGGTTCTGTATTGCTTTGTGCTGTTTCATTTCAATTAATTTAGGTAACGTGGCTAGCTGATAACCTCCAACTATTCCTATCCCTAAAATAAAAAGTCCTGATAAAATAATCATTTTTTCCCTCCTATATTTTTGTGTCAGTCATTGGCTGAATACAGCGAATTAATTCAAGTAAGTATCATCACAATACCCTCTTTTCATTGTGCTCCCTTGCCTATTTTTCTGTTCGTTTCGCAGTTCTTTCTCTGATAAAAAATAATCATGATAGGCTTCTCGCTTAATTCGTGTTTCAATGCGCCGATTGTAAAATTAAGCTAGACAAATAAAAAAGTCATTTGTGCTACACTC
>OMJG01000545.1_pt1 | contig 27396 bp, 27 predicted proteins | sample 1646431 | NCBI WGS metagenome assembly OMJG01 (sample SAMN03771674, study PRJEB25209) | food metagenome | isolation source: Cotija cheese | place: Mexico:Jalisco,Michoacan | collected 2011-12-12
GCGTATGACGGCCACCTTCTTCTTTGCTCAAGATATAAACTTCACCCTTGAACTTTTCATGAGTTTGGATTGAACCTGGTTGTGCAAGCACTTGACCACGAACAACTTGCTCACGGTTAACACCACGAAGCAAAGCACCAACGTTATCCCCGGCTTCACCAAGGTCCAACGTCTTACGGAACATTTCAAGACCAGTAACCGTCGTCTTCAGTACGTCTTCATGTAAACCAACGACTTCAACTTCGTCACCGACTTTAACAGTCCCACGGTCGATACGACCAGAAGCAACAGTCCCACGACCAGTGATCGTGAAGACATCTTCAACTGGCATCAAGAATGGCTTGTCGTTTTCACGTTCTGGAGTTGGGATGTAATCATCAACAACATCCATCAAGTGAAGGATAACCTTTTCTTGTTCTTCGTCGCCTTCAAGAGCCTTCAAAGCTGAACCGCGGATAACAGGAATGTCATCACCAGGGTAATCGTATTCAGACAAGAGCTCACGGACTTCCATTTCAACCAAGTCAACCAATTCGTCATCATCAACAAGATCAGTCTTGTTCAAGAAGACAACGATGTAGTCAACACCCACTTGACGCGCAAGCAAGATGTGTTCACGCGTTTGTGGCATAGGACCATCAGTTGCGGCAACAACCAAGATAGCACCGTCCATTTGAGCGGCACCAGTGATCATGTTCTTGATGTAGTCAGCATGTCCTGGGGCATCGATATGCGCATAGTGACGCTTTTCCGTTTCGTATTCAACGTGGGCAGTGTTGATCGTGATACCACGTTCACGTTCTTCTGGAGCAGCATCGATATCTGCATAATCTTCGGCCTTTGCTAAACCTTTGTCAGCAAGTACCTTAGTGATAGCAGCGGTTAACGTCGTTTTCCCATGGTCAATATGGCCAATAGTACCAATATTTACATGGGGTTTAGTTCTTTCATAATGTTCTTTTTCAGCCATTAATGAAACCCTCCTGTATTTTATCGCAAGCATGACTAACTCTCGAAAACGAAAATTAATCACCCTTTGCGTAAAATTATACTACTTCTTTTCGGAAAGGGAAAGCTGGAACCCTCCCAAAAAAGAATCCTTGACCAGTATATATGCTGCAGAATTATTTGTAAACTAAAAAATCACTCATTTTCAGGTTTTTCGGTATTTTACCCGATTATTCACCTAAAAGGGCACTCAGATACTTGTTCAAACGCGCTTGCCAGTCACGTATCTGTGCCAGTTGCTCATCAGAAACTGTTCCAGTTACCGGTAAGTCTCCCGCCAATTGGACCCAAGCTTGCGGATAGGTGATTACGCGATCGATGAACGGATAGAGCATCATTAACTGTAACGTAACTGTTTGCTGCAAATTAGCAGCCAAGATCGGGTCCTGTTGTCCCAGTTGTCCTTGGAGATAAGTCTGAATAGCCGCAGCCGCACGACTGGCATTAACTGGTCTTAAATCCTGGGTCTTCAACGTGTGAACTTGGTCATCCAACCAATGAAGTTTCACGGTAGCCGTTACTCGTAGTCGCAACAACTCCTCCAGTAAAGTTGCTCGCATTAGTGGATGTAAAAATGGATCAACTAGCAAGTACTGAACTCCCTGCATAAACAAATCTAATGGTAGTTGACGCGCCTGTTCTAAACGTTGGCGTTGTTCCAGGAAGCTCACATCTCCCAAATGATAGAACTGCTTGGCCACAATCCGCTGCTTTTCTCCTAAGCGTGATTGCGAACGTGTCTCGGCCTGCGTAATTTGAGCCAGTCCACTTTGACGCCAAGGCTTGGCAGCTGGTAACATACAAAATTCACGGGCAAAAATAAACTGCTGGTTTTCTAGGGCCACATCTAACCGCAGTTGAAAATCAGCTTCGTTGTCTAAATAACTACCGTCCTGTTCAGCAGCAAGTTGTTCTGCCTTTAAATACTGCTGATCGTAATACAGGCTGGCAACCACTTTGTGATTAAGCTGTGGGGTCTGATCGTCCGTGTATAAACGTTCAAACAAACTGCTGGCCTGTGACCACTGTTGCTTGTCAAAAGCCTGGCGAGCGGCATTTAATGCCTCCTCGCGTGCAGCCGGACTGGAAAACTCTGTCATAGCCAATAGGCCTCCTTAAAGTGATGGCAAAACGGGTCGCTAGCCTAACTGGACTGGCGACCCGTTTTAAATTTATGCGTTATCTGTTGTCGTTTTTTTCGTTGGCCGCCGCTTACGGTTACGACGTGGCTTATGCGTCGGCTTAGCTGTTTGTTCAGCTTTAGCTTTAGGCGCTGACTTAGTAACCGGTTTTTCATTTGTTGCACCGGCAACTGGCTTTTCCTTAGTCGTCCGTCGGTGATGTTGGTTAACTTCCATAATGACCGGTAAAATAACGGGCCGGCGGTGAGTTTGTTCAAACAGGTAATGACTAAGGTGTTCCCGAACATCTTGCTTCAAGTGTCCCCAGTCAAACTCTTTATTATCCAAATTATTCTGAACTGCCTTACGAATAATTTGTGAACTTTCCTGCATCAAGTCCTTATTGGCCTTAACATAAACAAACCCACGTGATGTAATCTTAGGATCAGCCACAATTTGTTTCTTCTTACGATCGATTGTCACCACCGCAATAAAGATCCCATCGTCTGCTAAGACCTTACGATCACGTAATACAATATTTCCAATGTCACCAACGCCAATTCCATCAATCATGGTATCACTCACATCAACACCTTCGCCTAAGCCCATATCACCCTGAGCATAAGTTAAAACATCGCCCTTAGATAAGATAAAGATGTAATCGGCTGGAATACCTAACTCCATGGCCGCGTCAGCATGGGCATTGAGTAGCCGATATTCACCTTGAATTGGAATTAAGAACTTGGGCTTCATCAAGTTTAACATCAACTGTAAATCCCGCTTGTAAGCATGACCTGACGAATTCAATTCATCAGAAATGGCTTTTACTTCGCCACCCGCTCGATAGACCATATCTCGCGTCTGGGCAACCGTCGTATCCATCGCATGTGATGGCGTTGTCGTGATGTACACCAAATCGCCCGCTTGAATGTTAAAGTCCTTTTCCTGCTTATTAGCCATCCGCTGAATGGCTTTAATTGGCTCGCCCATCTTCCCAGTTTGTAGGATAACAATCTCATTGGGTGCCAAATCATCCAATTGATCCGTAGTCACCAATAAGTCGGCATCAAACGTCAACTTGCCAAGTTCCATGGCCGTATTCACGATTTTTTCTAAATCTTTACCGGTTAAACAAACCTTGCGCCCCGTCTTAGCGGCTGCATCGAAGACCTGCTGGATTCGCAGAATGTTTGACGCCACACAAGCCACAATCACACGACCATCTCGATAGTGAAATGTTTCTTCAATCGACTCTGCTAAGCTCTGTTCAGAGGCGTTCATCGCCGGATTTTCAGCGTTAGCCGAATCGCTTAACAGCGCTAAGACCCCGGCCTGACCAATTGCGCCTAAACGTGCGTAGTCAGTTTGATAACCCGGCTTAGCCGTTTGATCGAACTTGAAATCACCCGTATAGATGATTTGTCCTTCATCTGTCTTCAAATCAATTCCCAAAGATTCAGGAATTGAATGCGTGGTTGAGAAGAATGAAACCACTACATCGCCAAAATCAATTTCTGTTTTTTCATCAATGACGTGAAAATCATCAAACTTTTTAATTTTCGGTTCATCGGCAACATTAATCTTAGCCAAGGCAATGGTCATTTCTGATCCGAAGACAGGCACATTAAATTCGCTCAGAAAATAAGGTAGTGCCCCAATCGCATCCGCATGACCATGCGTTAGGAAAACCGCCACAATTCGGTCCTTATTCTCCCGTAAATACGTCCAGTCTGGAATGACAACATCAATTCCCAACAATTCATTTTCCGGGTACTTCAACCCACAATCAAGAATGTAAATTCCGCCGTTAACATCGACGGCATACATATTTTTCCCATTTTCGCGAACACCGCCAAACGGGATAATTTTAATCTTTGCACTCATAAGTTCACCTCAAGTATCTTTTATCGTTTCAATTCAATCCTAGCTGATTGCCAGTGTTTTCTGCTGGGCAGACTTGCCCACATTCGTCCATGATTAAACTTCTTTCAGTCTACCATACTTTACAATTTTAGAGAACTATCTGGTTGCGAGGGCAAAGAAAAAAGCCCCTCTCCAAAGATGGAAAGGGACTCGGCGCGACGAATTAACGACGCAAGCCTAAGCTCTTGATCAATTCACGGTAACGTTGAACGTCAGTCTTCCGCAAGTAAGCTAATAAGTTACGACGGTGACCGATCTTCTTCATCAACCCACGTTGTGAGTGGAAGTCTTTACGGTGTTCTTGCATATGAACGTTGATTTCGTTGATATCAGCGGTCAAAACAGCCACTTGGACCTCAGTTGAGCCCGTGTCACCTTCGTGACGAGCGTATTGCTTGATGATTTCGTTCTTCTTTGCTTGACTAATAGCCATGGTAAAAGTACCACCTTTCAAATAAGTGCCCCGAACTGAGTAAGCCGGCGGTGGCCGCCTGACGAACTAAGTAAGAGGTTTGTGCTTAGCACAGTTATTTATCATACGAGAATTCGCATTAAATAGCAAGCTTTTTCCCATTACAACCTATCAAGTAAAATTACTTTACATTTAATCGTTCTCAGCTATTGCATTCGGTCGGCGGCTTCTGTATAATAACTTACGTTGAAATTAAGATTTCCGGTACCAGGATATCTCATTCGGAGGTGAAATTTTCATGCCAATTATCAAATCAGCAATCGAACGTGCGAAGACGAACGTAAAGGCTAACGAACGTAACTCTGCTCAATTGAGTACGATGCGGACTGCCGTTAAGCGTTTTGAACAAGCTAAGACCGCTGGCGCCGACAATGCGGAAGAATTATACCGTAAGGCTAGTGCCGCAGTTGACAAGGCTGCTTCAAAGGGCTTAATCAAGCGTAATAAGGCTTCCCGTGACAAGTCACGGATGGCTGCACGTTTAGCTAAATAATCAATTAATCAAAATGATTAGATGATGCAATCAGGGCGTTGACCATATGGTCAACGCCCTTTTTTGCTGCTTCTTATGCTGCCGTCCCGGCAAACTGGGTCATAAATAATGAAAATAACAATTCAGGATCCATAGTAGTCGATTTCATTTGTTTCTCCACCCGAAACAAGCCCAAATAAGCGCGATTCAAGTCTGTCAATTGGAATCGGCGATGCGTTTGCAGCGCTAATTTAATTCGGTACGGATGTACTTTAAGGATACTGGCTAGCTTGCCTTGGCTATATCCCTGCTTGGCCAAAACCTTGGTTTGAATCAACAATCGAAATTGTCCTTGCAAAATAGCATTAATCTTTAACGGTTCTTCTTTTGCCTGCAATAACTCCCGGTACAAGGTTACCGCCCCTGCCGTATTCTTTGCCAACACACGATTAACCAAATCAAAAACATTTTGGGTCAATGTTTGAGTAACTAACCCAGAGATTGCCGCTTGGGTAATAGTCTTTTCAGGTAATGTATACAACTCCAACTTGGGCAATTCACTCATAATTAGTGTCAAATCAGCATCTGTTCGTTGAATCAAGTCATTTAAAGCCGCTGGTTCCATCGTATACCCATCCTGCTTTAATTGATCCGTCACACACTGTCGCACATCACGTTCGCTAAATTGGTTAATTTCAACCATAGTTGCCACTTTTTTTAATTGTTTGGTAACTTTCTTGCGGGCATCCAACTTGTCATACGGCGCAAAGAACACCAGCACGGTACTCGGCATCGGTGATTCTAAGTATTTTTGGAGACTATCTATATCATGCTCCACCTTTTGTTTTTTCGTTTCCCCAGTCAAAAACTGGGGATTATCAATACACACTACCCGACGTTCACCGAAAAATGGCGCTGCCATGGCATCATCCAAAGCCACCGCCAGGGGTACCGTATCCATATCATAGCTGGCAAAATTCATCGTTTGTTCTTCCGCTGGGACTTGTTGTTTAAAGCCCCGCTTGAGTCGTCGTTGAAAATAATCCGCTTGTCCTAAAATGACATAAACATTAGATAAGGTCTGCCCCGTTGCCAAAGTCTTTAAAAGTTCATTAATGGTCACTGTTTGACCACTCCTTTTAGTTTAGTTTGCCAGTATCCATGGTCACCGGCGTAAATATAGCGAATCATACCGCTTGTTTGGGTGCTGATAGCTGGAACTTGTGCCTGCCGTAGGGTCGTCAAGGTCTCTTCATGGGGATGACCATACCGACTTTGACGACCAGCCGAAATAATCGCTAACCGTGGCTGAATCTGGGCCACAAAATCCGGTGCGGTTGCCGTCTTACTGCCGTGATGTCCTAATTTTAACACGTCCGTCCGTAAGTGCTCATCCGCCGACAGCATCGCCCGTTCTCCAGCCTGATCCAGATCCCCCATGAACAAAAAATTCAAGCCACCAAAGGATCCCTGAAGGACTGTTGATTGCCCGTTTTCTGCGGGGGCTGCCGTAAATGGATGCCGAACCTGTAAGCGTGGTTGCAGCCCAACCGTGATGGGCACCACAGGCGGTGATTGACGCACGCCCCGTAATAGATGTTGCCAGCCCGCCTCGGTTTCCATCCCAGCTGGGACTAAGATCCGCTCCACTCGAAAGGCTTGTAAAATTGCTGGTAAATCGCCAATATGATCGGCATCATGGTGGGATAAATAAAGGTCATCAATATGACTGATTCCGCGACTCTTTAGATAGTTAATATTGGTCTGGGTGGCGGCATACGTGGGAACTGTTTTGGGCACCCATTTAGGCTGCGCAAAGGACAAATGCCCACCCGTATCAATTAAGGTCACCCGACGATTAAACGGCTCGCGAATTAAAATACTGTCGCCTTGTCCCACATCAAAGTAAGTGACCTCTCCGTGGAGTGGTAAATGAATGACACCAAACGCTAGACCATAACTAGCCAATAAGCCAAGTAACCAGCGCCGACGCTGAGCAACTGGCTTTGAGAACAGCCACCACGCACTGCCCCACCATAACCAGCAAAATCCCCACCACGGCTTACCAAACAAAATATTCCCTGGCCAACTACCAACAAGCCGTAAACCATGGTCCAACTGTCCTAATAAAAAGGCACACGCGTAACTAAGCCCTGGTAACCAAAGAAAGCTAAGCGTTCCAACGATGGTTATCGGCAAAATAACAACCGGAAACAGCGGGACAATCAACCAGTTGGCCAGTAACGTTAAACCATGCCATTGATAGACACCATTAAGCAGACTAGGTAGCCCGAGTAAGGTTAATCCGATCTGCCGCCACCAATGTGTCTCTTGTGTTAAAAAAATCAGTCCCAGCGACAAGCCATAACTCAGCTGACTTCCCAATTCAAATACTAATCCCGGATTGATCAGTAAACCCACAAATAATGCCCATGACCAGGCCGTTAACGTGTCTACCTGGCTTCCCAGTTTTTTACTAGCCAGTTGGCTACCACGCATCAAACAAGCCCGTAAAACGCCACTATTGCTCCCAGCCAATATAAAATAACCGGGTAAGCTGAGTAACATGAACCACTCCCAATGTTCTCGAGGTATTTTCAGATGCACACATACCCATTCCAATGCTGTTAATAATAGGGCAACGTGTAATCCGGAAATTGCAAACAAGTGCAATAACCCCAACTGCTGCATCCCTTGAAGTTCGTTAGCCGTCTCTGCCGCCCGACTCCCCGGAAATAATCCCAATGCATAAACCCGTAGTGCACCGGGCAACTGATCGCAATACTGAATAAGCTGTGCTCGCCGAGCATGCCACCAATCGTTAAACCACTGATACCAGTGACTCACTGCCGGTATTTTTTGGGTGACTGTCGTTATTTTAAGTGACTTAACAATTCCGCGATGCCGCCAATAAGCTGCCGCATCAAACTGATTAACATTTGTCGCCGGTAGGATTCCTTGCTGTTGTCCGGCCACCTGCCAGATCTGCGGTTGCTGCAGTCGCTGCAACGCATGCAGCTCAACTGCCGATTTGGCATAGCCCCGAACACTCACCCACTCACCGGTTTGAACGTTTTGGGCGACCATATAGTAGGCGGCGCCCCGTAAAACGACTGCGTCGGGCTGGAACCGAAGTGCCAAATTAACCGATTGATTAGCATCGATTGGTAATTGTCGCCGATTAATTTGCTGCTCGCGACCTAACAGATAACCACTAAAGCTCCCCACGACAACCACCGTCATCAGGGCTACTTTCCAATTTCGTAAGGCAAGAATACGCCCCAGTGTTAGGCCTAAAAGACCTAGGCCACTCCAAAAGTGGCCACCAACTATCACGCTTACCGCTACCAACGGTAATACCATAAAGAACGCGTATTTTTGACCCACTAATGGGTTTCAGGTTGGTCAAACGAGAGGTGCGTTAACAACGCCGGATCGACAGTCACTTGATTCAAAGTGATGTTCTTTAGAGCGATTAACTTCTGAGCGTAAGGATCATTATGATAATTACGCATATACGTAATTTTAGTAATCCCGGCTTGTAATAACATCTTTGTGCATTGCAAACATGGAAAATCCGTGACATAAATTTCCGCACCATCAGTTGCTTCACCAAACTTGGCACACTGCAAAACGGCATTCATTTCAGCGTGAATGGTTCGAACACAGTGCCCATCGACTAGGTAACATCCTTCATCTAAGCAGTGATCATCGCCCGATACTGAGCCATTATAGCCGGCAGCAATGATTCGCTTATCACGGACAATTGTTGCCCCAACTGACAGACGGTTACACGTGCTTCGTGTCGACATCACCAACGCCTGTAACATAAAGTATTGATCCCAGGGAATTCGTTCTCGTTTCACGTTGATTGCTCCTTTAATTAAGTTATTTTATCAGTATACCACAACCGGCTAAGTGGTGAGCTGATCTTGTAAATTAGCCACCGTTTTTTCGCCAAAACCTGGTACTTGTTCGAGATCCTTAACCGATTGGAAATGGCCATGATCCGTGCGATAATCTACAATCTTCTGCGCCTTTTTTTCACCGATTCCGGTCAACTGTTGGAGTTCGGTTACGGTTGCGGTATTCAAATTGACTACCGCAACTGGTGTCCCTGTCGCCTGACTGCCTGCTGTAGTGGCGGTTGACCCGCTTGGTGCGCTTCCGGCTGTTTCGGGCATCTTTTCCCCCTTCAGTGGGATGTAAACTTGTTGTTGATCCGTCAGGCGCATTGCTAAATTAATCCGTTGTCGATCAGCTCGCGCCACTAGTCCACCCGCCGCCTTTAAGGCATCAGCTATCCGCATGGTTGATGAAAACTGGTATAACCCCGGATGTTTAACTGCGCCTTGAACGTCCACAAATACTCGCTCATCGTGACTACTGGCTACCTGACTACTACTGGCTGTCGGGCTGGCTGCCACTTGACCAACCCGACTTGTTGCCGACGCTTGCGTTGCACTAGGGACACTTGCTGGAAATGCTGGGTTAGCTACTGGTCGGGTTAGCCACCATCCACCCATTCCTAATATCCCAACGATTACCAGCAGCCCGTACCATCGCTGTCGCTCACTAAGTAGTGACCACCACATTTTGACTTTTTCCACATTCACGCCTCCTTTGGGTTAACTCCGAAATAACTTTCCCAAATATTCAAAGACATTAAAAAAAGCCTGGTCGGCAATACCAACCAAGCTTCTAAGTTATTTAACGGTGTGTCCTTAAGTAATGAACTGCATCGTCAAACGATTTTACTGGCACAACTTTCATATTCGGCGCATACTTTTTCGCTGTTGCCTTAGCCAATTGATAATTCGTTTGGTGATGTTCTTCATACTTCAGTAACAATTTTGTCGGTTTTACGTAGGGAGCAAAGAAGACCGTCGCCCCTGCGCGCTTAGCAGCGATAATTTTCTTATCTATACCACCAATCTCGCCAACGTTGCCGTCACCATCAACCGTTCCGGTTCCTGCAATCTTTCGCCCGTGACGTAAGTCCTGCCCCGTAACTTGCGTATAAATCTGTAAGCTAAACATTAAACCACCTGACGGACCACCGATGTTGCCGGGATTCACCTGCACTTTAGGCCGAGCACTAACTTTGACGTTATCCGTTAAAGTAATCCCAATACCCGCTTTTTTCGTTGGCAACCGCATCAATTTGGCAGTTACGTGGTGTGTTTTACCATTGTGCTGATACGTAATGGTCGTCCGTTGTCCCACTTTTTGTCGCTGGATATATCGTTGATACCCCGTCATAGAGTTGAAATGATGACCATTTACCTCCGTCACCGTATCGCCCACCTTTAACGCTTGGGCAAAGGGTGACTGACGATCAACACTCAAAACGTAAATTCCCAAATAATGACGCTTCACCGTTTTATGGGCCGCCCGATATGCGGTATAAATTGACTCATTGATGGCGCTTTTCATATAAAAGTTCTGAACTTTATCATAGGTCGCATTACTCTCGCCACCCGTCACTGACGCTACACTCTCAATGCTGTAATAAGGATTAAATTTGGCATAGAGGTAGGAAACTGGACGAGCTTGCGCCAACGCAACTGAGGTAATCATATATTTTCCCTTATGCTTATCGGGATGTTGGTCAACTGTGACAAATGATTTCAAATTGTCTGCCTCACCGGGACCCTCAATATACTTGGGCAATGGCCACAGAAAAAATAGCAACACTGCAAGTGCTAATATCACCGTTACTAGAATCTGCCGCCATTGCCGTCGCGTTAAATTCCACACCTAATTGTCACCTTCTAACCGGGCAACCATCGCTTTGGCAACCATTGATGGGACCAACTGCTTAAGGTCGCCACCAAATCGAGCAACCTCTTTTAACAAACTAGAAGAAACATATTGATACTGAGGATCAGCCATTAAGCAAGCCGTGTCCACCTGAGGTGCCAAGTGACGGTTCAAATTAGCGATACCCTGTTCATATTCAAAATCAGTACTATTCCGGATACCCCGTACTAAAACGGTAGCCTGTACTGACTTCATGAAATCAACCGTTAATCCCTGCTCGACTTGAACTGTCACATTTGGAAGATCAGCAATCGCGGCCTCAATAAAGGCCACCCGTTCAGACGTGGTAAACAGGCCCTGCTTTGAGGTGTTTTTTCCAACCGTCACAATTAACTGATCAAACATTCGGCTAGCCCGCGTAATCAGATCGACATGACCATTGGTTAAGGGATCGAAGCTTCCGGGAAATACTGCAATTGTCACTGATCATCACTTCCCAACCGATAGATTGTCAACTCCGTAATACCGTAATCTCGCCGCTCAACAAATTCAAAGCCTGGTACATCATCTGGCAATGCAGCTTGTTGATCAGTCTCACAAACAATCCGAGCTGCTGGCGCTAGCACTTTCAACTCACGTAACTGTGCCATTTGCGCTAGAATTTTTTGTTGTGCGTAAGGTGGGTCAAAGAACACCAAGTCAAACTGATCTCCACGACGACCCAATTCAATTAACGCTTTATTGGCGTCTCGTTTCAAAATTTCAAACTTCTCGGGTGCCTTAGTGACTGCCACGTTATCTTTAATCGTTTGAATTGCCGCATACTGTCGGTCAACTAAGACCGCCTGGGAAATTCCCCGTGAAACGGCTTCAATACTGAGTCCACCGGATCCCGCAAAAAGATCCAAACTACGCCCACCATCAAAATAAGGACCAATTATATTAAAGAGTGCTTCCTTAACCTTATCAGTTGTTGGACGTGTGGCCATTCCAGGGACCGCCTTTAACCGGCGCCCACCAAAATCTCCAGCTACAATTCTCATTCATCATCATCCTCGGTTTCCGTTGTTGTGATCATTTCGGCGGCGACGCCATTGAACGTCTCGTTAATCGTTGGCCGTGAAGAAGCAACCACCCGCTTCACAAACCGTAAATGGGTCAATTGATCCGTGAGTTTCGTCACATCTTCTCGGTTCACATATAAGACTACATAACGCATCTTTTTAGAGACATACATCACTGTACCATAACGCTTTAACTGTCGCGTTTGTTTTAAGCTATACGTATACACGATCAAACTTTGTCGTGGTTGAATCGTAAAAGCCATCGCTAAAACCCTCCTCGAAAATTAATGAGTTGCTCGATACCGCTTCTGCCGTGCACTAATGTTCATCACCAAACCTAGTACCAATGCCAATGTCCACGTACTGGAGCCCCCATAACTAATAAAGGGAAAAGTTACTCCCGTAATGGGCAACATTCCTAGCACACCACCAAGATTAAACAAGGTCTGCACTGTTAGGTAAGTCGCGGCGCCATAACAAATTAGCGCTTGATACGTTGAATTACTTCGAACCCCAACCAACGTGGTTCGCAGGATAATGACAAACAACAGCATAATCACTGCCAGAGCTGTAATCAGCCCCAGTTCTTCCGCTAAGATAGCCATAATAAAATCGGTATTGGGTTCCGGTAAATAGCCCGTTTTTTGGATACTATTTCCCCAACCAACGCCAAAAATTCCACCATTGCTCAACGCATAATATGAATTAACCAGCTGTTGCCCTACCGATTGCGAATGCTCAAATGGGTTCACAAAAGCCACAATCCGTTGTAGTTGATAAACGTTCTTAGCAAAACCCAGTTCAGATATTTTGATCAGAATGGGAAAGAAAACACCAACGATGATGAAAAAGGCGCCAACAAATATCGTTTTAGCTAACCGTGAATTAAAGCCACTCGCCAAAATCATGACAAAAATAATGGCGCCGTTAATCGTTGCACCACCCAGGTCAGGCTGCAACAAGATCAATCCAACAATGCCACAACAAATGATGAGGGGTTGACGCATCGTTACCCACCAACCCTCTAGCTGGATTCGGTCCTGTCGTTGGGCAATCACATTAGCCAACCAAATGATCAAATAAAATTTAACGAACTCGGCTGGTTGAATACTAACTGGGCCAACATGAAACCATCCTGCTGCCCCATTAATCGTCTGTCCCATTACTAATAATAAGAACAAAGATCCTAGCGCCACATACCCCGCGTATTTTAAGACCGTTTTATCCCGCAGTTTCTGTAAATTCATCAAAACCATTACCGTCAGGATCATTAAGCCCAATACCACATAAATAGCCTGCTTCACCAGATAACTGACCGGACTACCACCATTTTGAGTTCCAATATCGGCACTCGCTGAATAAACCATGACAATCCCAAAAATGCTTAAAATCATGTAAGGCACTAATAGCCAATAATCTAAATATTTTAACTTTCGCATACGATTCATTCGCTCCAAGTCTACTCTACCGCCACGCGGCAATCGAATGTTTTCATTATAGCATAGCTGTTGCCGGTTTTTACCACAAAAAAACCGGCAACAGCCGTGGTAGACCCACGACTCTCACCGGTAAAGATTCAATTAAATTTTAAATTACTTACGAGCGGCAGTCCGGCGCTTCTTAGCAGCCTTTTCCCGTTCACCCGTATTTAAGATTTGCTTCCGCAGACGAACATGTTCTGGTGTAATTTCACAGTATTCGTCTTCGTTGATGAATTCCAATGATTCTTCCAGAGACATCTTCAGTGGGCTCTTAACCTTGGCAATATCTTCAGAACCAGCGGCCCGGACGTTAGTTTGGTTCCGGCCACGCGTAATGTTCACGGAAATATCATTATCCCGGCTGTTTTGCCCAATAATCATCCCTTCATACACTTCTGTCCCGGCATCGGTGAAAATAATTCCCCGATCTTGAACAGCCATGATGGCATAAGTCGTCACCTTACCAGAGTTAATTGAAACCAAGGTCCCATTGTGACGACCTGGGTTCCAGTTCTTAATAACTGGTAGGTACTTAGAGAAGGTATGGTTCATGATTCCGTAACCACGTGTCAATGATAGGAATTCAGTTGAATAACCGATCAACCCACGAGAAGGTGCCAAGAACGTCAAACGAGTTTGACCGTTACCAACAGCTTCCATGTTCTTCATTTCACCCTTACGTTGTGACAAGGTATCAATGATAGAACCCGTGTATTCATCCGGCGTATCAATTTGAACGGATTCAAATGGTTCGCAACGAACGTTATCAATCGTTCTGTAGATAACTTCTGGACGAGAAGCTTGTAGTTCGTAACCTTCACGACGCATTGTTTCAATTAAGATAGATAAATGCAATTCCCCACGGCCAGAAACAATCCAAGCACCTGGGTTATCGGTATCATCCACTCGTAAGGAAACATCGGTGTGCAGTTCACGCTTCAAGCGTTCTTCGATTTGACGAGACGTCACGAACTTACCTTCGCGACCAGCAAATGGTGAGTCATTGGTCCGGAAAGTCATTTGCAACGTTGGTTCGTCAATCCGTAAAACAGGAAGTGGCTCCAACGTATCTGGGGCAACAACCGTTTCCCCAACGTTGATTTCGTCCATCCCAGAAACGGCAATCAAATCACCCGCTTGGGCTTCGTTGATTTCCAAACGCTTTAACCCGAAGAAACCAAAGAGCTTGGTAACCCGGAAGTTTTGCTTGCTACCGTCAAGTTTCATAACTGTAACGCTGTCACCGACTTTGATCTTGCCCCGGAAAATCCGGCCAATCCCAATCCGACCCACAAAGTCATTGTAATCCAGCATAGCAACTTGGAATTGTAAAGGTTCATCCGTGTTGTCAATTGGTGCTGGAATGTGCTTAACAATGGTGTCAAACACTGGCTTCATGGTGTGTTCTTGCGTATCCAATTCTGGTTCATAGCTGGAGGTTCCGTTCATGGCAGAAGCATAAACCACTGGGAAGTCCAATTGATCTTCGTCAGCACCTAATTCGATGAATAGGTCCAAAACTTCATCAACCACTTCACTAGGACGGGCACCTTCACGGTCAACTTTGTTAATAACCACGATAGGGGTTAAGTGTTGATCCAGCGCCTTCTTCAGAACAAACCGAGTTTGTGGCATCGTCCCTTCATAGGCATCGACAACCAACAAAACGCCGTCAACCATGCGCATGATCCGTTCAACTTCACCACCAAAGTCGGCGTGTCCTGGGGTATCCAGAATGTTGATTTGCTTATCACCATAACGAACGGCCGTGTTCTTGGACAGGATCGTAATGCCCCGTTCCTTTTCAATGGCGTTCGTATCCATGGCACGGTCTTCGATTGACGCGTGTTCATCTAACGTGTCGGATTGTTTAAGCATTTCGTTAACCAAGGTTGTTTTCCCGTGGTCAACGTGGGCAATGATGGCAATGTTGCGGATATCATCTCTGATTTTCAAGTGTATTTCTTCCTTTCATGCTTGGTAAATTAGATGGATCACGGCGCGCTTACCTCGGTAAGTACGCTTATTGTAGCGTCAATAGCTGGTAAAGTCCATCCGTACCGGCCAGCCGCATAAAAAAACTGTGACAGGGGTCACAGTGAGACGTCATCTTCTTCAATTTGGAGAATATCACGTTGCGCTTTTTTCGTCGCTACTAGTACAAGGTTAGATGATAGCATATCGAGTGGTCGCCCGTCAATAGTTGAGACCTGAACGCCCAACGTTTCCAACAAGATTTTTCCAGCCGCAATATCCCATGGCTTCAAATGTGAAATATAACCCAATGACTTTTCCTCTAGAATATGGATCATTTCAATACCAGCGCTACCGTACACCCGCATTCCAGCACTAGCATGAACAATCGCTTGCATATGTGCGATGTCGTGAATAACCAGCGGTCCACTGGCACCAATCAGGCCTTCAGACAATGCCAAATCAGTCGGCGCCGTCAATTGACGTTCGTTAGCCCACACGCCACCTAACTGTGGTCCACCAGCGTATAAGATATCATTCATCACATCATAAATGTATCCCAACTGGCCGACACCGTCTTGATATATGCCAATCATCATTGCGAAATGATCGTGTTGTTTGACGAAGTTCATCGTGCCATCGATTGGATCAACAATCCACACGCGGCCCTTTAAGTCCGTCAAAGCGTCACCAAAGCCTTCTTCACCTAAAACACGCGCGGTAGGATCAATTCGGCGAATACCGGCAATTAAAAATTGTTCATTGCTCTTATCAATATTCGTGACTAAATCCTTACGATTCGACTTTGCTGCCACCGTCAGCGGTTCTTGCATTTTTTGTAAGACTTGTTGGCGTGCGGTTTTTAGCAACGACACAACCTGTTCATTTAGTTGTTGCCACTCCTGTTCCATGCTGATGCTCATCCCTTCATTTTAACCATACCGTCCGTTGCCCGGGCTTGTTCAACAGTCCGATAAATACTATATCCGGAGACCGTCTGAAACGCCTGATCAAGTTGCTTTTCTTCAAACTTTTGTGGAACCACTTGTTGAAAATCCTGATAAGCCTGTAATAAGGCGTGCCGGTCAACTCCTTGTGGTTGTTCATATGCTGCTTCTACACACTGATATAGTGTTGTAACGGCAATAATATCCGTTGTTGACCACTCTGCCATCAATGGGTACTCATAACTATCTGCCAATCTAACCCCGTCCCTCCGTTTGCTGATTTTCAATCGCATCAATATTAGCTCGCAAAGTTGTGACTTGTTCGCTGTAGTCTTGTTGTTCATCTTCCGACAAAATTAGATTCGTCAAATGCTTAACGCCACTAGCCGTCACTAGCACCGGTGTTGCGGCCGCAAAATCCGGAGTTTCCGTATGAATTGTCGTTGCTGGAGCAATTAATGGTTGATCATTTAAAGCGGCCTCTAACAGCTCAATAAGTGCCATTAAGCGCAAACTAATTTGATCCCCCTTAGCTTCCCGTTGCAACCAATTTGCCATCTTATCCAAATCATCAGCACTAATTTTCGTATCGGCATTGGCCAAGTACATTAGGATGGGGACTGGACCAATATATGTTCGACTCCAAACGACAATGGGCAAGTCTGCCGTTCCAATCACCGTCGCCTGTGCGGCAGCTGAACCAACGCCTAAACGATCTGCCAACCTAGCCGTTAATAATCGAGCCAACGGGTAGGTTCCTAATCCCCAAATTTGATTTGCTTGAAGTCCAGAAAACTTCCAAGCAAAGTAACTTAGTTGTTCGTCATGCGCGCCACCAAAAATAAGCTGTCCTTTGAACCCATTTTGAACAATCCGATTCATAAAGACCCGCAGTTCCGCTATTTCAGTCGCCACAGCCGAATCATCTGTCGTTCGATCTAAAATGACCAACCAGGTAGCTTGCCCATAATCAGCGGTTGTTCCAACACGCAAGTCAAAGTGTGAACATAATGCACTGGCGACCACTAACGACTGGTAACGCGGTGTATCCTCTGTTCTATCAGGCATCACTACACAGTCTAAAGGTAGATCCGCAATTAATAATTGTTGTAATAATTGACTGGCCTGGGTAACGGTCCCCTGAATAATTAACGTCGGTTTCATAACACCCCTCCTCGGTGTATTCCGTAAATAACCACATAGCTACATTATAAATGAGCCCCACTGGATAGCAAGTTTGTTAGTCGGCTTTTTTCACAAATGCGAGGTATTTCACACCATTGGCTGATCGACTCCAGTATTATACAAAAAAAGAGATCAGAGCTTTCACCCTAATCTCTCAATACATAGATTGCTTATTTCACAAAACTTTAGATATGCGTTGGGAAGCCCAAAGCAATATCAGCCGTTTCCTGAATTGGTTCATTTAACGTTGGGTGTGGGTGAATGGTCAACGCCACATCCTCAACATTCAAGCCATCATTAACGATCACTGATAATTCACCAGCCATCGTGCTGGCTTCAGGACCAACTGCTTCAGCACCTACGATGTTTTGGTTGTCATCATCTGTATAGATGAAACGAACAAAACCATCTGGGGAATCCAAAGATACAGCCCGGGCATTCCCAGCAAATGGGAACTTAGCCGTCTTCACTTTGATTCCTTTATCCTTTGCAGCTGATTCACTGTAACCAACGGTCGCAATTTCTGGATCAGAGAAGCAAACCGCGGGAACGCTTAACCAGTCGTTAGCCGTCTTCTTACCAGCAATTGCACCAGCTGCTGTCTTGGCTTCGGCAAAGGCTTTATGAGCCAATGCAGCACCAGGAACCACATCACCAACAGCCCAGATGTGTTCGGAAGCTGTCCGGCCCTGGTTATCGACCTTGATTTGACCATGATCGTTTAATTCAACCTTGGTGTATTCAAGACCTAAGTCATCGGTATTTGGCCGCCGACCAACAGTAACCATGCAGTAATCGGCTTTAATTGTCGACTCCTTGCCATCAACCGCATAGGTAACACTAACGCTTTGATCATCTTGGCTAGAACTCTTGGCCATTGCGTTAGTAATGACGTCCACACCTTTTTTCTTCAACTTCTTCAGAACAATAGAAACCATGTCCTTTTCAAAGTTAGGCAGAATCGATGGACTTCCTTCAAGAATGGTGACATGGGCACCTAAGCTTGCATAAGCTCCGGCTAATTCCGTACCGACATAGCCACCACCAATGACAACAAATTCCTTAGGAATCTCTGGCAGATTCAGGCCACCAGTTGAATCCACAACCCGACCATCAAACTTAAAGCCAGGAATTTGAATTGGGTGTGACCCAGAGGCAATAATAATATTATTGAACTCGAAAGTCTGACCCGTGTCAGTTGACATGAATTGCTTTTCGCCTGTCGGCATTACCCGTAACTGTGTGTCACTGAGAAAAACAGCTTCACCACTGACCACGTCAACATGGTGCTTCTTCATCAGCATCTTAACGCCGCTGGTCATACGATCAACGACCTTCTTTTGCTTCCATTCTTGGGTCTTCTTAAAATCAATTGTGGCTGAGTCTGTAGAAATTCCATAAGTGGACCCATCCTTAGCCTGTTCCAACCGGTGACCGGCCTGAATCAAGGCTTTAGACGGTACACAACCAACGTTCAAGCAGACACCACCAAGGGTATCGGACTTTTCAATTAAGGTTACTTTTTGCCCCAATTCAGAAGCCCGAATGGCGGCAACGTAACCGCCGGGTCCGGCACCGATGATGACGGTGTCCTTTTTTTCAACATCTGCCATATTATTCCTACCCTTCCATTAACAACATTTCTGGATCATGCAGCAAGGCCTTTAATTCATTCAAAGCATTCTGAGCTAAGGCACCATCAATCAAACGGTGGTCGTAACTCAAGGAAAGCTTCAACATCCGGCCAACAGCAATGTCGCCATCTTCATTAACATAAGGAGCCTTTTCAATCCGGCCAACCCCTAAAATAGCAACTTCAGGTTGGTTGATAACTGGTGTGAACCAGCCACCACCAATAGAACCAACGTTAGAAATCGTGATGGAACCACCGGCCATGGAAGCAGGGCTTAACTTGTTATCGTAAGCGGCTTGCGTATTTTCAGTGATTTCCTTGGCAATTTCAAACATACCCTTGGAATCTGCTGCTTTGATGTTTGGCACATACAAGCCATCATCAGTATTGGTAGCAATCCCAATGTTGTAGTAGTGCTTGTAGACAATCTCTTGGGTAGTGTCGTCAATAGAAGCATTTAGTTCAGGGAACTTCTTCATAACAGCAACCAAAGCCTTAACAATGTAAGGTAAGAAAGTCAGGTGAATGTCGCGATCTGCAGCGGCTTGCTTGTACTTCTTACGGTTAGCCATTAAAGCTGAAACTTCGACTTCGTCAAAGGACGTTACGTGTGGCGCAATGTCTTTAGAAGTCCGCATGCTCTTGGCAATGATCTTCCGCATTGGTGACATTGGTTCACGAGTTTCCAAATCAGGGTTATCGGCGTTCCAAGGTTTGATTGCTTGACCTGCAGCTGCCTTACCAGCCGGTGCAGCGTCAGTAGTTGCTGAAGCCGTGGCCGCTGGTGCAGCCGCACCATTAAAGTTGTCAATGTCAGCTTTCAATACTTGCCCATGATTCCCAGTTGGCGCAACTTGAGTAATATCAACGCCTTTGTCACGTGCATACTGACGAACCGATGGCATCGCCATAACCAATTTATTGGGATCAGAAGCAGCAGGAACTCCAGTTGGAGCCGCTGCTGGTTCAGCAGGTGCTGCTGACGCTTCGCCAGGTGCCGGTGCTGCTGGTTCAGCAGGTGCTGCATCATCTTCTTCGCCACCCTTGCTTAAATCAGCTGGGGTATCTGATCCATCATCAATCACGATCAGTGGATCACCAATTTCAACAGTGTCCCCCTCTTGGGCAACAATTTTTGAAATCGTACCTGAAACGGGTGATGGTAATTCCGAGACCGACTTATCGTTTTGGATTTCGACTAATGTGTCGTCTTCCTTAACCGCGTCTCCTTCTTTTACAAGCCATGAAGAAATTTCACCTTCGGCCATTCCTTCACCAAGCTCTGGGAGTTTGAACGTATAAGCCATGGGAAAACTTCCTTTCTTTCATCTAATGCAGGATGTCTCCCACATCGTTAATTTTTATCAATTAGTTTAAGATTTTTAATAGTTATAAATTTCACGTGCCTTGGCTTCAATATCATCGGCATTTGGAATCCAATCATTTTCAGCTTGGGCAAATGGGTAAACGCTATCTGGTGCTGCAACCCGACCAATTGGTGCATCCAATGACATGATCTTTTCTTCGGCAATATCGGAGGCAACAACCGCACCAACACCAGCCATTCGTTGTGCTTCTTGAATAACAACCACCTTGTGGGTCTTATCAATAGAAGCAAAGATCGTATCCGTATCAATTGGTGACAAGGAACGTAAGTCAATGACTTCAGCAGAGATATTGTCCTTAGCCAAGGCATCGGCAGCCGTCAAAGCTTCGTTGACTTCAGCACTGTAGGCAACCAGCGTAATGTCGGAACCTTCACGAACAACCTTAGCAGAGTCTAACGGAACCGTATACTTGTCATCAGGCACTTCATCCTTCATGGAACGGTACAACTTCAAGTTTTCCATGAATAAGACTGGATCATCGCTTTCAACCGCAGAAATCACGAGGCCTTTAGCATCATAAGGATTGGAAGGTGTTACCACTCGTAACCCTGGAGTGCTAACAAAGTAGTTTTCCAAGTTATCAGCGTGCATTTCAGCGGTATGCGTCCCACCACCAAATGGTGTCCGGATCGTAACAGGGAAGTTCTTTTGGCCGCCGAAACGATAGTGATCACGAGCTAATTGGCCTACGATCCCATCCATGGCTTCAAACGTAAAGCCCATGAATTGGATTTCAGGAATTGGCCGCCAACCGGTTAATGATAAACCAATAGCTAAGCCTAAAATACCTGATTCAGCTAAAGGTGTATCGAAGACCCGATCTTCACCATGCTTGTCTTGTAAATCAACCGTTGTCCGGAACACACCACCGTTTTTACCAACGTCTTCACCGAAGATTAACGTCTTAGGATCATCAGTCAACACTTGATCCAGACCGGAAGTGATCGCTTTGATATACGTCATTTTAGCCATGATTACTTCGACTCCTTTGCTTCAAATTCTGCAATTTGTTTCTTAACAGCTGGAGTAGGCACATTGTAAGTCCACTTCAAGAAATCAGAAACCTTTTGTGCAGGGGCTGCTTCAGCTTCCTTCATTGCTTGCTTGAATTCGTCTTTGTATCCGTCGACTAATTTGTCTTCTTGATCTTGTGACCAAACACCCTTGTCAGTTAAGACCTTCCGCAAACGAACCAATGGATCGGCGTCGAACCAAGGCTTTTCTTCTTCCTTAGTCCGGTAACGCGAAGGATCATCCCCAGCAGAGGAGTGAGCGCCATACCGGTAAGTTAATGTTTCGATGACTACTGGACCATTACCAGCTGCGGCAAATTCACGAGCGGCTTCAGAAACTTCATGAACCGCCACAATATCCATCCCATCAACTTGGACAGAAGGAACACCCATGGCAACCGCCTTTTGAGCTAACGTTTCCGCAGCCGTTTGCTTCTTCCGTGGGACGGAAATTGCCCAGCCATTGTTTTGAACAAAGAAGACAGCGGGTGCTTGATAAGCACTGGTGAAGTTAACCCCTTCATACCAGTCACCTTGTGATGTCCCGCCATCACCAGTGTAAGCAAAGGCGACACGATCTTCATCGCCGTTCTTCTTAATTCCCAAAGCAACACCGGCAGTTTCAACATATTGCGCACCGATAATGATTTGTGGGAACATCATATTAGGGTTTTCATGTTGATTACCTTCAACATGCCCCTTTGACCATAAGAAACCTTTTGCAACGGTAGTCCCGTGTTGAATCATTTGTGGTAAATCACGGTAAGCTGGTAACAGGTAGTCTTGTTCCTTAAAGGCGGTAACACTACCCATTTCACTAGCTTCCTCACCGGCAGTTGGAGCATAGAAACCGAGGCGACCCTGACGGGAGAAGTTCATTGTTTGTTCGTGTAACGTACGCTCCCAAACCATTTTCTTCATGAAGTCAACAAGTTGGTCATCTGAATATTTTGCCAACGTGTCTGGATCAACAACCTTGCCTTCGCGATCGATGACTTGAACCGGGTGCTTGTATGGGTCAGCCATCGTAGCTTTGATTTTGGCAAAGTCTACAATCTGTTTGCTTCCATTAGCCATAAGTAACACTTTCCTTTCACTTGATATGAAATTGTTAACTAAAAGTGAGTTAACGTTGCGTTTCCTGACTACGCTTATAAAGTACCATTTTTTCACAGACCTTGCAAGCCCTTTCATACTTGTGAATAAACGGATTTGTTGAAAAGCATTGCAGTTAGTGTACTCGTCCGTTTTCGCCTTTTTTTGAAAACCGCAACCGTTTTCTTTTCATTTCATTTTCCACAATACCTATGTTACAATAGGAGACAATTATGATTTAATTTCGGAGGTAATTGCTTTGTTTCTTATGAAAGATATTGTCCGTGATGGCGATCCAGTTTTACGCCAAGAAGCCGCGGATGTAACGTTCCCACTCTCAGAAGAGGATCAACAACTGGCTAAGGACTTAATGGAATATTTGGTCGTTTCACAAGACCCTGAACAATGTAAAAAATATGGTCTACGTGCTGGTGTAGGCCTAGCCGCGCCTCAGGTTGGCGTTTCCAAAAAGATGGCTTCCGTCTTAGTTCCTCCTGTTGAAGAAGATGGTAAGTCGCCCTTTACGGATGTCATTATTAACCCAGTAATCATTTCCGAATCAGTCCAAGCTGGTGCCTTGACTGAGGGTGAAGGTTGCCTGTCAGTCGATAAAGATGTGCCCGGATTTGTCCCTCGACACGATCGGATTACCTTACGTTATTACGATGTAAATGGTGAAAAACACCAAGTTCGTTTAAAAAACTATCCAGCCATTGTTTGTCAACACGAGATTGATCACCTACATGGCACACTATTTTACGATCACATTAATAAAGATCAACCATTCAGTCGTGATGATGACATGATTATGATTGAGTAGTTACAACTAAGAAGATAAATAAAAAGGATACCAAAATTTGGTATCCTTTTTATTATTCAACGACATCGTCTAACTTTTTCAAATCTTTTAAATATTCTACGGTTGATTCATTGACCAGGTAAGCGACATCTAAGTGCAGTTGATTTTCATATACCCAAATATCACTGACAACAAACGCCGAACCAGCGCTAACTGTTTTAACCTGATGATCCGCACTAAAACTGGCTAGAGCTGCGTTAAATGCCCGCTCAAGCTCCGGCAACCGGTGCTCAGCCGCCATGCCAACGGATAATGTGTATTCAAACGCCATAACCCCCCGGCCCCAAACATCTGCGACCGTCACGGCTGATTGAATTTGACATTCTGCTTCACTCAACACCTGTTCATTAACTAAACGTTGCAAGGCCGCTTTGACAGCGACATCCGTTTCATCTTGTGCAGATCGTCGCACCATCCTTGTTGCTCGTTGCACTACCATTCGGTGAATAACTTCGTAAATGACTCCCGCAATGACAATGCCAATAATTACTTCTACTATTAATGAAGTCATGGCATTTCCTCCATTCGTTTCGTCTTTCTTTTATGATAGCATGTTTTACGGTCTAGGGGTAATTCTATACAATCAGCGGAAACTATGCTAAAATTGTGCTAATTGTTGTGTAAGCAACCCGCAGTTCGGAAAGAACATCCATGATTCGTTGTTAGGCCCTAGGTCGTGACGGATTAAATCGTTTAATTAAAGGAGTTTTGTCTGTGATTTATAAAGTATATTATCAAAATGACCAAAAGCGCAATCCTAAGCGCGAGGATACGCATTCGCTTTATCTAGAAGCCCCAACGGAAGTTGAAGCGCGGGCTCTAGTTGAAGCACATACGGAACACAATATCGAATTCATTGAAGCCATCGAAGGAGAAACCTTGGCTTACGAACAACAGAATCCGAATTACAAATTAACGGAGTTCAGTGAATGAACAAGTTAAACGTCAAAAATAACGAAACTGCTATCTTTGGCGTGGGTGGACTTGGTGAAATTGGAAAAAACACCTATGGTATTCAATTCCAAGATGAAATCATCTTAATTGATGCCGGGATTAAATTTCCAGAAGACGAACTATTGGGGATCGATTACGTCATTCCCGATTACCAGTATCTCGTTGAGAACCAGGCTAAAATCAAAGCGCTTGTGATCACCCACGGTCATGAAGACCATATTGGCGGTATTCCTTATTTACTCAAGGCACTCAATGTCCCCGTATATGCGGGACCATTAGCCCTTGCATTAATCAAGAACAAACTTGAAGAACACGGATTACTTAAATCAACTGAACTACACGCAATTGATGATGATACAGTGCTTAAGTTCCGCAAGATGAGTGTTTCTTTCTTCCGGACAACCCACTCGATTCCAGACACATTAGGGGTCGCTGTGCATACACCGGTCGGGGTTATTGTGGAAACGGGTGACTATAAGTTCGACTTAACACCTGTTACCAATCAGCCGCCTGATCTGCAAAAGATGGCCAAGCTCGGAGCTGAAGGTATTCTCTGTCTCATGTCTGACAGTACTAATGCTGAGCGCCCGATCTGGACCAAGTCGGAAAAATGGGTCGGTAAATCGATTCGCAAGATTTTTGACCAAGTCGAAGGTCGCGTTATTTTCGCCACTTTCGCATCTAATATCTCTCGAATTGAAACTGCCTGTGAAACAGCATTGGCTCATGGCCGTAAAATTGCGGTCTTTGGTCGTTCGATGGAAGCAGCCATTGTTAACGGTCGCGAATTGGGCTATCTAAATATTCCCGATGACGCCCTAGTTGACGCAAATGCTATTCGTTCCCTACCTGCTAACAAGGTAATGATTCTTTGTACCGGCTCTCAGGGTGAACCGATGGCTGCATTGTCACGAATCGCCAATGGAACCCACCGCCAGATTGCTATTCAACCTGGTGATACGGTGGTCTTCTCCAGTAACCCAATCCCTGGTAACACCATTTCGGTCAATCGGGTGATTAACGAACTGGAAGAAGCTGGTGCTAACGTTATCCACGGTAAGGTCAATAACATTCATACGTCTGGCCATGGTGGTCAAGAAGAACAAAAGCTCATGCTACGCTTGATGCAGCCTAAATTCTTCATGCCAATTCACGGTGAGTACCGAATGTTAAAAATCCACACAGAGTTAGCCGAACAATGTGGCGTTCCCTTAGACCACAGCTTTATCCTTCAAAATGGGGATGTTTTAGCCCTAACTAAGGATTCTGCACGGGTAGCGGGTCACTTTACCGCTGGGGATGTTTACATCGACGGCTCTGGCATTGGTGACATTGGTAACGTGGTTTTACGTGATCGCCAACTACTTTCAGAAGAAGGCTTAGTCGTAGTCGTTGCAACCATCGATTTGAAGAATCAAGAGATCAAAGCTGGTCCTGATTTGTTGTCTCGTGGATTTGTTTACATGCGTGAATCTGGTGAACTCCTTAATGAAGGACGTCGTCGCGTCTTTCAAACGATTCGCCGGGCCATGCGTAACCCCAAAGCAACGGAAGCTTCAATTCGAAACGCGGTGATTGATGACTTACAAAACTTCCTGTTTGAAAAAACAGAACGTCATCCGATGATTTTGCCGATGTTTATTATGACTAAGTAGCTAAAAAGCTGAGATTACTGATCTCGGCTTTTTTATTGTCTTAATTCCTATGCCCCCGACAAAGTTATTGGAGAACTACTAGGCACCATGCTGGTTTTCGTTTATAATAAGATGGAATAAAATTTGAGAGGAGCAGTTCGGTGAGTGTCCAGTTCTATATCATTTTAAATGAACATGCGGGAAGTGGTCACGCCGGCACGCTTTGGCCGCAGATCAAGGAACGGCTTGATGCCGCTTCAGTCTCCTACCAATTAGTCGTTTCGGAGTATCCCCGCCATACCCTATTATTAAGTGAACAATTTGCAAAACAACTGCCTGACAGTCCCCATCAGGATTGGGTTGTCTTAGCCGTTGGCGGCGATGGCACCCTTCATGAGGCTATCAATGGTCTAACCACTATCAAGCGAACCCATCCCATTCCAGTAGCTTATCTACCTATCGGCTCTGGCAACGATTTTGCGCGCGGTGCTGGTTTATCTTTGGATTGGCACCAAGCCCTTAACCAGATCATTCATTGTACCCACGTCACCAATTACGATATCGGTACTTACAACGAAACGATTAAACAAGAACGGGGCGTCTTTACTAATAATTTAGGCATTGGGTTTGATGCCGCTATTATTTCTCAGGCTAATCAATCCAAAGCAAAAATTTGGTTAAACAAGCATCACTTGGGTTCCCTGTCCTACTTGGCGTCCGCGCTCAGTGTGTACTATAACCAAACTGGTTTCACCCTAACGGTCCATGTAGGTAACCAGCGCGACATGTTTCCTCATGCTTTTCTAGTAACCACGACAAACCACCCTTACTTTGGTGGCGGTGTTGGCATTGCGCCTGGTGCCACGATTGACGATCATCAGCTCCATTTGGTCGTTATTGAGAAACCGAATTTCTTTAAATTGGTTTGGTTGGCCCTACGGCTTGTATTCAAGCGTCATTTGACGTCTAAGGCCGTTCACTACTATCAGGCATCAAAGGTCCACCTGACAGTTCCAGCCATCGAATACGGCCAGTTAGACGGCGAAGAAATGGGTGGTCGCTTCTTCGATGTTTATGTCGGTGTCACACAGTATCCTTTTTGGTTCGACATTACACTCTAAGATCATAACAAAAGAGGCGTCATCACAATTGTGATGACGCCTCTTTTCAATATTAGCATTATTAATCTTCTGAAGCTTCCATGGCTTCGAGAATCATGTCCAGCTGAGCACATTTCGTAGATAGATCATTCATTTCTTGTCCATAGCGCGGCTCAATTTGTACCGTTTCAGAACTAGAATGAACACATTCCGATTCCTTCCGTTTTAAGGTCGCCAACTGTGAATTAGCCTGCCGATACTCTTCCAGAATCTCCATCCGATTACTCATCTTTAACAACTCCTCTTAAAT
>OMJG01000547.1_pt1 | contig 27332 bp, 20 predicted proteins | sample 1646431 | NCBI WGS metagenome assembly OMJG01 (sample SAMN03771674, study PRJEB25209) | food metagenome | isolation source: Cotija cheese | place: Mexico:Jalisco,Michoacan | collected 2011-12-12
GGTTCGAAGACTCCTGCGAAGAAGTCGCCGATCTCGCCGTGTGCGTCCAACGGGAAGATGCCGGAGACGTACTGGTCGGGGCGGACCACGACGACGGCGCCGTCGCGGCTGATCTCACGGGCCTCGAAGATGTCCTCGTCGGGCAGGGTCGCGTAGATCTTCTCCACGTATTCGAGGTCGTAGGCGCCCACGTGCGGACGGAAGACCTTCGGCACATCGGGAAACGCGAAATCCTTGTGTTCCTGCTGGTAGATGACGCTGAGCTCGACGAGGGCATCGGGATCCTCGCCCTCCCAGCGGAAGGCGACCAGGGGAGAGGCCGGATCAGATTCGAGCCACTCCGCCAGCGCCGCCACCTTCGACTCACCGGCGGAGCCGCCAGCAGAGCCGCCAGCGGAGCTGTCGACGACCGGAGCGGCCCGATCGGCGAAGACATAGACTCTCCAGCGACCATCGGCACGCGCTTCGTGACCGAGGTGGATGAAGTTCGCATCGCAGCTGCGCTTGACCCGAGCCGACTTGAACCGCTTGCCGATCGGGAATCCGACCGCGAGCTCCTGATGCGTCGTCGGCGTCGTGATCATCGACGCCGTGTACTCGGTCATGAACCCGGCTGGGAACTCCGCGGTCTTGACGTAGAAGTCCTCGAGGTAGGTCTTGTCCGGCAGCTCCTCCTGCGGAGTTGCCATGAGCGTCGACCATTCCTTGTCGAACTCGATGAGATTCTTCGCCGCCACCTGCCGTTCGGCCGAGTAGGTGCGCAGCAGCTCCGTCGACGACCGGCCCGAGATGACCTGCCCGAGCTTCCACGCGATGTTGAAGCCGTCCTGCATGGACACGTTCATTCCCTGTCCGGCCTTCGCCGAGTGCGTATGGCAGGCATCGCCGGTGATGAACACGCGTGGGCAATGCGAATCGGGTGCGGTCTCATCGGTGTCGTCGAAGGCGTCCGTGAGCCTGTGCCCGACCTCGTAGACCGAATGCCAGGCCACGTTCTTCACGTCGATGCTGTAGGGCGCGATGATCGCATTCGCCCGGCGGATGATCTCGTCGATGCTCGTCGACCGCACCTTGCGCGCATCATCTTCGGGCACCTCACCGAGATCGACGTACATCCGGAACAGATGCCCGCCCTCGCGGGGGATGTGGAGGATGTTGCCGTGCTTCGACGAGATCGCGCACTTGGTGCGGATATCGGGGAAATCGGAATCCGCGAGCACGTCCATCACACCCCAGGCGTGATTGGCCTGATCGCCGGACATCGTCCGACCGATCGACGACCGGACCTTCGACCGGGCACCGTCGCAGCCGACGACGTAGCCGGCGCGGATGGTGCGTTCCTCCCCGGTGCGCTCGCCTGCGGTGTAACGGACGGTGACCGATACCGGATGATCCTTCGCCGAGGCGGTCGCGGCGTCCTGGTCGACCGTGAGGTCGACGAATTCGATCCCGTAGTCGGGCGTGATCTTGCCGGGGGAATGGGCGGCGAACTGGGCGAAGTAGTCGAGCACGCGTGCCTGGTTGACGATGAGGTGCGGGAATTCGCTGATCCCGTGCTCGTCGTCCTTGGGCCGACCGGTGCGGATGATGTTCTCGGGGTTCTCCGGATCCGGATTCCAGAACGCCATCTCCGTGATGTGGTAGCCCTCGCGCATGATCTCCTCGGCGAAGCCGAACGCCTGGAAGGTCTCGACGGAGCGCGCCTGGATGCCGTCGGCCTGACCGATGACCAGCCGGGAATCGCGCTTCTCGATCATTCGTGCGTTCACGTGCGGGTACTGCGACAGCTGGGCCGCGGCGATCATCCCCGCGGGACCGCTGCCGACGATGAGGACATCGACCTCATCGGGCAGCTCCTCGCTGCGCTCGATTCCGTACCCAGCGGCCTCTTCGATCCGCGGGTCCGCGGACACGTAGCCGTTCTGATGGAAATGCATGTCAACCTCCGGTTCGTGACACGTCGTCGTGATATTCGAATGCTATCAGTTCATATACGATCTGGTGTCGGCGGGGTGGCGCCGGTCACTGTCATCGCAGGTCACCTGCGGCGCCCCGATCCCGATGATCGGGCTCACCGCCTGCTCGTCCTCGTGGTCCGGGCCCAGCGGAATGCCGGTGCGATCACGCAGCAGCAGGGTCGCGGCGAGGGCGAGCACGGCGACGACGCCCAGGTACACCGCCACCGAGGCGGTCGTTCCCGTCGATGACACGAGGCCCTTCGCGATCGTCGGGGCGAAGGCGCCGCCGAGGATCGACCCGATCGCATAGGAGACCGAGACCCCGGAGAAGCGGACGCTGGAGGGGAACAGCTCGGCGTACATCGCCGGCTGCTGACCGTAGGTGAAGCCCAAGCCGATGGTGAGGACGACGAGTCCGAGCAGGAGCATGCCCACCGAACCGGTGTTGACCAGCGGGAACAGAGAGAAGATGCCCGCGAGCAGGAGGATCCAGCCGAGGATGTAGGTGGTCCGGCGTCCGATCCTGTCCGAGACGGCGCCCGCGATGATCGTGAACACCAGCCAGGACACCGCCGAGGCGGCCACGGCCCAGAGCACGGGACCGCGCTCGAGGCCGATGGGGCCGGCCGGGTCCGTGGCGTAGTTCTGGATGTATCCGCCGGTGGTCATGTATCCGGCGGCGTTGTTGCCCATGAAGACGAGCGAGGCGAGGACGACGAGCAGCCAGTGACTCTTGATGAGCGTGCCCAGCGGGTTCGTCACCTGCTCCTTGCGTTCGGCGATCTCGTGGAACACGGGGGATTCCTCGACCCCGCGGCGGATCCAGTAGCCGATGAAGACGAGCACGATGGAGAGGAAGAACGGCACCCGCCAGCCCCATTCGAGGAAGGCATCGCCCGGGGCGATCGACGTCATCAGGGCGAGTACGCCCGAGGACAGCAGAAGGCCGATGGACACGCCGATCTGCGGGAAGGAACCGAGCAGTCCGCGTGACTTCTCATCTGCGTGCTCGACGGCGAGCAGAACGGCTCCGCCCCATTCCCCGCCGGCTGAGATGCCTTGGATGATGCGCAGAGCGATGAGCAGGACCGGAGCGAGCACGCCCGCGGATTCGAAGGTCGGCAGGAAGCCGATGAGCGCAGTTGCGGCGCCCATGGCGATGAGCGTGATGATGAGGACCACCCGGCGGCCGAGCTTGTCGCCGAAATGTCCGGCGAGGAATGCGCCCAAGGGGCGGAAGAGGAAGCTGATCCCGACCGTCGCGAAGGCGACCATGGTCGACAGCGTCGATCCGAGCGGGCCGAAGAAGAGCTGGTTGAAGATCAGCCCCGAGGCCGCCGCGTAGAGGAAGTAGTCGTACCACTCGATGCTCGTGCCGACGATCGTCGCGAACGCCACCCGGGTCTGAGTGTGCTTCTGTGCTGCCATGACTCCTGTGTCCTGTCGTGCGTCCCGGCCACATTCTCTGTGGCCCGGATTACTTGCTCTCCGGAACCATATCATATACGATTTGAGGTGAAGCCAATCGAAATGAGGTGTGAGATCGATGTCGACTCCAGCAGGTGTCCCCGCCCGTCCGGGCAAGATCATTGCCGTTCATGTGGCCTACGAGTCCCGTGCGGCGCAACGAGGAAAGCGCCCCGCCCAGCCGTCCTACTTCCTCAAAGCGGCCAGCTCCGTCGCCGCCTCCGGCCAGTCCATCGAACGCCCGGCAGGCACCTCGCTGCTCGCCTTCGAAGGTGAGATCGCCGTCGTCATCGGCACGTCTGCCCGCAATGTCACCGAGGCCGACGCCTGGTCGTATGTGGCCGGCGTGACCGCGTCGAACGACTTCGGCCTCTACGACATGAAGACCCCGGACAAGGGGTCGAACGTGCGCTCGAAGAGCCGCGACGGATACACCCCGCTGGGTCCCGAACTCATTCCCGCCGCCGAGGCGGCCCCCGACTCCCTGCGCCTGCGCACCTGGGTCAACGGCGAGGTCGTCCAGGACGACGGCACGCGAGCCGACCAGCTCATCTTCACCCTCCCGCGCATCGTCGCGGACCTCAGCCAGCACCTCACCCTCGAGCCCGGTGACGTCATCCTCACCGGCACCCCGGCCGGATCCTCGGTCGTCGCTCCCGGTGACACGGTCGAGGTCGAGGTCACGGCCGCCTCGGCGAACGGGGAGGAGCTGAGCTCCGGACGGCTGACCACCACGGTCGTCGACGGACCCGGCGACTTCGACGAGAACCTCGGCAGCCTGCCCGCTGCGAACGAAGCACTCACCGTCGATGCCTGGGGCTCGCGTGTTGCCGCCGGACTCGCCCCGGAGGGCGACGCCGAGGGCACTGCCGCGACGGCACTCGACGCCGACCTCGTCGCCAAGCTCACCGAGGCTCCGACTGCGGGCCTGTCGGCTCAGCTGCGGTCGCGTGGACTCAACAATGTCGTCATCGAAGGTGTGGCCCCGCTGAAGCCGGGCGCGAAGATCGTCGGCAGCGCGAAGACATTGCGCTTCGTGCCCAACCGCGAAGACCTGTTCAAATCCCACGGCGGCGGATTCAACGCCCAGAAGCAGGCCTTCGACTCGATCCGCCCCGGCGAGGTCGTCGTCATCGAGGCCCGCGGCGAATCCGGCTCGGGCACCCTCGGCGACATCCTCGCCCTGCGTGCGAAATCTCTCGGCGCCGCCGGTGTCGTCACCGACGGGGGAGTCCGCGACTCCGCCGAGGTGGCCGAGATCCTGCCCGTGTTCTCCACCGCGAAGCACCCTGCCGTGCTCGGTCGCAAGCACGTGCCGTGGGAATCGGACGTGGCCGTGGCCTGCGGAAACGCCACCGTCCTGCCCGGTGATGTCATCGTCGCCGACGACGATGGAGCCATCGTCATCCCCCGTGGCCTCGTCGAAGAAGTCGTCGACGCGGCACTGGCCAAGGAGGTCGAGGACGGTTGGGTGGCCGAACAGGTCGCCGCCGGCAACTCGATCGAAGAGCTCTTCCCGCCCAAGGGCGAATGGAAGGCGAAATTCGACGAATGGAAGGCCTCACGGTGAAGACCGAACAGGCAACGACCGCGGCCCCGTCCCTGAGCAAGGCCGAGACCGCCTACCGGTGGATCCGCGAGCGCGTCGCCGACCAGACCTATCAGCCCGGGCACAAACTTGTGCTCGCGCAGATCGCCCTCGAACTCGACACCTCCGTGGTGCCGGTGCGCGAGGCCATCCGCCGGCTGGAGGCCGACGGGCTCGTGACCTTCGAGCGCAACGTCGGGGCCCGCGTGGCCATGGTCGACCAGGGCTCCTACACCCAGTCGATGGAAGCGGTCGCGATTCTCGAGGCCGCGGCCGTCGCCCAAGCTCAGGGCCACCTCGGTGCCGATGATCTCGATGCCGCGGAGCAGATCAACGATCGGATGCGGGCGCTGCTCGACGAATTCGAACCGGCCGAGTTCACCCGACTCAACCACGAATTCCACGAGACGCTCTACCGGCGCTGCCCGAACGAGCGGCTGTGCACCCTCGTCGAACTCGAATGGGACCGACTCAACCACCTGCGGGATTCGACGTTCTCCTTCGTCCCCGAACGGGCGTTGGAATCGGTGGAGGAACACTCCCGCATCGTCGCCCTCATCCGAGCCCGCGCCTCGGCGCAGGAGGTCGAACGGGCCGTGCGCGAGCACCGCTCGGCCACTCTGCACAGCTTCCAGAACTCCCAGACGACCACAGCCCCGACCACGGATCTGCAGACAGATTCACGAAAGGACAACTCATGACACAGTCCACCACCCTGCCGGCCGCAATGCCGGAGAAGATCCGCCACTACATCGGCGGCGAGTTCGTCGACTCCATCGACGGAGACGAATTCGACGTCCTCAACCCGGTGACGAACGAGCCCTACATCACGGCGGCCTCGGGCAAGAAAGCCGATATCGAAGCCGCCGTCGCCGCGGCGAAGACGGCCTTCGACGAGGGCCCGTGGCCGACGATGCTCCCGCGCGAGCGCGCCCGCATCCTGGGCAAGATCGCCGATATCGTCGAATCCCGCAAGGACGAACTCGCGGCCATGGAGTCCTTCGACTCCGGACTGCCGATCACCCAGGCCAAGGGGCAGGCGGCGCGCGCGGCGGAGAACTTCCGCTTCTTCGCCGACCTCATCGTCGCTCAGGTCGATGACGCCTTCAAGGTCCCCGGCCGACAGGCGAACTACGTCAACCGCAAGCCGATCGGCGTGGCCGGGCTCATCACTCCGTGGAACACGCCGTTCATGCTCGAGTCCTGGAAGCTGGGACCGGCGATCGCGACCGGCAACACCGTCGTGCTCAAACCCGCCGAGTTCACTCCGCTCTCGGCCTCCCTGTGGCCGGGCATCTTCGAAGAGGCAGGACTGCCCACCGGTGTGTTCAACATGGTCAACGGCTTCGGTGAGGAAGGTTTCGCCGGCGATTCGCTCGTCAAGCACCCCGACGTTCCGCTCATCTCCTTCACCGGCGAATCGAGCACCGGCCAGACGATCTTCGCCAATGCCGCTCCCTGGCTCAAGGGCCTGTCGATGGAGCTCGGCGGCAAGTCCCCGGCCGTCGTCTTCGCCGACGCGGACATCGAGGCTGCCGTCAACGCCACGATCTTCGGCGTCTTCTCCCTCAACGGGGAGCGCTGCACCGCCGGTTCGCGCATCCTCGTCGAGGAATCGATCTACGACGAGTTCGTCGAGCGCTACGCGGCCCAGGCCAAGCGCGTGAAGGTCGGTCTGCCCTCGGATCCCGATACCGAGGTGGCTGCGCTCGTCCACCCCGAGCACCATGAGAAGGTCATGTCCTACGTCGAGATCGGCAAGTCCGAGGCCCGCCTTGTCGCCGGCGGTGGACGCCCCGAGGGCTTCGAGACAGGAAACTTCGTCCAGCCGACCGTGTTCGCCGACGTGAAGCCCGACGCGCGTATCTTCCAGGAGGAGATCTTCGGGCCCGTCGTCGCCATCACCCCGTTCTCCTCCGACGAGGAGGCCCTGGAGTTGGCGAACAACACGAAGTACGGTCTGGCCGCCTATATCTGGACCTCGGATCTCAAGCGCGCCCACAACTTCTCCCAGGCCGTCGAGTCGGGAATGGTGTGGCTGAACTCGAACAACGTCCGTGACCTGCGCACCCCCTTCGGCGGCGTCAAGGCCTCGGGGCTCGGCCACGAGGGCGGCTACCGGTCGATTGACTTCTACACAGAACAGCAGTCCGTGCACATCAACCTCGGCGAGGTCCACAACCCCGTCTTCGGAAAGCAGTGAAGCAGCCATGACCAAACGCACTGATATGACTCGGACCTCTGCCGGCTATTTTGTCAGCCAGGAGACGAGCATCGCCGCCGACAATCCCATCGCAACGCCGCAGGCGAGCCCGCCCGACATCCTCCGCTGCGCCTATATGGAACTCGTCGTCACCGATCTGGCCGCGTCGCGGGAGTTCTACGTCGACGTGCTCGGACTCTATGTCACCGAGGAGGACGAGAACACGCTCTACCTGCGCTCGACGGAGGAGTTCATCCACCACAACCTGGTCCTGCGCAAGGGCGAGGTCGCTGCCGTGGCCGCGTTCTCCTACCGGGTGCGCAGCCCGGAGGAGCTCGACCAGGCCGTGGCCTTCTACACCGAACTCGGCTGCGATGTCCGCCGCAGCCCCGACGGCTTCGTCAAGGGTGTGGGCGACTCCGTGCGGGTGGTCGACCCGCTCGGCTTCCCGTACGAGTTCTTCTACCAATCCGATCATGTCGAACGCATGTCCTGGCGCTACGACCTGCACATCCCCGGCGAACTCGTCCGCCTCGACCACTTCAATCAGGTCACCCCGGATGTGCCGCGGGCGGTGAAGTACATGCAGGACCTCGGGTTCCGCGTCACGGAGGACATCCAGGACGAAGAGGGCACGGTCTACGCCGCGTGGATGCGTCGCAAGGCCACCGTCCATGACACGGCGATGACCGGCGGAGACGGACCGCGCATGCACCACGTCTGCTTCGCCACGCACGAGAAGCACAACATCCTCTCCATCTGCGACAAGCTCGGTGCCCTCCGCAGGTCCGACTCGATCGAACGCGGACCCGGCCGCCACGGTGTCTCGAATGCGTTCTACCTCTACCTGCGCGACCCCGACGGGCACCGCGTCGAGGTCTACACGCAGGACTACTACACCGGCGACCCGGACAATCCGGTCATCACGTGGGACGTCCACGACAATCAGCGCCGCGACTGGTGGGGCAATCCCGTCGTGCCGTCCTGGTACACGGATGCCTCACTCGTCCTCGATCTCGACGGCAACCCGCAGCCCGTGCACGCCCGCACGGACGATTCGGAGATGGCCGTGACGATCGGTGCCGACGGCTTCTCCTACACCCGCGCGGACGAGAACGAGGGCAAGCTGGGCAACCAGCTCTGAAAGGAATCCACATGCTCGATGAGGCAACGATCGCGGCCATCGCCGACGATCTCGCTCACGCGGAGCGGACACGATCGAAGATCGGTCTGCTCACCGCGAAGTATCCGGATATGACGGTCGAAGACTCCTATGCGGTGCAGAACGAATGGCGCCGTCGCGGGGAGGCCGCCGGCCGTCGGCTCTATGGTCATAAGATCGGACTGACCTCGAAGCCGATGCAGCAGGCCACCGGCATCACCGAACCCGACTACGGAGCGATCTTCGCCGACCAGGTCTATGACACCGGTTCCGTGATCGATCATGCGCAGTACTCCGGCGTGCGCATCGAGGTCGAACTCGCCTTCGTGCTGCGTGATGAGCTTCGCGGACCCGATGTCAGTCTCTTCGACGTCCTCCGCGCCACCGAGTACGTCGTCCCCGCACTCGAGGTCCTGTCCTCGCGCATCGAGATGGAGGGGCGCACGATCGTCGACACCATCTCCGACAATGCGGCGCTGGGGGCGATGGTCCTCGGTGGTCGGCCGGTCGCCGTCGATGCCGTCGACCTGCGTCGGGTGAACGCTCTGCTCTATCGCAATGAGACGATCGAGGACTCCGGCGTCGCCGCCGCCGTCCTCGACCATCCGGCGCGCGGAATCGTGTGGCTGGCGAACAAACTCGCCGAACACGGCGACGTGCTCCGTACCGGAGAGACCGTGCTCGCCGGATCGTTCACCCGCCCCATGTGGGTCCATCCCGGCGACACCGTCCACGCCGACTACGGAGAGCTGGGAGTCATCACATGCCGTTTCGAGTAGAGCTTCCGCAGACCTTCACCGACCGTGTGGCCGGACTCGGCGGCGGCGAGTACCTTGCCGGGATGTGGGTGTGCTCGGGTTCGCCCGTGGCCGCCGAGATCGCCGCGGCCTCGGGAATGCAGTGGGTACTCATCGACGCCGAGCATTCCCCGATCGGACTCGAGACCACAACGAGTCTGCTGCGCGCGATGAACGGCTACCCGGCAACCCCCGTCGTCCGGGTGCCGGTCAACGACACGGTGCTCATCAAGCAGCACCTCGACCTCGGAGCGCAGAACCTGCTCGTGCCGATGGTCGATACGAAATCCGACGCCGAGGCGGCTGTGGCGGCCGTCCATTATCCGCCGAAGGGTGTGCGCGGGGTCGGTTCGGCCCTGGCCAGGGCCTCCCGGTGGAACGCCGTGGACGGGTACCTCGGTCGTGCCGAGGAATTCGTGTCCCTGACCGTGCAGATCGAATCAGCGACCGCGGTGGACAACGCCGCCGAGATCGCCGCAGTCGACGGAATCGACCAGATCTTCGTCGGTCCCTCGGACCTGGCCGCGTCGATGGGGCTGCTCGGCCAGCAGACCCACCCGGACGTCACCGACGCGGTGGCCAGGACCTTCGAGGCAGTGAAGGCTGCCGGCAAACCTGTCGGTGTCAACGCCTTCGATCCCGAGCAGGCTCGGAAGTACCTGGAAGCCGGAGCGTCCTTCGTCCTCGTCGGGGCCGACGTCGGCCTGATGATGAACGGCGCCCGCGCCTGGGCGGAGACTTGGGTTCAGGACTGAGCACACTCCGCCCCCGACTGCAGTCTTGCGGTCGGGGGTGTCGTGTAGTCACTGTCTCCTAGTATTTGCTGCGGCGGCTGCCGGAGATGAGCAGGATCGTTGAGCCGAGTCCGACGAGGACGATGCCCAGTCCGATGAGCATGCCGTTGCCGGTCGCGCCGGTGCGGGGCAGTTCGCCTGTCGGGGCCGGAGCTGCCGGGGTCTCGGGTGCCGCGGGAGTCTCGGCGACCGGTTCGACCGGCGGGGTATCGGGCTTCTCCGGAGTCTCGGGCTCTTCGGGAGGAGCCGGGGGAGTGCTCGGCTGCTCGGGTTGCTCAGGCGGCGTCGGCGGAGTGCTCGGTTCCTCGGGGGGTGCCGGGGGAGTCGACGGCTTCTCCTCAGATGGGCGGTGCACGGTTTCGGCCGGGACACCCCAGTCGCTCGTCCATGCGGCGTTGACGTCGCTGCCCTCGATTGCGGTGACATAGGTGACCCAACCGATCGGCATATCGATCGGTTCCGTGCTGATCTCGACGTGGCCGTTCTCATCGGCGATGACGGTGAAGTCCTGTACGGACAGCTCCGTGCCGTCGGTCTTCTTCGACTGCTCGGGTTCGGTCTCCACATGGTAGGCGGTGATGGTGAGCACGGCTTCGGAACCGGGTCGCAGACCCGTCACGGCCACCTCGTCATGGGTCGATGTGCCCTCGAACACCGCCTCGGTGTCGGCAGTCGGAGCCCACGGGACGAACCCGGTCTCACGGGGTTGGCCGTGGATTCCCTTCCATTCCTTCGTCGCTTTGTCCCCGGCGATCGTCTCGGTGAAGTAGAGCCAGCCGCGGAAGTCCTCGGGCACGGTGACCTCGCCGGACGTGTGGGTGCCGTTGCCGACATCCTTCGAGGTCACGGACCCGATCTCGCGGGCATCATCGTTCTTCACACCCTGTTTCGGTGCCGTCGCGGTCTGCCACAGGGTGTGTTCGACCGTGACCGTGTGGTCGCCGATGAGACCGGAGACCGTGAACTCGTCGGTGACGGTCTCTCCGGGTGTCGGAGTCTGGTCGGAGATCTCGGTGGTCACCTTCGGCTGGGACGTCAGTTCCAACGACGCCTTGTCCGTGACGGAATCGGGAGTGTCCGGGGTGATGACTCGCTGCACGCGTGTACCGGAAGTCGGTTCGAAGACACGCACGGTATGCGGGGCGACCTTCGCCGAGGCGGTTACGGACAAGTTCCCGGGCGCGCTCGCCTTGAGCGTTTGAGCCACTGGTTCTGCTCCGGTGGTCACGGTTTTCGGGGCCTTCTCAGCTCCGGCAATCTTGAGGGTGACGGGGACATCGGGAACTTGGGCTCCGGAGGCGCTGAGGAGGGAGACCTTCAGCGTCGCCTCATCGGTCGGAGTGCCGAGGATCTTCGGGCGGTCGTCGTCTTTGCTGCTCTCAGGCGAATCCTGGTCGCTGTTCGGCGAATCTTTGTCGCTGTTCGGCGAATCGGAGGCCCAGGAATCAGGAGAAGGGGAGGATTCCGGGGCGGCATAGGGCTCGAGAACAGGCATCCGCATGACCGACTCGAGGCTGATGTCGAGAGTGTAGGGGCCCGCGAACTTCTTCGCTTCGGCGAGGATCGACGAGTGCTTCTTCGCCGCCGCTGCGAACTTCTTGCCCAGGTCGGCCGGCTTCTGCGGCGGCACCTTGTGATCGTGGGGAAGGTTCTTGTCGAGGCGCGCCATCGCGCTCAGTGCGGCCTGCACATCTTTCGACTTTGATCCCGCATATTCAGAGAGGGCCCAGGCCGTCTGGGCCGAGGCGATCTTTTCGGCCTTCGCGCCCTGGAAGTACTTCGGCAGCGGTGACTTCTTCCCCGCATCGATGCAGTAGGCGGAAGTGTCGGGGAAGGTCCGATACGAGCCGTACCACGTCTTGCCCTGCTTCGCGTGATGCCAGATGCCTGGACCATAGGCGTTGGGGGCGGTGTGCACCGGAACCTCGCCGAGGCTGACCGGCGGTCCCGCGGCCATGGCCGGTCCCAGTCCGATGAGCGAGGCCACGGAGAGGACGACGAAGAGCAGTGCGGTGCGCAGCGATGCGAGTCTGAGAGTAGTCATGGACCGATTCGACATGGATCGGCAGCTCTGCGGCCAGGGGCGAACGAGGACCTGTGGAAAGCGGTTTGCGTATCCACAGGAATTGACGTTGGAGTGGGGCGAGTCCCGACAGCGCAGTGGTGGGGGAGTGGAACGCGCTGTGTCCGCGGTTCTTGGCGTTCCAGAAGCGATCAGGCTCGCGAAGGCGGTCCCACCATTTGTGGGATCTGCGCCCGTGATTGCTTGGCCGTCCACAGCAGAAAATGTTTGAGTCAGCTGAGCGTAGGCATTCGGGTGAGGGCGAATTCGGATACGAGGTGTTCGGACGACGTCGGCATTCGCATGAGTTGGCAGTCGGCTGAAGTGTTGCTGGATGGATACACAGTCAGGCGGTCTGTTGCCGGTGCTGACTCTAGACTGTGGTGAGCGGCAATTTCCCCAATGCAGAAGGACACACCTATGTCGGCACAGAACGGTCCCGGTTCGCAGAGACCGCAGCCGCCCCGCGTGCAGGGCCCTCCGAACCCGAGCGTGCCACCGGTGCAGGGGCAGACGCCGGCGCAGGGACAGCAGGGGCAGGTGCCGCCGCAGGGCCAGGTTCCGCCCCAGCAGGCACAGAATCAGCAGCCGAATCATGATCGGTTCCGACCGCGGCCACAGGGAACGCAGCAGCCGAACCAGCAGCCTCCCATGCAGCAGAGGCAGCCACAGGTTCCGCAGCCCCAGCAGGCGCCCGGCCGACAGATGCCGCCGCAGGGGCAGCCTCCCATGCAGGGCCAGCCGATGGCACAGCAAGGGCAGTCGGTTCCAGGCCAACCAGTTCCAGGTCAGCCGATGCAGGGCCAGCCCATGCCCGGGCAACCCATGCCCGGTCAGCCGGTGATGTATGCGCCCGCGCCAGCGCAGGCTCGCGTCTATGCTCAGCCGCGGTTTGCGCCGACGGTGACTCAGGAGATGCGGATCCGTGCAGGAATGCAGGCACCTCAACAGGTCGTCACCGATACTCCCTGGACCGGTGCCGTGCGAAAGGCACAACCGGAGACCGAACCCGATTCGACCGGAAACATCGTCCGCCTCGTCGCCGCGATCCTCGTTCTCGTCGCTCTTGTCGGTGGGCTCGGCCTTCTCGCTCTGCTCGGCGGACTGAGCTTCGGTGTCCGCCTCTTCGGTCTCATCGGACTTGCGGCGATCCCGCTTCTGGCAATCATCGCGTATGTGCTCTGGCTCGATCGATGGAAACCGCAGCCGAAGCTCCTCCTCGGTATCTGTTTGCTCTGGGGAGCCGTCGCCTCGGTCATCCTCACCCTCGGCTTCTCACTCGTCGGTGACATCGCGCTCTATATGGTCGGCATCAATGGGGTGCCCGACGTCATCGGTGCAGTCATTCAGGCTCCGATCCTCGAGGAATCGACCAAGACCGTTCTCTTGCTCGTCATCGTCCTCGCCGCCCGTCGCCACTTCGAAGGCCCCCTCGACGGGCTCGTGTACGGTTCGCTCATCGGTGCCGGATTCGCCTTCACCGAGAACATCCTCTACCTCGGCCAATCGTGGAACGACGGCGAACTTCCGGGACTGGCAGTGACATTCGCCATGCGCTGCCTCGGCTCACCGCTGCTGCACACTGCGTTTTCGACCTGCGCCGGTGTGTCGATCGGCCTCGCCGCCCGCAAATGGCCGTGGTGGTCGCTCATCCTCATGTGGCTGCCCGGGCTCGCACTCGGCATGGTCCTGCACGGCTTCTGGAACGCCTCGATGACTCTCCTCGGTGCGTTCGGGCAAGCGACCCGCAACGTGATGGGCGGAATGCTCCCGCAGATCATCGGCCTCGTCGTGCTCAGCGCCATTCTCTCCGCCGCCTGGGTGACGCTGGGACTCATTCTGCGCCGCAGCGAGCGAATGCACACCCAGAACATGCTCGGCGACTATGCGAACTCCGGTTGGCTCACCCACGCCGAGGTCGACATGCTCGGCACCTGGAAGGGTCGGAAGAACGGCCGCGACTGGGCGAAGTCGTTCCCCGGCGGCAAGGAGGAGATGAAGACCATGATCCGCACCTCCGGCAAACTGTCGACGACGCGGATGCGTGTGCTCGCGGGTATCGGCGGAGAACAGGAACGCAAGATCGAACGAGCCGAACTCAAACAGTTCTCCGACGCCCGCGAACGACTGCTCGCGGCCTCCAGACAGACTGTGCGGTAAGTTCCAGCGGTGACGATCTTCGACATCCTCCTCATCGTCCTCGGCATCGGGGCGCTCTTCGCCGGGTTCCGCCAGGGCATCATCACCGCGCTCGGAACCGCGGCCGGCTTCATCGTCGGCTGGATTCTCGGGCGCCTGCTCTCCCCGTTCGTCGAATCGCTGAGCACCGGCACCGACGTCATGGACAACCCCGGTGTGCTCATGCTGCTGGCCTCGATGCCGTTGGTCCTCAGTGTTCTCTTCGCCTTCGCCGGGAGCGGCATCGGCGCGTGGATCAAGCACAACATGGACTCCGACCTCGGTCAGGGCATCGATGCCATCGGCGGCACCATCACCGCCGGAGTCGTCTATGTCCTCGTCGTCTGGCTCGCCGCCGGCTTCATCCGCACCTCCCCGCTCGTCGAACCCAACCGCTGGGTCGCCGACTCCACTGTCATCGCCGCGATCGACCGCACCATTCCCTACTCTTCCCAGAACGCGCTGGGCGGACTGGCGAAGGGACTGAGCGCCTCCGGGTTCCCTCAGGTGTTCTCCGGTCAGCCCGAACAGATCCGCGGAGTCGGAGAACCCGATGAAGGTATGGTCGACGTCGGACGCAGCGTCGACGATTCGGTCGTCAAGATCACGACGACGGCCACCAGCTGCGCCACCGGTTCTGAAGGCTCAGGCTTCGTCTATGAGGACGGACTCGTCGCCACCAACGCCCACGTCGTGGCCGGGTCCACGGAACTGGCCGTGCAGGTCGGCGGCAAGGGCAGGCCGTACCGAGCGGAGGTCGTCGAATTCGATGCCGAAGCCGATGTGGCTGTGCTCCGAGTCGCTGGGCTCGAGGCCCCCGCCCTCGACTTCGGAAGCGGGCTCGGACCCGGCGACGACTCCGTCGTCGTGGGATTCCCCGCCAACGGTCCCTATACGATCTCACCGGCCCGCGTCCGGGAGAAGATCAACGCCCGCGGACTCGACATCTACGACTCGCAGTCGGTCGTCCGGGAAGTCTATGCCCTGCGCGGAATCGTGAGGGAAGGCAACTCGGGAGGCCCGCTCATCGATGCCGACGGAAACGTCGTCGGCATGGTCTTCGCCCGTTCGGCCACCGATGACGAAACCGGCTATGCGCTCACCCGAGCCGAGATCGCCGACGAACTCGACGCCGGTGCCGCCGAGCGCACACCGCAGCCGACAGGGCAGTGCACGAACTGAAACGCGTGCACGAAGTGACTCCGCCTACTTGAGGTCGAGCCCGGCGAGGACGGCGCGATGGTCGCTCGATCCGCGTTCGAGCACCTCGTCGGAGGTGGCGTCGAAACCGCGATAGAGGACATGGTCGAGCCGCGTGACGGGGAACCGGGCGGGCCAGGTGAAGCCGAAGCCGCCTCGGGCCTCTTCCCGGGTATCCTGCAGCGGCGGCACCAGGGTCTTCATGTTGTTGTCCGTCGTCGCCGTGTTGAAGTCGCCGGCGACGACGACATGGTCGGCGCTGTCGGTCTCCACGGTCGTGGCCAAGCGGCGCAGTGCGGCATTGCGCATCGATTCGTGACCGGGGCGCACCGACGGCATATGCACGGCATAGAAGCGGATGTCACCGTGATCGGTCGAGATCGTGGTCGCGAAAGCCCGCGGCCACTGCAGGCCGAGGTCGACCTCCTCGGGCTCCGACATCGGCCATTTCGACCACACGCCGATGGTGTCGACGACCTGAGAATGCTCGAACGAGGAGTCGAGCTCTTTGTGGATGATCTTGCCCGACAGCGACTCGAGCTCCTGGATCGTGACGATGTCCGGATCACGGTCGACGATGTTCTGCGCGGCCGCTGTGGGCTGCGGCATCCTCGCCCCCACGTTGTGGGTGGCCACCGACAGGTCCGGATCACCGGAATCATCGTTCGGCAGCAGGGCGGGACCGAACATCCCCGTCCACACCAGAGCGGGCACGAGGAATCCGATGGCCGAGAGCCACGAGAAGCGGATGAGGAACATGAGCAGCACGAGTGCGAGGACGATCCCCGTCCACGGCAGCACCGATTCGAGGATGAGCGCGATGCCCATCCGCGTCGGCAGCAGATTGTGGAGGAGCAGGAATGCCGCATAGAGGATCCCGAAGATCAATGCGGTGATGCCCTTCGCGGGGCTGTGCCTTCTGCGCGGTGCGGAATATGCCTGGTTCATCGATCAACGATCTTAACCGGGAAGTCTGGCCCCGCGCTGGAAGCGACTTGCGATGCGGCTCACAGCCGCATGAGATCAGCGACGCGCCGTCGCGCTCCACACCGTCACATCGGGGTGAGTGTCGTAGCGATAGCCCGACCCCCGCATCGTGCGCACCACGGAGGCATATTCGCCGAGGCGGCGCCGCAGTCGGCGGATGTGGACGTCCACGGTGCGTTCGTCGGGAACCTCGCCGCCGGACCACACCGCGGTGATGAGGTCCTCCCGGGGCAGGGTCTCATCGGCGTGGGAGACGAGGGTGGCGAGCAGGTCGAATTCCTTCGTCGTGACATCGACGAGGTCACCGTCGATGCGGACTTCGCGGCGGGGAATGTCGATGCGCAGTCGTTCCCCGGTCGCCTGGGTGTAGGCATCGCCGGCACGTCCGCCGAAACCGCGGGGTGCGGGAGCCGCCGGAGCGGTCTCCTCGCGCAGAGCCGGCGGGTGGATGCGGTTGGGAATGCGCGAACGCACGGGGCCGTGGGTCGCCGCTGGCGCACCGGTCGCGGCGGGGGAACCGGTGGCCACGGCCCGGACGGCGTCGATGTCGCTGCCGCGGCCCTCCGGGGCCAAGGCGATGACGGCCTGGGTCTCGGCCTGACTGGCCAGTTCCTTGGCGTAGGCCTGCAGCTCGGCGGCGATCGCGGAGAGGTTCGTGCCGTCGGCCGCGGCCTTGGACTCATCGAGTCCGATGTAGACGATGATTCCGCGAGCGGCCTTCGGCGAGGGGACGACCCCGGCCGGTCCGAAGGTGTGCGGTGCGTTCTGCGGGTCGACTGCGCTCAACCTGGCTCCTGCACGTCGAGTGGCCACTGCACTGCGCGGGTGGACGTAGGCGGGTTCTGGATTCGGCATAGCTGTCCTTTGCTTTCGACCATGAGGTCGATATGACTGGAGGAGTCCGCTGCTTGAGTGAACTCGTTCGAGGCCGGACAGCGGGAGTGAGATCACCGACCACGAACGCAGGGCATACACATATGTGCACCCGGCATTCGCATCTGATGAATCGTCGAAGTCATGGCTTCATTATTTGTCACAAAACTTCGGCCGCGCAAAGGAAACCCCGAAAATGAGACGACTGTGACGAAATATGACGTTTCGGTCGCCGAGGCTGACGACCGAAATCGTCGTCCGCGAGGCCTCAGTCGACGATTCCGTACATCCGGTCCCCGGCATCGCCGAGTCCGGGCACGATGTAGCCCTTCTCGTTGAGCTTCTCGTCGAGTGCGGCCGTGTACACCTTCACCTCGGCGGAATCGCTGTAGTCGCGTTCGATGCGCGCCACACCCTCGGGGGCGGAGACGAGGCACACTGCGGTGACGTCACGCGCCCCGCGAGCGAGCAGGAAGTCGATGGCCATGGCCAGGGTGCCGCCGGTGGCGAGCATCGGGTCGACGACGAAGATCTGCCGACCGGTGAGGTCATCGGGCAGGCGGTCGGCATAGGCGCTGGGTTCGAAGGTCGTCTCGTCGCGGACCATTCCGAGGAAGCCCACCTCGGCGGTGGGCAGGATGCGCAGCATTCCGTCGAGCATGCCGAGGCCGGCACGCAGGATCGGGACCACGACGGGACGGGGTTCGGCGATGCGGGTGCCGGTGGTCGTCGTCACCGGGGTCGAGATCTCCTTGTCCTCGACCGCCACCGATCGTGTCGCCTCGTAGGCCAGCAGCATGACGAGCTCTTCGGTGAGCTGACGGAAGCGAGCGGAATCCGTGTTCGCATCGCGCAGAGCGGTGAGTTTGTGTGCGATGAGCGGGTGATCGGCTACGTGAAGATGCATACCCCAAATGGTACGGGAGAACTGCGCCTCGTCGGCAGTGGTCAATGCGGTCCGAAGCGTTCACAATGGAGGCATGTCGTACTTCACTGAGATCCTGGCCGATTCCGGCGATGGCTTCCACGCCCTCGACGTCGACGTCCGCGACGCGAACGACCTCGACGACCTCGTCGATATGGTGCGTTCGGCCGCCGGTGACGACGGTGAGGCCGTGGCCGTCATCGAACATGAAGACGAGTGGTTCGGGCTCGTGCGCCTGTGCGGGAACAATGAGGTCAAGGTCTTCCTGTCCGATCTCGCCGCGGTCGAGGCGAGCCCGTTCGCGGAGATCTTCGCCGACTTCCTCGACTCCCGCCCCGACGCCTACGACGCCGAACCCGAAGAGGACTTCGGCGCCGCCGAGGAGGAGGACGCCGCCGCCGAGGACGATGACGAAGACGAGGTCGAGATGCTCGAATTCGACGCCGACTCCGAATGGGGCGGAGACGCCGATATCTACTCCGACCGCGGAGTCCCCGCCGCCATGCTCATCGACCAGGTCGAGAGCTATCGATCCGACCCCGCCCGCGTCGTCGCCCACGTCGGTGAGACCGTCGGCTTCGCCGATCAGCTCGAGGCCGCACGCTGACCGCTGCGACCACGGCCCGGTTCGGCGAATGGATGGGACATGCCCTCGCCGAGGCGGTCCTCGCACCCGCTCATGACGACGTTCCCGTCGGGGCCGTCGTCGTCGACGGGTACGGTGAGATCATCGGGCGCGGTCACAATCGGCGGGAGGTCGATGCCGATCCGCTCGGCCACGCCGAGCTCATGGCGATCTCCGCTGCCGCCTCGGCGAGGGGGACGTGGCGCTTGGACAGCTGCACGCTCGTCGTCACCCTGGAACCATGCGCGATGTGCGCCGGGGCCCTCGTCGGCTCTCGGATCGACCGAGTCGTCTTCGGCGCCTTCGACGACAAGGCCGGCGCCGTCGGGTCTGTCTGGGACCTGCTGCGGGACCGCGCCGCACTCCATCATCCGGAGGTGACCTCGGGGATCCGAGCGGAGGAGGCCCGGGCCCTGCTGCGGGAGTTCTTCGCGGCCAGACGCTGACGTGTCCCAGCTCACGGCGAACCGATTTGGACGCAGAAAGTCCACCGCTGTACAGTTGTCGGCGGTGGCGTGTCCGAGCGGCCGAAGGTGCAACACTCGAAATGTTGTGTAGGGCAACCCCCTACCGTGGGTTCAAATCCCACCGCCACCGCCACGGGAAACCCCTGATCAGTCGATTCTGATCAGGGGTTTCGTCTGTCCCGTCGAAGGATGGCATCGGCGCGGGCAGAGGTGTGATGATTGACGCACCAGGGTCGAGCAGCGAAACTTGCTCGGTGAAACAGAAAGAGTGTTCCGGGACATGGAATTACTTTTCGGTATCCCGGTCCGGTATCCGGGGCTGAAGACTCGACTGCTTCATTGCGCATGTTCAAGGCGCAGGGTCGACGACGATGATGTCGCCGGCTGACCAAATCGAACAACCTGAGGTGGTCCATGGAAATGGCTGACAATGACCAGGCGGTGCAGACCGCATCGTCGAGACCGGGGCTTCTCGACAGATTCTTCGAAATCACCCCACGTGGGTCGACGATCAGGCAGGAGATCCGCGGCGGCATCGTCGCCTTCGTCGCGATGGCCTATATCGTCGTCCTCAATCCGCTCATCCTCGGCGGTTCCCAGGACATCGCCGGTGACAGCCTCGACTTCGCCCAGCTGACCGCGGTCACCGGGCTCGTCGCCGGCGTCATCACGATCCTCTTCGGCGTCGTCGCCCGACTGCCCTTCGGTCTGGCCGCAGGCCTGGGCATGAACAGCTTCCTCGCCGTCTCCGTCGTCCAGGAGGTCACCTGGGCGGATGCGATGGGCCTGGTGGTCATCAACGGCATCATCATCGTCGTCCTCGGCGCCACGGGCATCCGCACCGCGATCTTCAACGCCGTCCCGCATGCGCTGAAGATCGCCATCACGGTGGGCATCGGACTCTTCATCGCCTTCATCGGCTTCGTCAACGCCGGGTTCGTCACCCGCACCCCGGCCGGACCTCCCGTCCAGCTGGGACAGGACGGATCGATCGGCTCCCTGCCGACGCTGGTCTTCGTCTTCGCCCTCGTCCTCATCGGCATCCTCGTGGCGCGGAGGATTCCCGGCGGCATCCTCATCGGCATCATCGTGGCCACGATCGCCGCGATCATCATCCAGGCGTTCGCGAAGCTCGGCACCGTCGGCGACCCCGTCGATCCGGACCCGCTGGGCTGGAACCTCTCCGCTCCGGAATTCCCGCAGCAGGTCGTCGCGCTTCCCGACTTCGGTCTCATCGGCGCCTTCGACCTCGTCGGCGGATTCCAGCAGATCGGCGTCCTCGCTGCCACGATGCTCGTGTTCACCCTCGTGTTCACGAACTTCTTCGACGCCATGGGCTCGATGACGGGGCTCGCCCGCAGCGCCGGGCTGCAGACCGACGACGGAATGTTCCCGCGCATCCGCGGAGCCTTCATCGTCGAAGGTCTCGGCGCGGTCTTCGGCGGCGGTGCATCCGCGTCGTCGAATACGGTCTTCGTCGACTCCGCGGCGGGAATCGCCGAAGGCGCACGGACCGGTCTGGCCGCCTGCGTCACCGGTGTGCTGTTCCTGCTGTCGATGTTCTTCTCACCGCTCATTGCCGTCATCCCGATGGAAGCCGGAGCCGCGGCGCTCGTCGTCGTCGGAGCCATGATGGTCACGCAGATCCGTGAGATCGACATGACCGACTTCCGCACCTCGCTGCCGGTCTTCCTCACCATGGTGACGATGCCGCTGACCTATTCGATCGCCAATGGAATCGGCGTCGGATTCATCTCTTGGGCACTCATCCACGCCATGAGCAACCGCGCCCGTCAGGTCCACTGGCTGCTGTGGGTCGTCTCGGCCGGTTTCGTCCTGTACTTCGTTCGCGGCCCGATTTCGGCTATCTTGGGGGCATGAGAACAATGGTTGGACACTCAGCTTGGGGAAAGGGTCAGATCGCCCACGGGGCCTGACCCGCGGGGACGTCCAGTCCCCTCTTCCGCGTTCTTCTGCGCTGTTCGCATGGATAACCAGGGGCTCGAAGAACGAAGCACATTGTTCCAACCATGCACTGTGCGCCTCAGTGAAGAGGCGCGGGAGGTGTGAAGTGCGATGTCCGCAGCGACAACGGACCAGTCAACTGCCGAAGTGACAATCAACGGGACCGTCCGCAAGTTCGACGGCCCACCCCATACGAATGCGCTGGACTTCCTGCGCAGCCAGGGGCTGACCGGAGCGAAGGAAGGCTGCGCCGAAGGCGAATGCGGGGCCTGCGCGATCATGGTCGCCCGCCCCGACGAATCCGGCGGAACCCGCTGGACCTCAGTGAACTCCTGCCTGCTGCCGGCGGCAGCCCTCGACGGCGGAGAGGTCGTGACCTCCGAAGGTCTGGCCGACGGAGACTCCGTCCACCCCGTCCAGGAAGAGATGGCCGTGCGCGGCGGATCCCAATGCGGATACTGCACCCCCGGCTTCATCTCGTCGATGGCCGCCGAATACTACCGGCCCGACCGCTGCGAGGACGGCTTCGACCTCCACGCCCTGTCGGGCAACCTGTGCCGCTGCACCGGCTACCGCCCCATCCGCGATGCCGCGAATGCGCTGGGACTGCCCGCCGCCGACGATGCGCTGGCCGCCCGCCGTGACCGCCCCGCCCCGTCGGCTCGAGCCACCGACTACCAGCGAGCCGACACCGCCACCGGGAAGATCGGACGCTACCGTCGTCCCGCCACCCTCGCCGAGGCGACCTCCATCCTCAGCCAGGATCCCGAGGCCACCGTCGTGGCCGGGGCCACCGACTGGGGCGTCGAGGTCAACATCAAGGGAGCGCGCGCGAAGAACATCCTCGCCGTCGACCGGCTCGAGGAGATGCGCGGAATCCGCCGCACCGAATCGTTCGTCGAACTCGGCGCCTCCCACACCCTGTCCGAACTCGAACGCGAACTGAACGGCAGCATTCCGCTGCTGGGCAAACTGTTCCCGCAGTTCGCCTCCCGCCTCATCCGCAACGGGGCGACGATCGGCGGCAACCTCGGCACCGGTTCGCCCATCGGCGACACCCCGCCGGCCCTGCTGGCCCTCGAAGCCGAACTCGTGCTCACCTCCGTGCGCGGATCCCGAACCGTGGCACTGGCCGACTACTTCACCGGATATCGGCAGACGATCAGAGAAGCAGATGAACTCATCACCGCCATCCGCATCCCGCTGCCGCTGTCTCCGCTGACGTCGTTCCAGAAGATCGCCAAACGCCGCTTCGACGACATCTCCTCGGTGGCGATCGGCTACGCCGTCGACATCCAGGACGGAATGATCGCCAAGGCCCGGATCGGTCTCGGCGGAGTCGCAGCCACCCCGCTGCGCGCCACCGCCACCGAAGCCCTCCTCGAAGGCCGGCCATGGACATTGGAGACCGTGCACGCGGCGGCCGAGACCTTCCCCGCCGAAGGCACCCCGATGGACGACCACCGGGCGAGTGCGAAATACCGGACCGCGATGCTGCGGTCCTCCCTCGAACGCTTCTACGCCGAGCAGCTCAGCCACCCGGCCGTGACCAGCAAGGAGGTCAACTGATGAGCCAGCTCTCCCAGCGCCCCGCCGACCCGGTCGTCGGCGAACGCCACCACCACGAAAGCGCATTCGGTCACGTCACCGGAATCGCGCTCTACACCGATGACCTCGTCGGACGTCTCACCGGGGTCCTCCACGCCTTCCCCGTGCAGTCGACGACCGCGCACGGCCGCCTCGGCGCCATCGATGTCGAACCCGCCTATGCGGTGCCCGGGGTCGTCAAGGTCATCACCGCCGCCGATATCCCCGGCGTCAACGATCAGGGCGTCAAGCACGATGAGCCGATGCTGCCGGTCGACGAGATCATGTTCTTCGGCCAGCCCCTGGCCTGGGTCCTCGCCGAGGATCTCGAAGCCGCGAAGGAAGGTGCTGCGGCCGTGACCGCCGAGGTCGAGGAGCTGCCGTCGCTGGTGACCGTGGCTGAGGCGATCGCCGCCGACAGCTACCACGGCACACCCCTGTCGATCGACAAGGGCGAGGTCGACTCCGCGTTCGCCGACGCCGCCCATGTCTTCGAAGGCGAATTCGAGTTCGCCGGTCAGGAGCACTTCTACCTCGAAACGCAGGCCTGCCTGGCTCATGTGGACGAGAACGAACAGGTCTTCATCCAGTCCTCGACCCAGCATCCCACCGAGACTCAGGACATCGTCTCCCACGTCCTCGGGGTTCCCGCCCACGAGGTGACCGTGCAGTGCCTGCGCATGGGCGGCGGCTTCGGCGGCAAGGAGATGCAGCCCCACGGCTACGCTGCCCTGGCCGCGCTCGGTGCGAAGCTCACCGGCAGGCCCGTGCGACTGCGGCTCGACCGCACCCGCGATATCACCATGACCGGCAAACGACACGGCTTCCACTCGTCGTGGAAGATCGGATTCACCGAGGAGGGGAAGATCCTCGCCCTCGATGCGACACTGACCGCCGACGGCGGGTGGAGCCTCGACCTGTCCGAACCCGTGCTCACCCGCGCGATGTGCCATATCGACAACGCCTACTGGGTGCCCAACATCCGAGTCACCGGCCGCATCGCCAAATGCAACAAGACCTCGCAGACGGCCTTCCGCGGTTTCGGCGGCCCGCAGGGCATGCTCGTCATGGAGGACATCATCGGACGTGTCGCCCCGCAGCTGGGACTGAGCGCCCGGGAGCTGCGGCGCCGGAACTTCTACGCCGACGGCCAGGACACTCCCTACTATCAGCCGGTGCGCCACCCCGAGCGGATCGAAGCGTGCTGGGATCAGCTCATCTCCCAGTCCGATCTGGACGCCCGCGAAGCCGAGATCCGCGCCTTCAACTCGAGCCACGAGCACATCAAGCGGGGGCTGGCGATCACTCCGGTGAAGTTCGGGATCTCGTTCAACCTCACCGCCTTCAACCAGGGCGGAGCGCTCGTGCTCGTGTACAAGGACGGCTCCGTCCTCGTCACCCACGGCGGCACCGAGATGGGCCAGGGCCTGCACCAGAAGATGCTGCAGGTCGCGGCCACCACCCTCGGCGTGCCCCTGTCGACGGTGCGCTTGGCCCCGACCCGCACGGACAAGGTGCCCAACACCTCGGCGACGGCAGCGAGCTCCGGATCCGACCTCAACGGCGGAGCGGTGAAGAACGCCTGCGACCAGATCCTCGACCGGCTGCGACAGGTCGCCGCGGGCATCCTCGGTGCTCCTGCGCATGAAGTCGAGATCTCACGGGGGATCGTCTCCGCGCTGTCGTCGACGAAGACGGTGACCTGGGAAGAGCTGATCAACACCGCGTACTTCCAGCGCATCCAACTCTCGGCCTCCGGCTTCTACCGCACCGAGGGACTGCACTGGAACCTCTCGCAGATGCGCGGGGAGCCGTTCAAGTACTTCGCCTACGGGGCGGCGGTGTCCGAGGTCGAAGTCAACCGCTTCGACGGCTCCTACACCCTGCGTCGCGTCGACATCGTCCACGACGTGGGAGACTCCCTGTCACCGCTGCTCGACCTCGGACAGATCGAGGGCGGCTTCATCCAGGGCGCCGGCTGGCTGACCCTGGAGGATCTGCGCTGGGACGAATCGGACAAGCCGAGCCGGGGACGTCTGGCCACTCAGGCGGCGAGCACGTACAAGATCCCGAGCTTCTCCGAAGTCCCCGAGGTCTTCAACGTCGCCTTCCTCGACAAAGCACATGAAGAGGGAGCCGTGTACGGGTCGAAGGCCGTGGGCGAACCCCCGCTCATGCTCGCCTTCTCCGTCCGCGAAGCCCTGCGCGAGGCCGTCGGGGCCTTCGCACGCCCCGGTCACAGCGTCGACCTCGCCTCCCCGGCCACACCCGAAGCGGTGTTCTGGGCGATCGAAGAAGCCCGCGGTCAGGGCTCGGGGACGGCCGCCTCGGCGAGGGAAGGACAACGAATTCCGTCATGACCTGGATGGACACCGCAGCCGAGCTTCGCGCAGCTCGGGTGCCGGCTGTCCTCATCACTCTCGCCGCGGTGCGTGGGCACGCCCCACGTGAGGCGGGAGCGAAGATGATCGCCACCGCCGATGACCTGTTCGGGACCATCGGCGGGGGCAATCTCGAGATGACGGCCCTCACCCGTGCCCGGGAGCTGCTCGCCGAGGGACAGGCGGCCCCGGAGATGCTCACCCTGCGGCTCAACGACAAGGCGCCGGCGAAATACGGGCGCCAATGCTGCGGCGGAGAGGTCACGATGCTGTTCGAACCCCTGCCCGTGCCCGCCTCGGTGGCGATCTTCGGCATCGGCAACATCGGCCTCGAACTCACGCGGATCCTGGCCCGCCACGATCTCGACCTCACCGTGTCCGATTCCCGACCGGAGCAGCTCGAGGCTCTCGATGGGTTGGAGGCGCCGGTGGCGCGGATCCGCCGCGAATTCGCCGTCGTCGGCGAAGAGGTGCTTGAGAGCCTGCCGGCCGGCGCGCACGTGGTCATCATGACCCATGACCATGCCGAAGACCTGCACCTGTGCTCCGCGGCGCTGACCCGCGGCGACCTCGGCTCGGTCGGACTCATCGGCTCGAACGCGAAATGGCAGCGCTTTCGCAAGAACCTCTCCGCCGAGGGCTTCGACCTCGAGGCCGTCGACACCATCCGCTGCCCCATCGGACTGCCCGAGCTGCCGGGCAAAGCACCCGCAACGATCGCCGTGAGCGTCGCCGCGGACCTGCTCGGCCGCCTCGGCTGATTTTTACCACCACTGACTCAAGGAGAACCACTGTGGTCATCTACCGTGCCCGCGTCTTCGACACGCCGGACAACCCGTTCACCGGAGGCCGGCTGCGCTCGGCGTCCGATGTCGCCCTCGTCGTCGACGACGGGCTCATCACCTCCCGCACCGATGTCGACACGGCCCGGGCAGCACATCCGGACGCCGAGGTCGTCGACCTCCGCGACGGTGTGCTCATCCCCGGACTCATCGATACGCACGTCCATCTGCCGCAGGTCCGTGCCATCGGCCACCTCGGGCGGCCTCTGCTCGACTGGCTCGACCAGTGCGCCCTGCCCGAAGAGGCGAAACTCGCCGACCCCGCCTACGCGAAGGCGGTGGCCGGCGAATTCCTCACGGGGCTGATCTCGGCGGGGACCACCTCGGCGATGGTCTTCGGTTCGCACTTCGCGAGCGCCATGGACATCTTCTTCTCCGCCGCGTCAGAGTCGGGGCTGCGGATCACCTCCGGCCTGGTCACCAGCGACCGGAACTTACCCGAGGCGCTGCTCACCGACGTGGAGCGCTCGGCGCAGGAGAGTCAGGCGCTCATCGACCGGTGGCACGGGAAGGGACGCCTGCGCTACGCGGTGACGCCGCGGTTCTCGTTCTCCGCAGGTCCCGAGCTGCTGGCCGCCGGCGGCCGCCTCGTGGAGGAGAATCCGGGCATCTGGGTGACTTCGCACCTGAACGAGAACGTCGATGAGATCTCCGGAGTCGCGCAGATCCACCCGGAGGCTCGTGACTATCTCGACACCTACGACCGGGCGGGACTCGTCGGTCGGCGCACGGTGCTCGCTCACAACGTCCACCCGCAGGATCGGGAACTGGCACGCATGGCCGAGGCCGGGTCCGTGGCCGCGCACTGTCCGACCTCGAACTCGGCTCTGGCCAGCGGTTTCTTCCCGTTGCGCCGGCATATCGAGGCGGGCGTCCGCGTGGCTTTGGGCTCCGACGTCGGGGCGGGGACCGGATTCAACCTGCTCAAGGAAGGGGTGCAGTCGTACTTCATGCAGCAGCTCGACCCTGCCGGGGGAGTGGCCTTGACCTCCGCGCATCTGCTGCACCTGGCGACGGCGGCCGGCGCCGAGGCGCTCGAACTCGATGAGGTCGGGGTGCTGAGTCCGGGCAAGCGCTTCGACGCCGTGCTCATCCGCCCGGCCGCGGGGCAGCCCTTGGACGTCGGCATCCGCCACGCTGCCGACGACGAGGACGCCTTGGCGACGATCTTCGCCATGGGCGCCCCGGGCGACATCGCCGGCGTCTGGGTCGACGGCACCCCTCTCTGACCCCAATTACTACCTGACGGCGGCCCAGCAACCTCGCGCGGA
>OMJG01000548.1_pt1 | contig 27314 bp, 27 predicted proteins | sample 1646431 | NCBI WGS metagenome assembly OMJG01 (sample SAMN03771674, study PRJEB25209) | food metagenome | isolation source: Cotija cheese | place: Mexico:Jalisco,Michoacan | collected 2011-12-12
CGGCGACCACCGAGATCTACACTCTTTCCCTACACGACGCTCTTCCGATCTAGGCTCCGCCCCGACGGCGCGGAGCCTTCCTGCCCGCGCCCGGTCCCGACACGGGCACCAGCACCGTCGGCCCCGGCACCCACACCGCCCGCGGCCACCCCGGCCGGGACCCGGTCGAGGCCGACGGCGGCGTCGCCGGACTCCGCGCGGGTGGCCTCCTCGGCGCGGCGGGTGGCCCGGGAGTGGGAGGCCAGGTCCCAGGTGAAGGCCACGAAGGCCACCACGTAGACCAGGGCGGCCAGGAACATGAGCATCTCGCTCCACTGGCCGAGGTTCTCGTTCAGGGTCATGACTGCCTTTCCTCGCGAGTCTGCGCGCGGCGCGGCCCGGGGCTCACGCTTCGCTGAATTCTAGTCCCCACTCCTTGGCGAACAGCTGGGTCAGCCGGTCCGCCTCCGCGCCGATGCGCGGGTCCTCCCCGCGGGCCAGCAGCCCGTACTCCACGACCACGGCGTCGGTGCCGTCGGCCAGGCGGGTCGCACGCGCGGTGACCCAGGCGCGGCGTCGGGCCACGAACAGGGAGACCACCAGCCCGGCGAAGGCCAGCAGGAAGGAGACCAGGACCACGGGCTTGCCCGGGTCGTAGTGGATGTCCAGGCCGACGTAGCGGCTCACCCCCTCCAGCTCGATGCTGCCCTTGCCCTCGGGCAGCTCGGCCTTGGGGTTCTGCTCGGTGAGCACGATGCCGTTCTTGTTGCGCATCGAGTTCAGCTCGTGCAGGGAGGAGGTGTCCAGCACGTACACGTTCTGCGGGGTGCCGCCGTCCAGCCCGAGGTCCCCGCTGTAGGAGGAGAGCACCAGGGCCGGGTTGGACAGGCTGGGGTCCGCCGAGTACGGGGACTCCCCGTCCCGGATGACGGCGGAGGGCAGGAACATCCCGACGAAGCCGAGCTGGTCCGGGCGGGCGTCCGGAACCTTCAGGACGGTGGAGGAGGTGTAGGTCTTGTCCGTGGCCAGGCTGACCACCGGGCCCTCGTAGGCCACCTTCCCGTCCCCGTCGGTGACCTTCACGATCGGGGCGTAGCCGTTGCCGGACAGGTACACGCGGGTGCCGTCCACGCTCAGCGGCTGGTTGACCTTGAGGGTCTCCTTGCGGGCCTGGGCATCGGCGTCGTCCTTCACGGACACGTCCGCGGTGAAGTCCAGGGGCTGGGCGTAGGTGGGCGAGCCCTGCTGCCGGTCGAAGCTGACGTGGAAGTCGTCCAGGGTCAGGGAGAAGGGCCGCAGCCGGTCGGCGTCGAAGTCCGTGCCGGGGGTGAAGGTGTCGTAGCTGACCAGGGTGTTGACGAAGGACTCCCCCTTGACCACGATCTTCTGCCCCGAGTACCCGAACAGGGAGCCGATGGCCATGCCCACCAGGACCCCGATCAGCGCGGCGTGGAACAGCAGGTTGCCCAGCTCCCGGACCATGCCCCGCTCCGCACCCACACTGGGGGCGGGGCCGTCCAGGCGCAGGTCCGTGCGGTAGCGACGCCGGCGCAGGATCCGCTGGGCGGTGCGCACCGCGGTCTGCGGGTCCAGCGGGGCTCCGTCGGCGGTGCGCACGGAATCCGCGGGGATGGTCAGGGTGCGGTGCTGGGGCAGCCGCGTGAGGTTGCGGGGGGTGCGCGGGGGCTTGGCCCGCCAGTCCTTGGCGTGCTTCACGGCCCGCGGCAGGACGCAGCCGATCAGGGAGATGAACAGCAGCAGGTAGATCGCGGAGAACCACACGGAGGAGAAGACGTCGAACAGCTGCAGCTTGTCCGCGATCGGCCCCCAGGTGGGGTGGGCCTCGAGGTAGGTCTGGACCTTGCCGGGGTCCTGGATGTTCTGCGGGAAGATGGACCCGGGCACCGCGGCCACCGCGAGCAGCAGCAGCAGGAACAGGGCCGTGTTCATCTTGGTCAGCTGGGTCCAGGCCCAGCGCAGCATGCCCAGCGGCCCCAGCGCGGGGGCGTCGGCGGTGCGCGATCGACGGCGGGAGTGTCGGCTGTCCCGCCGCGGCCGGGCGTCCTGCGAGGTCTGCTCCGGGGAGTCCTCGGACTTCATGGGCTGGCTTCCCTTCGACGATTCCGGGCTCATACCGGCAGCTCATAGCCGGGGGTCACGGACTGGATCCAGGACATCAGCGAGCCCCACACCCCGGTGGCCATGAGCACCCCGACGACGACGAGCACCGCACCCCCGGTGACCTGCAGGCCCCGGCGGTGCCGCTTGAGCACCCCGAAGGCCTCCGCCGAGCGGCGGAAGCCGAGGGCGATCAGCAGGAACGGCACCCCCAGGCCCAGGCAGTACACGGTGGTCAGCAGGATCGCCTTGGCGCTGCTGGGCCCCTGCACGTAGACCAGGGCCTGCACCGCGGCGAAGGTGGGCCCGATGCACGGGGCCCAGCCCAGCCCGAAGGTCATCCCCAGCACCGGGGCGCCCCACAGTCCGGCCGGCGGGCGGGCGTGGATCTTGCGGTCCCGCTGGAACCAGGGGATCCCGCCCATGAAGACCACGCCCATGAGGATCACCAGCAGGCCCAGCACCACGGTGATCCACGTCTGCCCGCGCAGCCAGGGGGCGGCGCCGACCTGCGCGAGGAGCACGGACATCAGCACGAACACGAAGGAGAAGCCGAGCACGAACAGCCCGGTCCCGGCCAGCATCCGCCCGCGGCGGCGCTGCTGCAGGTCCGAGCCGGTCAGCCCGGTGACGTACCCGAGGTACCCGGGCACCAGGGGCAGCACGCACGGGGAGGCGAAGGAGATCAACCCGGCCAGGGCGGCCAGGGGCACGGCGGCCCACAGGGAGCCGTCCAGCACCACCTGACCGAAGGAGGAACCCACGCCCGTGCCCTACGCCGTCGCGGAGGCCGACGGCGCGGCCCCGGCACCGCCGAGCTGGTCCTGGATCAGGGTGCGCACGGTGGATTCGTCGATCTGCCCGAGCACCCGGGCGGCCACCCGGCCCTTGGCATCCAGCACGAGGGTCGTGGGCACGGCCTGGGCCGGGACGTAGTCGGACATGGCCATGAGCACCTCGCCGGTGCGGTCCTCCACGGAAGGGTAGTCCACCCCGAAGTTGCGCTCGAAGGCCTCCGCGGTGCCCTTGTCATCGCGCAGGTTGACCCCGTAGAAGGCCACCCGGTCCCCGAACTCGTCGTGCAGCTTGACCAGGTGCGGCGCCTCGGCGCGGCACGGGGCGCAGCCGGCGTACCAGAAGTTCAGCAGCGAGGGCTTCCCGTGCAGGGAGGCGCCGGTGAGCTGGCCGCCGTCGAACAGGTTCCCGGTGAACTGCACGGGATCCGTGCGGTCCTTCTCGGCGTACTCGGTGACCGTGCCGTCCCCGGAGATGAAGCCCTTGCCGTCGGCGCGGTTGGCCTGCTCGGCCAGGCCGTCATCGCCGGAGGAGCAGGCCGTGAGCGCGGCCAGGCCCAGAGCGGTGCCGGCCGCGAGGAGTCCTCGGCGGGTGAGTCGCGTGCGATCGGGAAGGGGCATGGTGCTTTCCTGACGGGGTGTTCCGGGCGGAGGCTGGCGTGCGGGCGCGCTCGAGCTGCGGCCCGGGCGCGGGTCCGGCCATTATGAGCCGGGAAGCTGAATGACCCCTGGGTACAGGGGAGCCGCGGGTTCGGTGTAGCGGATCCGCGGGCGGCCCGGGGCGTGCACGTCGGACAGCTCCAGGGAGGTCAGGGAGGCCAGGTTGCACTGGCGGCTGCGCGGATCGTGCGGCAGGGACCGGCCCTCGATGCTGCGGCGCAGGATCCAGATGGGCAGCTGGTGGGAGACGAGCACCGCTTCGGCCCCGTCCCCGCCGAGCTCGACGGCGCGCACCGCGGCGGCCTTCACGGCCTCGGCCATCCGGGTCACCTGCTCCCGGTAGGGCTCCCCCCAGGAGGGGCGCAGCGGGTTGAGCAGCTTCGGCCAGTGCCGGGGGCTGCCGGCCAGCTCCCGGCGGTCCACGTGCAGACCCTCGAACCAGTTGCCGGCCTCGATCAGGCGCTCATCGGTGTGCACGGGCAGGCCCAGCTCCCGGGAGACGGGGGCGGCGGTCTCCTGGGCGCGGGTCAGCGGGGAGGCGCCCAGCCACACGATGCGCGCGCCGTCGGCGGCCCGGCGGGCCAACTCCGCGGCGGCCAGCTCCGCCATCTGCCGTCCGGTCTCGGAGAGGTGGTACTCGGGCAGGCGCCCGTAGACGATGCGCTCGGGGTTGTGGACCTCGCCGTGGCGCAGCAGGTGCACCGTCGCGGATGCGGTCATGGTGTTCCTTTCCGATTCCTTGCCCCTCCCGGTGGGCGGGAGGCGCGGGGGCCGGGGTGCGGGTCCGACGGCGTCGGGCCCGAGGGGTGCGCGGGCCGTCAGGCCTCGGGATCCCGCCCGGCCAGGAGCCCGGCGAGGAGGCGACGCAGCCGCGGGACGTCGATGCGCCAGAAGTCCCGGGGGGTGCCGTCGATGAGCAGCACGGGGATCTCGGTGCCGTAGCGGCGCAGCAGCTGCGGGTCGCCGTCGATGTCCCGGGCGCTCCAGTCCAGGCCGAACTCCCCGGTCACGGCATCCAGGTCCCGCCGGGCCTGCTCGCACAGGTGGCATCCGGCGCTGGTCAGCAGCTCCAGCCGGGGCGCGGATCCGGCGGGGGACCCCGCGGCGGCGGAGGGGGAGACGGTGGCGCTCATATCCTCCAGCCTAACCGCCCGGACCCGGCCCGCGCGCGGCGCCCCGCAGCGCCCGCAGACGACGACGGCCGCCCACCGCGGGTGCGGCGGGCGGCCGTGGCGCACCCGAACGGGTGCCGCGCGGTCCGCCGTCAGGGACTACTTCTTGTTGCGGCGCTGGTGACGGGTCTTGCGCAGGAGCTTGCGGTGCTTCTTCTTGGCCATGCGCTTGCGGCGCTTCTTGATGACGGAACCCATAGATGTACCTGCCTTGTCTTCTCGACGGTCCTCAGACACTTTACAAGGTCGAGTCGGCTTTCCCCGAATCCGCGGCGTCGGCGGGGGCCGCGGGGCGATCCGCGTCCTCGGCGTCGTCCTCCGCGCGGAAGCTCTCCAGCCCGTCCTCCCCGGCGGGGGCGGAATCCGGCAGGTCCGCGTCGGAGTCCCGGGAGTCGGCGACGCTGCCGGCCAGGGTCGAGGCGTTCTCCCGCGGCTTGACCTTCCCCTCCTCGTCGGTCTGCGGCTGCATGAACACGCTGGCGGAGGAGCGCTGCTTCCGGTCCGGGTCCACCCCCGCCTCCAGGTAGTGGCCCTCGATGTGCTCGGCGACCATGCGCGCGGCCAGCTCGTTGTCCCCGGCCTCCAGGGCCGCGACGATCGCGCGGTGCTCGGCCCGCAGGCGGGTGGCGGTCGCGGACCACAGGGGCACGTAGCCGACGAGGGACATCGTGTACTCGCAGATGGAATCGCGCAGGGAGGTCAGCAGACCGGTGACCAGGCTGTTGCCGGCCAGCCGGGTCAGGGCCACGTGGAAGGAGACCTCCAGCTGGTGGAAGTCCTTCAGCCCCAGGTCATCCCGGTCCATCTCCTCCATGATGGCGTGCAGCTCGCGCATCGCGGGGTGCTCCCGGTCCGCCCGGCGCACGGCCCAGGTCTCCAGGAGCACCCGGGTGTGGACGATGTCGCGCAGGGGATATTCGGCGGTGGCCATATGCAGCTTGAGCGCGGGGCCGGCGGAGGCCGCGGGCTCGCGCACGAGCTGGGCGATCACCTGGTGACGGCGCCCCTCGTAGAGCCGGAGGACCCCCATCGTCTCCAGGGACTTCAGCGCCTCGTGGGTCGCGCTGCGCGAGGCGCCCACGGCCGCGGCGATCCGCCGCTCGCTGGGCAGCTGCTGGCCGAGCACCAGGGCGCCGTCGAACAGCTCGCTCTCCAGCCACTGGAGGATCTTCCGGTCGGTAGCCATGTCGTTGCTGATTCTTCCCTACGGTCGACGGTGGTGGTCCAGGACGTGAGGATGGCCCTCCTATCGCCCGCGCTTCCTGCCAAACAGCGTAGCCAAGAATCCCGACTGTCCCGCATCGGCCGGTTCCGATGACGTGCGGCGCGCCAGCGGATCCACCGCCTCCACCGGACCCGAGGGGTCGGTATCTGCGGGTGCGGGCTCCTGCGGGGGCTCCGGCCGATCCGGCTCGATCGCGGCGGTTGCGGCTGCGGACTCGACGTCTGCGGGTGCGACGTCGGCCGGTGCGACGTCAGGCGCGATGTCCCGCTCGACGGAGGGAAGAGCGGGCTCGGCATCGGTGGGCGCGCCCTCGGCCGGGTGCGAGGGGGCCGAGGCCTGGGCCAGGGCGGCCTCCAGATCGAAGGGCTCCGGGGTCGGCGGGGCGGCCGGCTGGGTGGTCGCCGGCAGCGGGGTCAGCGGCTGGAAGCGCCGGGGAGTGCGGCGATGGGCCGGGCGGTGCTGCACCACCCCGGCCGCCGGCGCCGAGGCCCCCGCGGGGCGCTCCTGCGGCGTCGACCGCTGAGACTCAGGACCCTGTGCCTGGTCCGCCTGAGCTCCAGCCCCCGCTGCCGGGGCCGCGGCATCGGCCTGCTCTGCCGGCGCCTCCCCCGCGGCGGCCTTCTCCGCCGCACTCCGACCCGCCGTGCCCAGACCCGTCGTCTCCTGCTCCGGCGCGGTCTGCTCCGCCGGAGCCTCTTCGCCCGCGGCGATCAGCTCCTCCAGCCACTGGCGGACCGGCTCCAGCGGCTCCGGCAGGAGGGAGTACAGGCGCCGCTGACCCTCCGCGCGCACGCTCACCAGCCCGGCCTCGCGCAGGACCTTCAGGTGCTTCGAGACCGTCGGCTGGCTGACCCCCAGCTCCGTGACGATGCCGTTGACCGGACGCGCCTGCCCCTGCACCGCCCGCAGGATGCGTCGGCGGGTGGGGTCGGCGATCACGGAGAAGACATCGGTGCTCATGTCCTCCACCTTAACGGCGGATGTCCGGGCACCGTCGCCGGGGTCCGCCGACCGGCTCAGTCGTACCACGGGTCCAGCCCCCACAGCGGGAACACCTGCTTCCTGGTGACCATCACGGTGCGGTCCAGGTCATCGGCCGGGTCGTACCCGATCTCCCAGGAGCGCCACCACACGTCCACCTCGTCGCCCATCAGCTCCGGGGCTCGCACCCCGTAGCGCTCCCGCAGCCAGGAGCGCCAGCTGGGCGGCGTCGGCGTCGCGGGATCCAGGTACCGGCCGGCGGCGATGCCGATCAGGTGCGTCCAGGAGCGCGGCACCGCATCCAGGGCGTTGTACCCGCCGCCGCCGGTGGCGATCCAGCGGTCCTCCGCCAGCTCCGCGGCGAGGTCCGCGATGCTCAGCGCCGCCTCCCGCTGCGCGTCCACGGACAGCCGCAGGTGCGTCATGTCGTCCTTGAAGTGGGAGTCGCAGCCGTGCTGGGAGACGATCACCTCGGGGGCGAAGGCCCGCACCAGCTGCGGCACGACGGCGTGGAAGGCCCGCAGCCAGTCCGCGTCCCCCGTGCGCGTGGGCAGGGCCACGTTCACCGCGGTGCCCGCCGCATCCCCCTCCGGGCCGGACTCGTTGGCGAAGCCGGTCCCGGGGAACAGGGACATCCCGGTCTCGTGCAGGGAGATGGTCATGACCCGGGGGTCGTCCCAGAAGATGGCCTGCGTGCCGTCCCCGTGGTGGGCGTCGATATCGATGTAGGCGACCCTGCCGACCCCGTGGTCCAGCAGGTGCCGGATCCCGACGGCGCAGTCGTTGTACACGCAGAACCCGCTGGAGTGGTCCCGGTGGGCGTGGTGCATCCCCCCGCCGAAGTTCACCGCGTGCTGCGCCGTACCCTCCAGGATGGCCTCGGCCGCCTGCAGGCTGCCCCCGGCCAGCCGGGCCGCGGCCTCGTGCACCCCCGCGAATCCGGGGGTCTCCTCCCCGTCCAGACCGGTGCCGGGGATCCGCAGCGAGGGGTCCGCGCTGATGCGCCGCACCGCCGCCACGTACTCGGCGTCGTGCACGGTGAGCAGACCGGCGTCGTCCAGCACCTCGGGGCTCTGCCGGGTGACCTGGGGCAGGTCGAACAGTCCCAGGTCCGCGGCCAGGCGCGCGGTGGCCTCCAGGCGGCTGGGATGCATCGGGTGGTAGTCCCCGAAGAAGTACGCGGTCATGGCCGGGTCCCACAGCACCGTGGTCTCCGGCTGGGCCCCGCGCCCGGAGGAGGCGGATGGCAGAATGCTCACGTCATCGATTGTGACACGGCGCACCCGGCGGACCCGAACCGCGCCCTCCCAGATGACGCCCGGACCTCGCCCCGGGGGTGGAGGCCACCGGCCGTCGTCGCGATCCCGGCCCCGCGGCGTCGCCCCGGGGCGGCAGTCTCGTCCCCGGGCCCACCGAGCCGCTACGCTGAGAACCGGCCCCCGCCGCCGCGTCCTCTGAAGCTCTCCGCCCGCCGCCTGGACGCCCGTTCGGCTCGGACCCGTCACGACGCCGCAACGCACCCGGGAGGAGGAGGCGTGCTCACCAGGGACACCGCCACGACCCTCTCCCGTGAGCCGCGCACCCGCGCCCAGCAGGCCCGGGACTTCGCCGGACGGATCTTCGGTACCTCCCCCGCGCGGATCTCCATCACCGCGTTCCTGCTGGTCATCATCGTCGCGACCCTGCTGCTGAGCCTGCCCATCGCCAATCGCAGCGGGTACGCCCCGGACCTGGCCACGACCCTGTTCACCGCGACCTCCGCGGTGACCGTGACGGGGCTGACCGCGGTGTCCACGGCCAGCCAGTGGAGCGTGTTCGGGCAGCTGGTGATCCTGCTGGCCATCCAGATCGGCGGACTGGGCACCCTGACCATGACCTCGCTGCTGGCCATCGCCCTCGGGCGCAAGCTGGGGCTGCGCACCAAGCTGTTCGCGCAGGAGGGGCTGAGCATCGCCGGCAAGCAGGGCCGACTCGGGGAGGTCGCGCAGCTGCTGCGCACCGTCGTGCTGACCTCAGCGAGCATCGAGGCGAGCATCGCCGTGCTCCTGGCCCCGCGGTTCATGCTGCTCGGAGAGAACCTCTTCACGGCCGTGTGGCACGGCATCTTCTACGCCGTGTCCTCCTTCAACAACGCCGGATTCACCCCCCACTCGGACGGGCTGGTCCCGTACGGGACGGACTGGTGGATCCTGCTGCCGCTGTGCGCCGGGGTCTTCGTCGGCTCCCTCGGCTTCCCCGTGATCCTCGTGCTGCGGATGGTCGGGATCAACCCCAAGCGCTGGAACCTCAACGCCCGCATCACCATCTTCGGCTCCCTGATCCTGCTGGTCGTGGGGGCGCTGCTGTGGGGAGCGGCCGAATGGGGCAACGAGGACACGCTCGGCGGGGAGACCGTCATGGAGAAGACCCTGCACGCGGTGTTCGCCTCCGTGATGACCCGCTCCGGCGGGTTCAACCTGGTGGACATGGACCAGATGAACCCCATCACCAAGCTCATCACGGACATGCTGATGTTCGTCGGCGGCGGCTCCGCCTCCACCGCCGGCGGCGTCAAGATCACGACGATGGCGGTGGTGTTCCTGGCGATCCTCGCCGAGGCGCGCGGCGACCAGTTCGTCACCGCCTTCCACCGCACCATCCCGGATTCGGTGCTGCGCATCGCGATCACGGTGATCGTGCTGTCGGCGACCTGCGTGGTGCTGGGCACCGCCGCGCTCATGATGGTGTGCCGGGAGCCCCTGGAGACCATCCTGTTCGAGGTGATCTCCGCCTACGCGACCTGCGGGCTGTCCGTGGGGCTGTCCGGGCGCCTGCCCGCCAGCGGCTTGTGCATCCTGTCTGTGCTGATGTTCATCGGCCGGCTGGGCACGGTGACCGTGGCCACCGGCCTGGCCCTGCGCTCCCGCTCGCGCCTGTTCAAGTACCCGGAAGAGAGGCCCCTCATTGGCTGAGCGTCCCGCCCACAACGCCCCCGTCCTGGTGATCGGCCTGGGCCGCTTCGGCGCGTCCACGGCCCTGCAGCTGCTGCGCCAGAACAAGGAGGTCCTCGCCGTCGAGCGCAGCGCCGCGACTGTGCAGAAGTGGTCCGGGGTGCTCACCCACGTGGTGGAGGCCGACGCCTCGGACATCGACGCCCTGCGCCAGGTCGGCGCGGAGGACTTCGGGGCCGCCGTCGTCGGGGTGGGCACCTCGATCGAGTCCAGCGTGCTGATCGTGGCGAACCTGGTGGACCTGGGGATCGAGCGGATCTGGGCCAAGGCCATCACCCCGGCGCACGGGAAGATCCTCTCCCGCATCGGCGCGCACCACGTGATCTACCCGGAGGCCGACGCCGGGCGCCGCGCAGCGCATCTGGTGTCCGGGCGGCTGCTGGACTACATCGAGTTCGACGACGACTTCGCGATCGTGAAGATGTACCCGCCCAAGGAGACCCACGGGTTCACCATCGAGGAGGCGAACCTGCGCGACCGGTACGGGGTGACCATCGTGGGTGTGAAGTCCCCCGGGGAGGACTTCACCTACGCGACCGCCCAGACGAAGATCACCTCCCGGGACGTGCTGATCGTCTCCGGCCAGGTGGACCTGATCGAGCGCTTCGCGGCCCGGCCGTAGCCCCTCCGACGCCGATCACCAGATTTGGGAGCCTCGCGGGGGTTTGGGAGCACCCCGAGCACTCCCAAACCCCCGCGAGGCTCCCAAACCCGAAGGGTCAGGCCACGAGCGGCCCGGTGAGCATCACCGGCGGAACTGCTCCTCCATGGCCGCGCCCTTCTCGGCGCTGGCGCGCACGGCCTTCTCGGTCAGCTCCACCAGCCCGCCCTCGGCGAAGACCTTCAGGGCCTGCTCGGTGGTGCCGCCGGGGCTGGTGACGGCCTCGCGCAGGGCGGCCGGGTCGGCGTCGTCGGCGTGCAGCAGCTCCCCGGCCCCGGCCAGGGTCTCCTTGGCCACCAGCCGTGCGGTCTGCTCATCCAGCCCCAGGGCCTGCCCGGCCTGCTGCAGCGCCTCTGCGAAGAAGAACGCGTAGGCCGGGCCCGAACCGGAGACGCCGGTGATCGCCCCGATCTGATCCTCGGAGACCTCCAGCACCGTGCCGGAGTGGCGCAGCACGTCCTTCGCCAGGCCCAGGGCCTCCTCCCCCGCGTGGGTGCCGGGCACCAGGGCGATCACCCCGCGGCCCACCGACGACGGGGTGTTGGGCATGGAGCGGACCACCGGCTGGCCCTCGGGCAGCTCCTGCTCCAGCATCGCCACGTCGATGCCGGCGGCCACCGAGAGCACCACGGTGCTGGGATCCAGGGCCTCGGCGAGGCTCGCGGCCAGATCCTGGATGCCCTTGGGCTTGACCCCCAGCAGCACGATGTCCGCGCCGTCGACGGCCCGCAGGTTGGCCCGCTCGTCGTCCTCCTCGCTGAGCACCGTGATCTCCGGGTGCTCGGCCGCCAGCCGCTGGGCGCTGGTCGCGGAGCGGGTGGTCGCGCGCACCGCGGACGGGTCGGCCCCGCCGGCGAGCACGCCGTCGAGGATCGAGCCGTTCATGGAGCCGGTGCCGAGGAAGGCGATCACGGGGGCGGACATGCGGCACTCCTTGTCTCGCGCGGCACGCGGCCGCGCGGCGTCGGGAACGGATGGACTCTGCCCGGTGCAACGGCGCGACGCCGTCCCGTTATTCCGCGCGTCACAGGAGACCACTCGATGACGACGCCGCACGCGAGCGCCGAACCGTCACCCACGTGGCGCATAACGTGCCCATAACGCACACCACTGACGGCTCGGCGTCAGGAGACCCTCGCGAGACGCCGGAGGGGGCAGCCTCAGTCGCGCTCCCGGGGGGCCTCCCCCAGGTGGGCGCGGGCGAAGGCCAGGGATTCGGCCAGCCACTCATCGCGCATCGAGACGTCCTTGGCCTTGCGGGTGGAGACCTCCACCCCCACCACGCCGTGCCAGTCCACCGCGGCCAGGTGATCCAGGGTCTCGGCCACCGGCTGGGTGCCGTGCCCGGGGCGCAGGTGCTCATCCATGATGGCCTTGCCGGACCCGTCGGTCAGGTGCACGTGGCCCAGCCGGCCGTCCAGCTGGCGCACCGCCTCCAGGGAGTCCGTGCCGGAGGCCGCGGCGTGGGAGAAGTCCCAGGTGACCCATTCGTAGTCCTGGTCCAGCGGGGACCAGTGCGGGGCGTAGGCCTGCACCGAGTGCCCGCGCACCGTCCACGGGTACATGTTCTCCACCGCGATCTTCACGCCCTCCTCCCGGGAGATCCGGGAGACGTGCTCGGCGAAGCCGCGGGCGTAGCGCCGCTGCCACACGAACGGCGGGTGGGCGACCATGACGTCGGCGCCGACCCGCTCCACCATCTTCGCGGCCAGCCGGATCTTGTTCCAGGCATCCCCCCACACGTGCTGGGTCAGCAGCAGGGTCGGGGCGTGGATCGCGGCGATGGGCAGCTGGTGCTTCTGCTGCAGGTCCAGCAGCTCGTCCGGGTCCCGGGACAGCGGGTTCCCGGTGATCATCACCTCGACGGCGTCATAGCCCAGGTCCTGGGCGATCGCGAAGGTCTCCGGGACCCCCAGCGGGTAGCAGGCCGAGGTGGACAGGGCCACCGGCCGCGCCAGACCGGGCACCTCCGGCAGGGGCGCGTCGTCGGGGGCGGGAAGGGAGGGGGTGGACACGGAAGAGATGCTCCTAGGCGAGGTCCGAGAGGGTCTTGGGGTCGATCATCGCGGTCGGCCCCTGGGCGGAGTTCAGCCGCTCCATCCGGCGCAGGATCAGGCCCTCGCGCAGGGCCCACGGCACCGAGCGCATGGTCTCCACGCCGTACAGCTCCAGCGCGGTCTCCGCGACGATGCCGCCGGCCAGGATCTGCGCGGCCCGCCGGGCCGAGACCCCGGGCAGGTCCCGCCTCTCGGCCACGGTCATGGCCTCCATGCGCCGGGTCCACAGCCGCAAGTCCGTCAGGTGGAACTCCCGCTTCACGTAGGGGCCGGCCGAATAGGGAGCGGCCCCGCAGATCCGGGACAGGGAGCGGAAGGTCTTGGAGGTGCCCACCACCATGTCCGGGGTGCCGGCCGCGCGGATCTTCTCCACCGCCGGCTTGAGGGTCTGGCGCACGTGCTTGCGCAGCGCCTTGATCTCCTTGGGCTTGGCCGGATCGTGCTCGATGAACCGGCGGGTCAGACGCCCGGCCCCCAGCGGCACGGACACCGCGGCGTCGGGCAGGGCGTCCTGGCCGATGGACATCTCGAAGGAGCCACCACCGATGTCCAGATCCAGGATCGTGCCGGCGCCCCAGCCCTGCCAGCGGCGCACCGCGAAGTAGGTGATCGCGGACTCCTGGTCCCCGGAGATCTCCGTGAGGGTCACCCCGGTGCGGGACTGCACGTGCTCCAGCACCTGCGCGCCGTTGCCGGCCCCGCGGATGGCCGAGGTCGCGAAGGCCAGCAGGTCCTCGGCGTCGTGCGCGGCGGCGAAGTCCCGGGCCTCGGCGACGAAGCTGGTCAACAGGTCCCTCCCCTTCTCGGAGATGTCCCCGTCCTCGGTGAGGTGCTGCACCAGCTGCAGCGGCATCTTGTGGGAGGCGTAGGGCTCCGGGCGGGACCCGGGGGTCACGTCCAGCAGCAGCAGGTGCACGGTGTTGGAGCCGACGTCGAGCACGGACAGACGCATGGGTTCAGGCCTTCCCGGTGGTCTTCGCCGACGACGCCGCACCGGTGCGCTTCGCCGTCGTCTTCTTCGCCGTCGTCTTCTTGGCGGTGGCCTTGGTCCCGGTGCTCTTCCTGGCCGTGGTCTTCTTGGCGGGACTCTTCTGGGCGGGCTTCTTGGCCGGGCCCTTGGCCCGCTTCTCCGCCAGCAGCTGCACGACCCGCTCGGTGGTCAGGCCCTCCAGGGTCTCCGAGCGGGGCACCGTCACGTTCGTCTGCCCGTCGGTGATGTACGGGCCGAAGCGCCCGTCCTTGACGACGATCGGCAGGTCCGTGGTCGGGTCCTTCCCGAACTCGGCCAGCGGCGGCTTGGCCGCGGCCCGCCCGCGCTGCTTGGGCTGGGCGTAGATCGCCTCGGCCTCCTCCAGGGTGATCGTGAAGATCTGCTCCTCGGAGGCGATCGAGCGGGAGTCCGAGCCCTTCTTCAGGTACGGCCCGTAGCGCCCGTTCTGCACCGTGATCTCGGTGCCCTCGGCGTCCTTGCCGACCACCCGGGGCAGGCTCAGTAGCTTCAGCGCCTCCTCCAGGGTCACGGTGGCCAGGTCCATGGATTTGAACAGCGACGCCGTGCGCGGCTTGGCGGCCTTGGGCTTCCTGATCGGCTTGGGCTTGCCGTTCTTGTAGTACTCGACGGGCTGCTCGGCCTTCCAGCGCTCGAACTCCTCGTCGGTCATCTCCGGGATGAGCTCGGTGACGTAGGGTCCGAAGCGCCCGTCCTTGGCCACGATCATGTGTCCGGACTCCGGGTCCACGCCGAGCTCGCGCCCGTCGGATTTGCCCTGCTCGATCAGCTCCCGCGCCTTCTCCGGGGTCAGCTCATCCGGGGCGAGGTCCTGCGGGATGTTGGCCCGGATCGGGTCCGTGACCTCCCCGGTCTGCTCGTCCACGCCGCCGCCGGACTCCAGGTACGGCCCGTAGCGGCCCACCCGCAGGGTGATCCCCTCGGCGATCTCCACCGAGTTGATGGCCCGGGCGTCGATCTCCCCGAGGTCCTCCACGATCGGCAGCAGCCCGTGCTTGGTCTCGTTGCCGTAGTAGAAGCCGGTCAGCCACTCGTCCTTGCCCTGCTCCCCGCGGGCGATGCGGTCCAGGTCCTCCTCCATCTCCGCGGTGAACTCGTAGTCCACGTACTTTGAGAAGTGCTCCTCCAGCAGGCGCACCACGGAGAACGCGATCCACTGCGGCACCAGGGAGCCGGAGCGGTTGGCCACGTACCCGCGGTCCACGATCGTGGAGATCACCGCGGCGTAGGTGGAGGGCCGCCCGATCCCCAGCTCGTCCATGGCCTTGACCAGGGAGGCCTCGGTGTAGCGCGGCGGCGGGGCGGTCTCGTGCCCGTCGGCCTCGACGTCGCGCCCGGTCAGCGCGTCGCCTTCGGCCAGCTTCGGCAGGCGCTTGTCCTGCCCGCGCCCGTCGGCCTCCTCCTCGCGGGCGGCGTCGCGGCCCTCCTCGTAGGCGGCGAGGAACCCGCGGAAGGTGATCACGGTGCCCGACGCCGAGAACTCGGCGGTCCGCCCGTCCGCGGTGCGCGCGGCCAGGCGGATCGAGGCGGTCTGCCCCTTGGCGTCGGCCATCTGGGAGGCGACGGTGCGCTTCCAGATCAGCTCGTAGAGCCGGAACTCGTCCGCGGAGAGCTGGGACTTCACGGCCGAGGGCGTGCGGAAGGAGTCCCCCGCCGGGCGGATGGCCTCGTGGGCCTCCTGGGCGTTCTTGGACTTGGAGGCGTAGTGGCGCGGGGACTGCGGGACGGATTCCGCCCCGTACAGCTCGGTGGCCTGGCGGCGGGCGGCGTTGATCGCCTGCTCGGACAGGGCCACCGAGTCCGTGCGCATGTAGGTGATGTACCCGGACTCGTAGAGGCGCTGGGCCACCTGCATCGTGGAGCGGGAGGAGAAGCGCAGCTTGCGCGCGGCCTCCTGCTGCAGGGTCGAGGTGGTGAACGGAGCAGCCGGGCGGCGGGTGTACGGCTTGGTCTCCACCGAGGTCACCGCGAAGTCCGCACCCTCCAGGGCGGCGACCAGCCCGCGGGCGGTCTGCTCGTCCAGGTGCGCGACCTTCCCCCGGGAGGCCGGCTTCAGGGCGCCGTCATCGGCGAAGTCCCGGCCGGTGGCCACCCGGGCGCCGTCCAGGGCGGACAGGCGGGCGGTGAAGGACTCCTCGGCTCTGGTGGCGAAGGTGCCGGTCAGGCCCCAATACTCGGCGGCGCGGAAGGCCATCCGCTCCCGCTCCCGCTCGACCACCAGGCGGGTGGCCACGGACTGCACGCGCCCGGCGGACAGCCCCTGCTTGACCTTGCGCCACAGCACGGGGGAGAGCTCGTAGCCGTAGATGCGGTCCAGCACCCGGCGGGTCTCCTGGGCGTCCACCAGGTCCGCGTCGATCTCCCGGAGGTTCTCGAAGCCGCGCTGGATGGCCTCCTTGGTGATCTCCGGGAAGGTCAGCCGGTGCACCGGGACCTTCGGCTGGAGCACCTGCAGCAGGTGCCAGGCGATGGCCTCGCCCTCCCGGTCGCCATCGGTGGCCAGGTACAGGGCGTCGCTGTCCTTGAGCAGCCGCTTGAGCTCGGCGACCTTCTTCTTCTTGTCCGGGCTGATGACGTAGTACGGCTCGAAGTCGTGCTGCACGTCCACCGCGAACTTCCCGTACGGGCCCTTCTTCATCTCGGCGGGCAGCTCCGAGGGCTGGGGCAGGTCGCGGATGTGCCCCATCGAGGATTCGACGACGTAGGCGTCGCCCAGATAGCCCCCGATGGTCTTGACCTTGGAGGGGGACTCCACGATGAGGAGGCTCCTCCCGCTGCCCTTGCCCTTCGCCTGTGCTGGCACGTGACTCCTTCGGAATCGAGATGACCGGTGGATGAGTGGATGCGGTTCCCACGATAGCCGAGGACGCCGCGGGCCCCGCCGAGCATCCCCAGGCCGGGTGCGGGCGGGACCGGGCTCAGCCCGCGGCGGGAGCGGCGCCCGACGTCGCCTCCGGCAGCACCAGGAACCCGCGCTCCACGAGGGTGCGCACCCGCGCCAGCAGGGCCACGGCCGGGTCCGGACCCTCCCAGCCGAGCAGGGCTCCCAGGGCGTCCAGGATCTGCCCGACGGACAGCTCGCCGTCGCAGGCGGAGACGAAGCCGGCGTCCTGCGTGCTCAGCAGCTCGGTGCGCCGGAATCCCGCCCCCTGGCGCAGCAGGATCACCCCCGGGTGCTCCGCGCCCGGGTGCTGGTGACGCTCCTCCGTGACGTCCTCGGCCACCGTCAGGTGCTGTTCGCGCAGGGCCGCATCGTCCAGGCCCGCCGCGGCGTCGTGGGCGGCGACCGCCGCGCTCAGGAACGGGGCCAGCGGCTGCTGCAGCGGGTGGGTGATCTCCTCGAAGCGGCGCAGGGCCCGCCCCCCGGCGGCGGGGGCGTCGGACTCGGCGGGGCGGCGCAGCCAGACCATCCCGAAGCCGACGGCGGCGACCCCGCGGGCCGCGAAGTCCTCGAGGTAGGCCAGGAACGCCTCCTCGTAGGCCGCCGGATCCCGCTGCTGGCTGGCATCGCGCAGCCAGGTCTGGGCGTAGCCCTCCGGGGTGAGCTCCTCGCGCTGCACGAACCACGCCTCGGTCTGCGCGCCGACCCACTGGCGGGGACGGGTGTCCCAGTCCGCCTGCTGACCCGGCGCCGTGGCGGGGATCTCCCAGTTGGCCAGCAGCTGGGCCCGGCCGCCGGGGACCAGGTGCTCGGGCAGCTCGCGCACCAGCCGCTCCACGAGCTGATCCCCGGCCATCCCGCCGTCACGGTAGGTGTAGCGCCGCCGCGGATCCTCCCCGGGGGTGCGCGGGGTGATGACGAAGGGCGGGTTGGACACGATCAGCTCGAAGCGCTGCCCCGCCACCGGCTCCAGCAGGCTGCCGCGCAGCAGTCGCACCCGCTGCTCCGGGTGGGCCGGTTCCAGGCCGAGGGCCGCGGCGTTGAGCACCAGGTTGAAGCGGGTGAAGGCCAGGGCGCGCTCGGAGAGGTCCGTGGCGGTCACGTGCCGGGCGTGGGCCAGCAGGTGGAAGGTCTGGATGCCGCAGCCGGTGCCCAGGTCCAGGGCCGTGTCCACGGGACGGCGCTCAGTGATCTGCGCCAAGGTGAGGGAGGCCTGCCCGATGCCCAGCACGTGATCGGCGGGCAGCACCCCGGGGTGCTGGTGGGCGCCCAGGTCCGAGGCCACCCACAGGTCCGTGCCGTCGTCGGCGGAGTGCGGGCGCAGGTCGAAGGCCGCCCGGTAGCGGGGCGCGGCCGCCGGGGCGTCGGTCTCGGGGTCCTCGCTCGCGGGGGCGAGGAAGCCGAGGTGGTCCAGCAGCTGGGCGGCGCCCTCGCCGAGGGTCGCGTCCAGGGCCTCAGCACTCAGGGTCCCGGCCAGCAGGAAGAAGTCCACGGCCCCGGCCAGCCGACGCCGCCCCGCGGTGATCCGGGCGCCGTCGGGCATCGCGGCGGTGCCTGCCAGGATGGTGCGCACCCGGTGCCGGGCGGGGGCGATCTGATCCCGGGCCATCGCCTCGAAGGGCCCCTCGCCCAGCAGGGCCAGGACGCCGTCGTAGGAGTAGTCCACGGCGGCCAGGGCCTCGGCCAGGGATTCGAGCGCGGCGGGGTCGTCGCTGCGCGGGGCGTGCGGGATGCGGGAGAAGGCGGGGACTGGGGCGTCGGAGGTCACGGCCCCCAGTCTCCCACGACGCCGAGCGCCCGCCGCGCGGCGCACGGCATTGGTTCACAGATCAAGCGATATCGCGCACAATGGCAGGATGAGCACCGATCAGCACAGCACCCGCGGCACCTACGTGACCCCGGGGCAGGAGTACACCCGGGACACCGACTACATCGAGGACCGGATCCTCGCGGACACGGGGCTCACGCCGGGCACGGATGAGCGCGAGCGCGGCGTCTGGCCCGTGGAGGCCGGGCGCTACCGGCTCGTCGCGGCGCGCGCCTGCCCGTGGGCCAACCGCACGCTGATCGTGCGGCGCCTGCTGGGCCTGGAGGAGGCGATCTCCGTGGGCATGCCCGGACCCACCCACGACGCCCGCTCCTGGACCTTCGACCTGGATCCGGACGGGGTGGACCCGGTGCTGGGCATCGAGCGGCTGCAGCAGGCCTTCCTCCAGCGCTTCCCGGACTACCCCAAGGGGATCACCGTGCCCGCCGTCGTCGACATCCCCTCCGGGGAGGTGGTGACCAACGACTTCACGCAGATCACGGAGGACTTCTCGAAGCAGTGGCGGGCCTTCCACCGCGAGGGCGCCCCGGATCTGTGGCCGGAGGCCCTGGAGGAGGAGATGCGCGCGGTGATGAAGCGGGTGTTCACCGAGGTCAACAACGGGGTGTACCGGTGCGGGTTCGCCGGCTCCCAGGAGGCCTACGACGCCGCCTACGAGCGGCTGTGGACCGCGCTGGACTGGCTGGAGCAGCGCCTGTCCGAGCGCCGCTACCTCATGGGCGAGCACATCACCGAGGCGGACGTGCGCCTGTTCACCACGCTGGTGCGCTTCGACGCGGTCTACCACGGGCACTTCAAGTGCAACCGGTCCAAGCTCACGGAGCTGCCGAACCTGTGGGGCTACGCCCGGGATCTGTTCCAGACCCCGGGCTTCGGGGACACCATCGACTTCCAGCAGATCAAGCGGCACTACTACGTGGTGCACGAGGACATCAATCCGACGCAGATCGTGCCCCTGGGCCCGGACACCTCCGGGTGGCTGACCGAGCACGGGCGCGAGGCGCTGGGCGGGTCCCCGTTCGACGCCGCCGCCGGGGCCACCGCCCCGGGCCCGGTGCGGGAGGCGGAGCGGGTGGCCGCCGGGCACAACCCGCTGTACCCGGCGGCTTAGTCCCGCTCCGGTCCTGCCCCGGCTCGGACCAGGCCCAGCCGAGCCCCGGGTTCCGCCGGGGCTCGGCACTCAGGCGCGGGCGGACTCGGTCGCGGGCCGGGTCGGCGCTCAGCCGCGGGTCGGCGGCGTCCAGACGTCGGCTTCGGAGTCCTCGCCGTAGTAGTGGCCGTGGGGCAGGGTCTGCAGCTCGATCAGCATCCCCCACGGGGCCTTCACGTACACGCTGCCGTTGCCCTCGGTGTCCTCGTGCCGGGAGTTGCCGTGCACCTCGGACAGCGCCTGCCCGCCGGCGTCGATCAGCCGCTGCCGGCTGGTCTCGATGTCGTCGGTGTAGACGCTGAGGTGGTTCAGCCCGTAGTCGGCCAGGCCGGCGGCCGGCTGGTGCGGGCCCTCGATCTGGAACACCTCCAGGCTGGGGCCCGTGCCGATGACGATCATCCGCTGGCGCACGATCTTCGTCCCGGCGGGCAGGCCCAGCTGCCGCTCGACCTCCTCGCCCTGGCGCGGCTCGTCCTGCTCGGTCAGCCCGTCGTAGGCCACCTTGGCCCGAGCCCCTCCCGCAGGAAGCGCGTGGCCTCCTCCAGGTCCAGGACCGTCACTCCCAGGTGGTTGATTCCCCTGATCTCCTCGGCCGCGATGGGCCCTCCTCACGTTCGCTCCGGTGGATTCACCGGCTGATCAGCGGCGACACCGGGTGGCCTCGCTCGTCCTCCCCGAGCCTACGTCGCCTGCCGCGGCGTCGTCGGCCGTCAGTCGCCGAGGCGGAAGGCGCGCCCGGTGATGTAGTCCGGGGCGATCTCCACGTACTCGAGCTTCTCGGTGCGCAGCCAGGGCTTCAGTCCCAGGGCTTCCACCTTCGCCGTCTCCTCCGGGTCCGTGAGGATGCGGGCGGTGCCGCGGACCATGACGCTGTAGGCCGTGCCGCCCTGCACCGTGTCGATCTCGAAGGCCACGTGCGGGTTCAGCTGCAACGTGGTGAGCTTGGAGCCCTTCGCGGAGCGGAAGTACAGGTGCCGGCGGGAGGCGACGATGTTCAGCGGGGTGATGTCCACCCGCCCGACGTCGGCGGTGCCCAGGCGTCCGAAGCGGGCCGCCTCCAGCAGCTGCCAGCTCTCGTCCAGGCTCAGCTCCCGCACCCGCGGCTCCTGCTCCTGCCGGTCCTGACCGGAGATGTTCATCGGAAAGCTCATGGGGCCATTGTCCCATGATCCACCCGCACATGTGAGCTGCGCGACCCGCCGCGGCGGTCCCCGGGCCGGGCCGCGCCGGGGCCCGGGTGCCGGTCCCTCGCCCGCGGTGCACAATGGACGGGTGCCCGTCCCCGCCGAGAACCCGCTGCTGCGCGCCCTGCACCGCGGCAGCCAGCCCCCGGAGATCACGCACGTGCGCGTGCTGCCCGAGCGCGAGGCCGTCGTCGCCGACTGGCCGGACTGGGCCCATCCGGCGGTGATCGAGGCCTTCCGCGGGCTGGGCGTGCCCCACCCCTACCGCCATCAGGCGCTGGCCGCCGACGCTGCCCACGCCTTCCAGCGCACGGCCCGTGCCCGGGCCCGGCAGGCGCGCCGGGCAGGAAGGATGGTCTCCCCGCGCGGTGGCGAGCACCTGATCCTGGCCACCGGCACCGCCTCCGGCAAGTCCCTGGCCTACCAGCTGCCCGCCCTGGATGCGGTGCTGCGCGGGGAGGTCGGACCCGAGGAGGGCGTGGCGGCGGAGCCGGCAACGGTGCTGTATCTGTCCCCCACCAAGGCCCTGGCCGCGGATCAGCTGACCGCGCTGCGAGCGCTGGGCCTGTCCGCGGTGCGCGCGGCGACCTACGACGGGGACACCCCGACCGAGGACCGGCGGTGGATCCGGGACTACGCGAACGTCATCTTGTGCAATCCGGACATGCTGCACGCCGGGATCCTGCCGAACCACGAGCGGTGGGGGCGGTTCCTGCGCCGGCTGGCCTACGTGGTGGTGGACGAGGCGCACGGGTACCGGGGCGTGTTCGGGGCGCACGTGGCGATGGTGCTGCGTCGGCTGCGCCGGGTGGCCGCCCTGCACGGGGCCGCGCCCACCGGGATCGGCGCTTCGGCCACCTCGGCCCGTCCCCGGGAGTCCTTCGCCCGGCTGCTCGGGGCGGACCCGGAGCAGGTCACCGCCGTCACCGCGGACGCCTCCCCGCACGGGGAGGTCACGGTGCTGCTGTGGGAGCCGCTGCTGGAGGAGGAGGTCGCGGACGGGCTGGCCGCCGGGCCCCGGCCGGCCGCTGGGCCCGCCCGGGTTCCGGCGCCTGAGACCGCCGACGCCGCGCCGCCGGTGCCCGGGATCGGGCCGGGGCAGGGGCGCCCCGGGCCCGGGGAGAACGGGGCGCCGCGGCGTCGCTCGGCCCTGACCGAGGCGGCCCAGCTGCTCACCGAGCTGGTGGCCGAGCGGGTGCGGACCATCGCGTTCATCCGCTCCCGGCGCGGCGCGGAGACCCTCGCCCGGATCGCCCAGGAGAGCCTGGGCGAGCTGGATCCGGCGGTGGCCCACCGGGTGTGTGCCTACCGCTCCGGGTACCTGCCGGAGGAGCGGCGGGAGCTGGAGCGGCAGGTGCGCTCCGGGGAGATGCTCGGGGTGGCCTCCACCCCGGCCCTGGAGCTGGGCATCGACGTCGCCGGGCTGGACGCGGTGCTGGTGGCCGGCTGGCCCGGGACCCGCGCCTCCTTCCAGCAGCAGATCGGACGGGCCGGCCGGGCCGGGCAGGAGTCCCTGGCAGTGCTGGTGGCCGGGGACGACCCGCTGGACACCTACCTGGTGCACCACCCGCGGGACGTCTTCGACGTCGCGGTGGAGACCACCGTGTTCGACCCGCACAACCCGTACGTGCTGGCCCCGCACCTGTGCGCGGCCGCCGCGGAGCGCCCGATCCGCCCCGAGGAGCTGGACCTGTTCGGTCCCCGGGCCAAGGCCCTGCTGGACGGGCTGGTGCGCGACGGCTATCTGCGGCGGCGCCCGACGGGCTGGTTCTGGACCCACTCGGAGTCCGCGGCCGCCGCGATCGACCTGCGCGGGGCCGGGCGGCGCCTGCAGATCATCGACGCGCAGACCGGCGGGATCATCGGCACGATGGACGACGCCCAGGCGCACCGGCAGGCCCACCCCGGGGCGATCTACGTGCACCAGGGCCGCACCTGGCACGTGGAGGAGCTGGACGAGGCCGGCGGGGCCGTGCTGGTGACCCGGGCGCACCCGGATTTCTGGACCCAGGCGCGGGACATCACGGAGGTCTCGGTGCTGGAGACCGAGCGGACCCGGGACTGGGGGCCGGTGCGGGTGCATTCGGGCACGGTGCGGGTGCGCACCCAGGTGGTCTCCTTCCAGCGTCGGGCCGTGGCCACCAACGAGGTCATCGACGAGCAGCCCCTGGAGCTGGCGCCGCAGGAGCTTCTGACCCGGGCCGTGTGGTGGACCGTGCCCGGACCGGTGATGGCGGGGCAGGGCGTGGCGGAGCCGGAGTTCCCCGGGGCCCTGCACGCCGCCGAGCACGCCGCGATCGGCCTGCTGCCGCTGGTGGCCTCCTGCGACCGGTGGGACATCGGCGGGCTGTCCACCGCGCTGCACGCGGACACGGAGCTGCCGACGATCTTCGTCTACGACGGATACCCCGGCGGGGCGGGCTTCGCCGAGCACGGCTTCGACGTCGCCCGCGCGTGGCTGAACGCGACCCTGGAGGCGATCCTGGCCTGCGAGTGCGAGACCGGGTGCCCGTCCTGCGTGCAGTCCCCCAAGTGCGGCAACCGGAACCACCCGCTGAGCAAGGCAGGCGCTGTGGCCCTGCTGCGGGGGATGCTGCAGACCGCCGATGAGGATGCCGAGCCCGGATCCGCCGCTGACCCGGATCACGAGCCTGATCCCGCGGACCCCGAGGGCGGCGGGCCGGCCCGGGCCACGCCGTAGGCCGGTCCCAGCAGCCGCGCCCCCACGGCCAGGTCCACGGCGACCCGCACGTCCATGATCTCCGGGTCCTCCGGGGCGGGCGCGCAGGAGACCAGGCGGGCCCGGTTGTCCCGGGCGGTGCGCTCGGCCTCGTCGCAGGCCACCCCGGGGCGCAGACCCCGGGCGGTGTCCGCGGCCGCCAGGGCGGCCAGATCCGCGGCCGTGGCCGCCCGATGGGTGCACAGGGCCACGTGCCCCAGCAGGCACACCGCGGCCAGCAGCACCCCGATCACGGCGATGACCCCGATCATCGCGACAGTGGAGGCCCCGCGCTCCCGTCCCGATCGGAGAAGCTCCGGCGCAGCCCACCGGCGCGGCCCGGGCGCTCGGCGCGGGCGAGGGATTCGGTGCGGCGGGGTCCGGCCGGTCATGGCCCGGCCTCCCGCGCGGCGTCGGCCCGGGCGCTGTCCACCCGGGTCGTGGCCTCGGCGGTGATCTCCAGCCCGCCCCACGCCCCGATGATCCCCGGGGCTCGGGTGCGCACGGTGATCGTGGCGTCGTCCCCGCTGGTGGCCACGCCGATGCGGGCCTCGGCCCCGATGATCTCGCGGGCTGTTCGCTGCGCTTCGGCCGGGGGATCCCCGCGGGCCAGGGAGCGGGCCGCCAGCCGCGCGGCCTCCTCGGCCCGCACCGACGTCGCCGCACAGGCACCGGCCCCGAGCACCACGGCCAGCAGCAGCACGATGCACGGCAGGACGACGGCGAACTCCGCGGTCGCACTGCCCCGCTCGGTCTGCGCCTTGTGCGCGGGCCCGGGGCCGGTGTGCACCGGCCCCGGGCCGTTGCGGTGTCTCATGGCTCAGCCCGTGGACAGCGCGGTGCGGATGATGCCCATGAGCAGCTCCTTCACCTCGCCGGACTTGAGGATGACCACGAGCAGCCCGGCGAAGCCGACGGCGGCGAGCATGACGATGCCGTACTCGGCGGTCGTCGCGCCCAGCTCCGGATCATCGGCGCCGGCCCGGCCGGGGTGGCGGACCACGTCACCGGTGAGCACCGACGGGTCCTGGGCGGCCCGATCCTCGGCGGCCCTGGGGTCCGCCCCGGGATCCGCGACCTCCGGGGCGGGGGCCGCCTCGGTGGCCGCGGGGTGCGCGGTCTCGGGCTGCGCGGGGGCGGGGTCCGCGGCCCAGATGGGGTCCGCGGTGGGGGTGTTCGGTTCGCGTCGCATGATGCGTCCTCTCCTCGTTCTCTTCTGGATCACCCGGAGGCTTCGGCCGACCGGGGGTTCTTGGGGTCACCACAGGGCGGGGACCAGGCCGATGAGCACCGGGACCACGCCCAGGCAGACGAAGGCGGGCAGGGAGCACAGCCCCAGCGGCAGCATCAGCCGGACCCCCAGGGCCGCGGCCTGCTGCTGGGCGCTGCGGTGGCGTCGGTTCCGGATCCGCCCGGCCTGCGCCCGCAGCAGCGCGGCCGCCGGGGCCCCGGTGCGCACCGCGATGTCCAGGGCCTCGCGCAGGGTCCGCAGCTCCTGCGCCTGCTCCCCCGGGCGGCGCTTCCTCTGTCCCAGTGGGCTCTGGCCTCGCAAGCTCTGGCCCCGCACGCTCGGCCCCCGCGCCCGCTGGCTCTGCTTCCCCTGGTCCGCGGCACCCGCCCAGGCCCGGTCCCAGTCGAGGCCGGCCTCCAGCAGGGCCGCGACCCGCCGCAGCGGCGTCGCGCGCTCCACCTCGGCCAGGACCGAGACCGCCCGGGTCACGGACAGCCCGGCGTCGAGCATCGACCCGATCAGCTCCAGCCGGATGGCCGCCGGAATGCCCGCCGCACGGGAGGGCTCCCGGGCGACGGCGGAACCCGCCCGCCGCAGCGGATGGCGCCCCCACAGCGCCAGGACCGCGCCGAGGATCATCGCGAAACCGGTCATGGCGCGGCCTCCTCGGCGCCTCGGACCAGCCGACGCGTCCAGAGCAGTCCCGCAGCGGAGAGTCCGAGCCCGAGGGCTAAGGCCAGATGTCCCCAGACCATCCCGAGCAGCACCCCGAGCGGGTCCGTGCCCATGACCATCCCCAGCCCGAGGCCCAGCAGCGGCAGGGTGGACAGGATGCGGGCGGTGGCCTTGGGACCGGCTAGTGCGGTGTCCCGGGCGGCCAGGGCATCCAGTTCGTCCTCCACGGCCCGGGCCAGGCCCTCCAGCACCCCGGCCAACGGGGCCCCGGTGCGCCCGGAGACCGCCCAGGCGGCCGCCAGCGCATCGCGCACCGCCCGGGATCGGGGGTGGCGCAGCCGGGCCGTGCGCAGGCTGCGGGCCGGATCTGCGCCGAGCAGGGCCCCCTCGTGGGCGCAGCGGATCAGCTCGTCGATGTCCCGCCCGACCGCACCCGCCTCCTCCGGCGGCTCACCGCGGCCCTGCTCGCGCAGCGCGGCCCAGACGGCGGCCGGCTCGATGCCCGCCCGCAGCAGGGCCGCCATCTGCTGGATCAGCGCCGGCCACCGTTCCAGATCGATCCGCTGCGCCGCGGCCCGCCGGGAGCCGCCCACCACCCGCGTCCTGCCCAGCAGTCCCTTCCACGCGGCCGGAACCGTCTGGCGGGATGAGTCCACGGGCAGCGGCCGGGACCTCCCGACGCGGGGCCCGAGCAGCAGCAGGAGGCTCCCGGTGATCAGCAGCAGCGTCGCGCTCATGTCGGCTCCTCCCCCGGTGTCTCCCCGAGCCCCAGCAGCCGACACAGCGCGGACAGGCCCGGGCCCGGGCGGGCGGCGCCGTCCTCCGGGCAGATCCAGGCCGGACACACGGACAGACCCTCGCCACCCGCCGCGCCGGCCCCGGCCTCAGTCACCGGTCCGCGCCCGGCGTCGTCCGGGCCGGGAAGCGCACCGGGCAGGCGATCGTCCCGGAAGACCCCGATCTCCCGGACCCGACGCCCGCCGGGTCCCCGCTCCAGGTGGATCACGGCCCCGAGCCCGGTGAGCACCTGCCGGCGCACGGCCTCCGGCGCCAACCCGGCCAGGGCACCCAGGGCCAGCAGCCGGGAGGGCACGGCCTGCGCCGAATTGGCGTGCAGGGTCCCTCCCCCGCCTTCGTGCCCGGTGTTCAGCGCCAGCAGCAGATCCTTCAGCTCCTCACCGCGGCACTCCCCCAGGACCAGCCGATCCGGACCCATGCGCAGGGCCTCCCGGATCAGGGCGGTCAGCCCGATCCCGCCGGTGCCCTCCGCGTTGGGCTGGCGGGTCTGCAGGGAGACGACGTGCGGATGCTCGGGGCGAAGCTCCGCGGAATCCTCGATCAGCACGAGTCGCTCCCGGGCGGGACACAGCCCCAGCAGGGCGTTGAGCAGGGTGGTCTTGCCCGAGCCGGTGGACCCGGAGACCAGGAAGGAGACCCGCGCGGCCACGATCCGGCGCAGCAGCCGCGCCGTCGCCTCCTCGCACAGCCCGGAAGCGCACAGCTGCGCGAAGTCCGGGCGGTGCTCCGGCTGCAGCCGGATGGACAGCAGCGGGTGCTCCGGGGCCACCGGGGGCAGCACCGCGTGCACCCGGTACCCGGCCGCGGTCTGCACGTCCGCGCACGGGTGGCTGGTGTCCAGCCGGCGCCCCGCCAGGGTGATCAGCCGCACCGCGAGCTCCCGGACGGCGTCGTCATCCGGGAAGGCGAGGTCCCGACGCCGCAGGCCCTGGGCGCCGTCGGTCCAGATCTCCCCGGGGGCGTTGACGTAGATGTCGGTCAGGCCCGGCTCGTCCAGAAGGGGCTGCAGGATGCCCAGGCCCCGCAGCTCCGCCCGCTCGGCCTCCCAGCGGGCCAGGCGCCCGCTCGCGCTGCCCACCCCGCGCATCACGCACCCACCTCGAGGGAGCGCCGCACCAGGACCGGCCCGGCCTCGGAAGATCGGAAGGCACACGTCTGAACTCTAGTCACCAGATCATCTCGTATGCCGTCTTCTGCTTGAA